>Ga0307378_10010652_pt1 | contig 11921 bp, 20 predicted proteins | sample UN1MG_FD_202238 | JGI IMG/M metagenome (GOLD analysis project Ga0307378, IMG submission 202238) | Soil microbial communities from Risofladan, Vaasa, Finland - UN-1 | ecosystem: Environmental > Terrestrial > Soil > Coastal area > Acid sulfate soil | place: Finland: Risofladan, Vaasa | collected...
TTTCTGCGCTCGAGCGCTCGAGATCAAAACGACTTAGTAATTATTATTACTTTGATTTCGACGGCTGCGGCTATTGCCAAGAATATTTTTAAAGACGAAAAGCACAAACAAGACGCCGGCAACATAAACAAGAATATGAAGGCCACCAGCAACTTCTCTTAATGCCGTCTGGCTCGGCGGAGGCACAACACCGGATTCCACAAGCTTGTAATATTTGAATCTCAGAAGCGCATAAGTAACAGAAATTATCGCTGCTGAGATAGCCACGGCCGTAATAGCAACAGCCGCGCTAACAACAAAGCCGGCCTGCGTTACGCCGGAACCAGGACCGGCAGATTCGGCAGCCGGCGAAACAAGGACCTCAACTTCACAATCGAGATATTCACCCTGGTCAACATAAGAACGGATAACAAAGTCCGAACGGTTCTCAAGCTTTTCATCTATGGCAGCCAACTGAGCGGATTTCAGATATGCTCCGCCGCCGCCCAGGAACCACTTGAACCGAATAACGATTCTATCGCCCTTATAAAGCGGAGCGTTTTCATCGAGCGGAAAAACCGGCGTGCCCTTCCAAGATTTCAAATCATCATTCATTATCGTACCCTCTGAACCCGCAAAAATGTTCGATTGTGTCCAGCATCCTGAAGACAAGCTATATCGATAGTATCGACGCCGGCATTATGTTGTGCCTCAAGCGAGACTTCTTGATTTCCACTAAGCCACAGCACACAAAATACCGGGACCGTCAAAAGCTGGTCGTGTGATCCGTGCAGGCCCAACCTGGCCCCTTCTGTTGCACTGGCTATATAAATGATCGCTTCATAAAACTTATCAGCGACAATATTTTTAAATGTTACCTGGCCCCATATCATATAAATGCCCGGCGTAAGCGGCTTTATCTGGTGATTTGTTACATCTTCAATTCCATCTATGAAACGAGTCGGCTGGTCGATTTTATCTAAAAGGATTCTCGTTTGATATCCACTGAGAATGTTATCCTGAGCTATGTCCAACCTCATAGCACCCGATGGTTTTTGATATGCCGGCGGCCTTATGATTTGTGTGTTCATCGCGGCCCCTACGTTCTTGTCATGTTTGCAAAGGATATTATGCAGCCGGCGACGCCCGCCCCATCTTCGGCCGCAAAAAATATCTGTCCAATGTCCGGAATGATGTAAGCCGCCTCGCAGGGAATCGGAATCCCCCGATAATTTAAAGGGTCGATGTTCGTGTCACCCCAATAAACCCTATACGCTGCATCGTGGTTGTGGGCCACAAGCACTTTCCTGATACTGTCGGCGGCAACCGATCTCGGAACTGTCAGCCCGATCCTATCGTCAATCCCGTCGAACGTCTCGGCGTTGTAAGCCGCCGTGATAACAACCTCGTTCGCCGAACTGGTCGGATCGACCGTATTAGGCCCATTATAATTTATGGTGCCGGCGATAATCACTGCATTGCCCGTGCTGAACGGCTGTGTAGTAAGGGGAATCCCGACCAGGCCGCCGCCCTTATCGACGGCCGCCGCGTTGTCGATTAAGATGCTCCTCGGCAATGCCGTGATCGGAGCCGGCGTTTCAATAAGGGAAGTTATATCCCTAACATCAACCGTGCCGGTAATTTGAGAAGATGCGTTTTCGATTATAAGATTTGAAATGATATATTCGACAGTCATCGGCCCGGCTGTCGGGTTATAAAATCGGACTCGACCGAAATAATCTTCCTCTTTTTCGACGCGGGCACTGTACAAAACCGGCCAGGGCTGATAACTTGAACCGCCTATAGCAATTTGACAACGAGTAGCAAGAGAATTGCTTATCAAAAGAAAATATCGACCCGGCTGATCCACTTTCCGATGCTCACCGGCCGCCAGTGTCAATGGCTCAATCAAATTTTCAATATTTTTGTCGATCTTCATTTCTTTAACATCCTAATTGCTATCAACATAACACCAACGCCAGCAGCCAAATACAAAACGAGTTTCATCGGAACTTTCTCGCCTGATTCCGGCTGAGATATAATCGTCGGCTGGCCCGGCATGACCAGTATCGGCTGGCCCGCCTGGCTCGGCTGGCCCGGCATTGGCTGGTCCTCCTGGTCCTCCTGGTCCACCTGGCCCGGCAGGCCCGGCACGCCCGGCAGGCCGCCGGCTACACCGCCGATAACTTCCAAAGTGCCACCGGCCGCTTTGCCGAGAACGTCCAAAGTGCCGCCGGCCACACCGCCGAGAACTTCCAAAGCGCCGCCGGCCACTTTACCGACTGTTGATAAAACGCCGCCCGCAAGACTCGCGGCCCCGCCGGCAACGCCGCCCAGGGTTTCGAGAATTCCTACTGAGGTCAAAGGAAAGGTTGTCGCCGCCACAACCGTCGCCGGCTGTAAGGTGGCCGGTAATGCTGCATCCGCGATATACGGCAGGCCTGATGCCGTTGTTGTCGCCGCCGCCCCGCCGGTCAAAATACTCGCAATGGTTGGCAAAGCAGCCCCCGCCCCCAAAAAAGCGGCCGACGTATATGCAATACTTTGAAGCCGTTTCCTTTGTGCCGTTTTTCTCTCGCGCTCGATCAGATCAACGATCACCGCCAACGATTTTGCTTTATTTTCTCGATAAGCGGCCTCTTCGGCTGGTGATATAGTCTTTAAATATGTTCTTTCAATAGCCGCCGCCGCCACCCCCTGTTGACGAGTTGTTAATCCTGCCGGGTAAATAAACGAAGACCAGTCAAAGGGCAATTCCGGATGGGGCGGGCTTGTTTTCCACGTCATCTGTGCGATAAGAGCTTGCACATCGGACCGTTCACCGCTGAAATCTAATATATGAAAATCCGCCATTTTTATAACTCTAAAAAGTGATGGTGATCCAAATCAATCACTTTGACCTGGCCGGTCCCGATATAAGTAACAATACACCAATAAGAACGACCGCTCCGATAGCCAACGTATTACCTGAATTCAAGAGCATCGGTTCGGACGCCTTGACCGGGACCGGGGCGGCAACTGTAGGACTCTGCGTAGATGTCTGGCCCGTCTGGCCGGGAACATTCTGAGTTTTGCCGGTGATTTGATCGTAAATACTGCTGACCGTCTGAGCTACGTTTCCGACGTTCGTAAAGATTTTGCCGAGATCGGCAGAGAAGCTACTGATTTCGCTGGGCAATATACTTGCCATGAACGTTCCCCTTATGTTTTCGATACGTTCTGAAGTCCCAGGCCGCAAACCATCTCGTAAATTACCCGGTATGTCACCGGGAGCGTGGTCCAGGTCCATCGCTGGATAAATGATTTCGCGTTACCAACGTCCAACGGCTCGAAGTCCAGGTCGAAAGGCACGTGAAAATAACCGGCGTTCGGCGTGAAACGTCGCCGATGCAAATTCAGATTGTTCATGGCGATGTCGAGATCGGAATAGATTCGTTGCTTATCTATATCGACACTGACTTCGCTGATAACACCAGGGGTCGTACCGAGTCCAATATGATAGCCAACCATCGCCGTGCCAGGCTCACCGGATGGAGCATCGAGGACAGTTTCTACACCGACAGCCGCCCTATCCCTGGTGTCAACCCTCAGCTCTATATGCTCACCGAGCGGACGCATCGGAAGTATATCGACGATAGGAACTACTTCGACTACAGCAGCCGTGGCAAGGGCGGCGGTAAACTGGACCTGTAATTGATAGACCTTAACATCCAGCATCCCCAGGGAAAGCGACCAGTCCTGGGCACGGAAACGGCCAGGCCGATTGTACGGAATGAACAGGCAACCGGCGTTCACGTAAGCAGAAAACGCGGCTTCCGGATAATCAATAAGCAAATCGAATATCTCGGCCGGCGTTACACGGTCCAGAATCTTTATGAGATTCCCGTCTTGACCGGTCAACGTTACGCTGACCCATGCAACGTCGGTTTCGATTTGAGCCTGAGTCAAAGCAGCCGGGACCGCACTGAGAAAATTCAAGATCAAGCCGTGATGATTGTTGAGGCACGGGATATGCAACATGCCAAGCTGCGAAGCCGCCACGTTCGGCAGGTCCGCATGTTTTTGTTGATACAGAATCATAAAAATTCTCCTAAAAAATGTTACAGACTTACCGACAAAAAAAACCGGCGATTATAAGATTACAGGCTTGACGGCATACTTGACGCCAAGTGCCTTAGCGATGTAATACTTGCCGAGAGCGGCATATCCGCCGACGACCGGTATCCGCTCAGACCAGTTCCATGCGGCAATTATAATCGCTCCGCTAACGGCAACACCAACAACGCGACCGGTTGTGATCCGGCCGGCTTTGGGGACGTTGAAATTGATAATTGATCGCTTTGCCATATCATAGCTCCTTAATTAAAATACCCATACACAGGACAGGCCCTGTTTCCAACAAGAGCCAGAATACGCGCAAAAAAAAAGAGCCGCAAGGCCCTTGTGTTACGCTCGATAAAATTTAGTGTTACGCTCGAAATTTCAAAATATTACGGTTTCGCCAAGCTTTTTGCCGATGTTTATGAGAGCAATATTTACGAAGACAAGACTTGTCACATATAAGGCAGCGGTTCGTCTTTTTCGATTTTCCAGTTTTCCGCTCCATCGGCCAGGCTCCAATGAACATACTGATAATTGCTTAACGTTCGGACCGCTTCGGCCGCTTCCTTGCCAATCAGCTTACGAAAAATATTAAGATGACTATCTTCGTGTGTATGGAACAAAAACGCTTCTTTAGTCATGGACCGCATTGCCGATCCGAAGCCGACCGGCTGCTGAGCTACGCCTATCAGTTCGATACCAGGCTCACGTCCGGCAAAGACAACTTTGTTAAATTCGGCAGGGACGCGAAAGTCCTCGAATAAAACGTTCATCTCCTCAACTGCCAAAGTCATATCGCGGCAAGCCAAAGCCAGATTGCATATTTCGCCGACTTCATTGACCGTCTTATCAATGTCACCATGTTCCGGCGAAAATACCAGACGAAAATTTCGACGGTAGACTTTAAGCCAGAATTTTTTCAGGTCCGGGACCGTGTGAAACACAACACCGTTATTGAAGCCCTCACGGTTTAGCGTGTTGATAATAACGGAGCGGTGACAATCCAGTAAAAGCCTACGCAGCTTCACCGTCTTGCCGCCGCCCCGAATTCCGAATATAACCCTGACAATGGCTTCACTATCCATTGTGATGCCTCAAAGTGATAAAGCGGATACCCGGCGTTTTCGGAGTTGGAACTTCAATAAAGTCTTCAGGTCCGATCCGGCCGGCGATGTCAGAAGCATCGATTAAGTAAACATCATCAACACCGCTGCTTCTTTTTACGACCAGATCGAGCAGGAAGCTTTTTTTCGGCTGGTTTTTCGGCAGCGGCGGCATCGACTCCTTCAGGTTTGACTTTTTCCGGCTCGATGTTTTCTTTGCTTTCTTTCTTGTCATCTTTTTGCTCCTTTGCTTGTTGCATTATTTGATTGATTAACTGCATACGCTCGTTCACCGGCTTGCCTATCAATTCCATAGACTGAAAATGCAAGGCCCACTTATTACCAACGCCGCCTTCAAGAGACGGAAACCAATAGTACAAAGGCAGCGTGAAACCGAGAGACAAAGAATCAACTTGATCCGGCGTAAACGCTGCAAGTGTAAACCTTCCGAGAATCAGATTGATTCCCTGGATAATCTTTTTAACGGCCAGGTCCGGGACTTCAAGAGACAACAAACGTTCACAACGTGCGCGTTCATCGCTCTGGCCCCTGGGGCGGCCAGCATCTTCCCTGAAACCGCCCCGCCGTTCCTTCTGAGGCTGTAAGGATGACACAGCCTTTGATTTATCAGTAATTTCAGGACCCGCCGCCAGGTCCTCGAATTCGGGCTTTATGTCACCGGATGTATTCAGCGGGGACTTTGAGCTTTCTATCGCAGCATGACCGGCTTGCAAAATCTCAGCATCGGTGATCTTTTTTTGCAACGTGATACGGGTCCATCGAATCGCAGCTTCCTTGCCGGTAACTTTTTTATATTCTTCCCTCAAATCATCAATCAACTTTTTCATTATCATCGTCCTCAATAGTTGTCACTGTTACCAGGCCGCCCATGAAGGAGCGGACGTTATCATCTTCCGGCACTTCCGGCTCTGCCGGCGCTTTCGGCACAACCGGCAGGTCCGGCTCCATCAACTTGACCGGTTCCGGGCACGGATACCACTTGCCGTCCACGTTCTTTAACCAGCCGCAATCCGCGCATCGAAAAGCAGACTCACGGCTTTCTATGAATTCCACGCTACAGTTGGGACACTGCTTTGTCATATACATCCTCACCTATTTCAATGAATTTGCCCCACTGGTAATTAAGGGTATGCTCGTTGTCGTGTGCGATTTGCTCGGAAAAGGGATTCATACGAGATTCGCCCTCGTGACATACATCGAAAAGCCAGCGGAAAAACGCTTTGTCGTTTATGAAAACTTTACGCAAACAAGCCAGAGACGGCGAAACGTTACGCTTGACCCATTCAATCTTGCCTGTCAATGAATCCTTCTTACGCTCGACGCGAACACTGATACCATCGCCGAGAATTGAGACAATGATCTCCCACCAGTCGTAACGTTCAAGTCGGCTGATATTCTTATCGCCGTTGCGATGAACAAACGTTATGCAGCCGGCAACCAATGAGCCGCAAAGAGTAGCAAAAGCATCTATGTTGCCGCATGTCTGAGCCAGCTTGTTAAATACAGCATCAGCCTTGCCTTGTGTGAATTCGACTTCCCACCGGCAACAATCGAATTCTCCATCTGACTCCATGTATTTGTCATAAAAACGCAAGTAGGCCCCTGAGCCAAACGATCCGCGACGGCCGAAGGCGATTTCATCGTGTGTAACACCGTTACGGTCCCCACGCTCACGGCGGCTGTATGTCTTAAAGCCCGAATAGTCACCACGCTTAGCAACTTCGTAAACCTCAATCGGTTTGACAACCCGCTTGTAGTCATCGAAGAAAATGTCAATCCGCGTACACTTGCCGCCTATCGCCTCAAAGAACTCAATCATCAACTGCAAATCCGGCACAGTAACTTCATCAAGAGACGATCCCGGACAGTCAAGAGTCATCTGGCCGCAATGGACCCGATTAGAACGCTCATGGTCCTCATCGTAGTTAAGTGAGACACCGGATGACCAGACAAGCCTTGTGTCATAAGACCATAAGCCGAAGCCATCTTGTTTACTATCCCCCCAAATATGAGATAAAAACTCCGCGACTTCCGCTAACTTCTTTGTTGAGAAAGATATACGAAGCCAGTGAACACCTACGAATGACGCTAAATGTGAAAATGGGACGGGTAGTACAGTCCCCGTCCCATTCACAAAAATTTGTTTCGCTTCCTTGCTACTAACATCCATGTTTCCTTGACTCCTTTCGCTCAATCAATCCTTCGGCTTCTTAGGATGTGTATTTTTCTTTGAAGCCTCAGCTTGCTTGATAAAAATTGCAATGTTCGCATGGTTTTGCGCACGAAATCGTTTGAATATCTGAGTAAGGCCACCAACCACGATAGCCAAACCGATTATGATACCGCCAACTTCCATAATCGTCGGCCATACAATATCCTCTTGCTTTTTTTCCATTGTCACTCCTTCGGCTTGAAATAGATCACCCGGGCCAGCGTCAAGACGTGCTTTGAATGTTTGACACCGTCTTTTTCCCAACGCTCTTGCTTTAGATGGCCCTCGATGTAAAGCGGATCACCCTTGCCGACTTTCATGGCAACCATTTCGGCAAGCTTGTTGAAACACACACAGTCGATAAAACAACTTTCCTCATGCTTAGATTCCTGCACATCGGTCCATTGCCTGTTGGCAGCGACTGTAAAGTTGGCAACCGGCGTTTGATTAGGCGTATATGATAGCTGAGGTTCGTTTACTGTATAAACCAGGCCGTTCCCGTTCAAAAATGTCAACATGGTTTTCTCCTTTTCAAACAAATCCCTATATCTTCATTTTTCATAACAGCCAGAGTTAACGAATCGGCCAGACTATTCATCGCCACATCGTCGAACAAGCTCAAAAAACCACCGGCGTAATGACCTTCATGGATCGCTCTCAATATTGATTGATGGACCTTAAACCAGATTTTCCTGTGGTTCCTTTTCTCAAGTGCGTTTTTCGGACTTTTCTTCATTGCGCTAGATCTTAAGACTTTTCGTCAAGTGCCGATTGCATTTGGGTTTTTCGCTTTGGCGTCGAAGGCAGGTCCGGTCCTGCCCTACTTTCGATTTTATCATTCCCCGCTTCCGGGGATGCTTAGCGTTACCGTTCGTACATCGAGGGCTTTTTGGATCCGTGAGCCGAGTAACGTTAGCTATGTATTTTTTGAATGCACGCCACCAGGCTTGTTTGCATTTGCCGCCAGGACAAAAACCATCCCGTTCGCTCCGTAGATTCGGAATAATAGCTCCGCACCAACGGCAGTACCATGTAGTTTTATATATTCCAAAATATCCCATGCTCATTTTATTGCGTTACCCGATATCGATGACCTGGCTGAGATCCCTGGCCACATGGAGATCCACAACAGTAACTTGACAAAATGGTGCGGGAGACGGTTACATGGATGTCGAACCGCCCCCCGACCTGCCTTACGACTACCACACGCGCTCGGGTCGGTCCCCACCGTTGCCCTATCCTCGTATGATTCAAACAAAATTCGGGGACCGGACAGAGTTGGGTGGACAAGGAAGTGTCGCGGTCCCCAAAGCTGATAATGAACGGCCATGAAGTCAAGCGAGATAACTTCACAGATAAACCGGCTCCGGGAGCGAGCGACGAGCAATTCACTTTAGCCTTTCCCGGAGCCGAACGTTTATGCTTCCTTGCCATGTCTTAATATCCTTATCGCCCAAGCTTTTGATCCAACTCGATCCTCTGGATTCTGCTTTCGATGGCCCTTGCCAGACGAAAGTCACTATCATCGCCGTAAACAGTTTTTAAGATCGCCAGATATTCGGCCCTTCTCTGCTCGTTGCTCGGCTTCTGCGATCGCTGCGAACAGCAACCGGCACAAAGCAAAGCCAGAATTACAAGTAAAGTCTTCATTTTTCTCTCCAACGTCCGATACAGTTTTTTCAACAGCCGATAAAATTAGCGTTTCCAACCTTAGAACGCTTTTGAGTCAAGGTTATCGGCCGATGGTATATGTTATGTTTCATTCGCTTGACTTCCTTGTCTTAATATCCTTATCGAACAAGATTGTCATTTTTATAGCTTAAGTCCGACAATGCAAGAAAAAAATCGGTTTGGACACTTAGTTAATTCAGACTCATTTGCTGCGTTACCGTTCCAGCCAGGCTGATTTTACAAAAACCGTGTTTTTGATTCAATATCGCAATGTCGCTTTAAATCGATTTTAAGACTCGTCAATCAGCTCTTTTTTTAAGTAACGCATCTTCCAACTTTTTTATCCTTTTTTCCAGGCCGATTGCATACCATAACGTAACACCAAGAGCAATTAAAACTGATACGATAGCCAAGAACGTGTAATCGACAACATAAAACCACATATCACACCTCCGAATAAAACACATTTATCGTCAGTATTATAACACAATGAGCGCAGCGTGTCAAGACGTTTCGATTGTGGTGATTCCCAGACGTGCCGAAAAAAGGTGCTATTGTGGCGTGTTTTTCAACTATTGGCGGGGGCTGCCGTTCGGAACCGGCCAGGTCAAAAAGCCTTTTTTTGGTTCTTATGGTCCAGGCTGACCGTTATTTTAGCCCAGACGGGCCGCTGGGCCGCTTATTATTGACGTGAAGACAATCACCTGGCCATCTTGAGCCGGTCGACGAGCTGGTTGCCGCGATCAAAAATCCCGGCCGTGCGCATCTCGGCCGCTATCGCCTGTTTGACAACGGCCGTCTCTTTCGGCTTCGGATTGCTCTGCCGTTCGACGTGCTCAATCCCTTTAACTATTGCTTTTGTCGTCTTTTTCATCGTTCCATTCCTGAATTGCTGCCATCCGTTCGCTATTACCGATGTCGCCAGGACGCCCAGCGATCCGTACAGCCGCCAGTCCAGCGGGATCGCGGCCCCGGCCGGCGATTCTAAAAATGCCTTGACGCCGGCCGCTATATCGTTAACATCGGCGACGGCTCTATCTGCCTGGGCCATCTGCTGCTCGTTGCAGCCGGCTACCGATGCAATACCGAAAATTAACGCCAACCAAACCGACACGGTGACATACAGCCACAACGACCATCCTTGTAATTTGCTCATTTTATGCTCCATTGTCCAAATTTCGTTTTCCAGGACCGCCCAGGATGGACGATCTCGGATCGGCCGGACTTATAGGCCCGGCGTTTTCGCGTATTTTCGAGCGTTACGCATCCCTGCCGCGGCAGCTCCGGATTCGCCGGCCAGGGCAGCTCCCTGATATTCGATTTCAGCCTGATTTTCGTGTTGTGACATTCGGATCGTTTTCCGCGATCGCGGGAAGCGTAACGCAAAATCGGCCCCGGCCGGCACACCGCACCGTCGACGAACCGGACCGGGGCATAGCTGATGCACGCTTATCTTTTCTTGCCGATACGCCAGCCGCCCCTGACCTTGTAAACCGGCCGGCCCTTGGCTGCGTTCTTTGCGCTGCTCTTTTTCTTGTACGTCTTACGTCCGCTCGATCTGCGTTTTCTTCGCTTTGCCACTTTAAGCCCCACTTTCTAAATATAAACAAAATCTCTCGTGATACATTGCTTCGTCGAATAAACACCGGGCGGCCTGCCGATCACTAACGCCCTGCTGCTCGGCGGCGGCGCACCGCCCGGCGTATATGTTGCGAACATCGAAAACTTTTTCGTTCCATCATTTGTCCAAACAGCAGTACCGGGCCAGGGATTGCCGTAAGCATCTACAACATATTTATCGTTCGGGCCGCCTGAATCATCGTAATAAACATATTGGTTCGCGCTCTGCTTGCAGGCTATATAATATATTTTGGCGGCGTAAACATGGACTACACCGTCCGCAGCCGCCGTGTGCCAGTCTTCTATTGTTCCGAACGCCAGTGATTCAACCGTGCCGCCGGCAAAAGAATCGTCGGCGCTGTCGTAAAGTCCCAACTTGATCGTAATGTCTACGCCCCCTGCACGGCCATAGACGCTAATCGAATCGAGTACCCCGTCATCGGCCGGGCTGAAAGCCACACCGCCGCAGCGAAACGCGCCTGGAATGTGATTCGCCCAAACCGCTCCGATTGTATGATAGCCGAACTCAGCCATTTTAATAAGCTTTCTGCGCTCGAGCGCTCGAGATCAAAACGACTTAGTAATTATTATTACTTTGATTTCGACGGCTGCGGCTATTGCCAAGAATATTTTTAAAGACGAAAAGCACAAACAAGACGCCGGCAACATAAGCCAGGACTTTAAGGCCTTCAGCAATTTCTCCAAATGACTCACTAAATGACGTCGGCGGAGGCAAAATACCTTTTTCAACAAGCCTGTATTGCGTTTCTTTGAGAATCGTATAACAAATCGCCATGATAGCTGAAGAAATAAACGCGACCGTAACAATCGTGCTCACAACAAAGCCGGCCTGCGTTACGCCGGAACCGGGACCGGCAGATTCGGCAGCCGGTGAAACGAGGACCTCAACTTCACAATCGAGATATTCACCCTGGTCAACAAAAGAACGGATAACAAAGTCCGAACGGTTCGCAAGCTTTTCATCTATGACAGCCAACTGAGCGGATTTCAGATATGTTCCGCCGCCGCCGAGGAACCACTTGAACCGAATAACGATTCTATCGCCCTTATAAAGCGGAGCGTTTTCATCGAGCGGAACAACCGGCGTGCCCTTCCAAGATTTCAAATCATCATTCATTATCGTACCCTCTGAACCCGCAAAAATGTTCGATTGTGTCCAGCATCCTGAAGACAAGCTATATCGATAGTATCGA
>Ga0307378_10010653_pt1 | contig 11921 bp, 11 predicted proteins | sample UN1MG_FD_202238 | JGI IMG/M metagenome (GOLD analysis project Ga0307378, IMG submission 202238) | Soil microbial communities from Risofladan, Vaasa, Finland - UN-1 | ecosystem: Environmental > Terrestrial > Soil > Coastal area > Acid sulfate soil | place: Finland: Risofladan, Vaasa | collected...
GTTCCTGTTCATGGGCGGATTCATCATCGCCCTGGGCGTCGAGCGTTGGGGTCTGCACCGGCGGATCGCCCTGCACATCGTGCGCATCATCGGCACCGGCCGGACGACCATCGTGCTCGGCTTCATGATCGCCACCGCCGTGCTGAGCATGTGGATCAGCAACACCGCCACGACCATGATGATGTTGCCGATCGGGCTGGCGGTGATCGCGGCGATGCCGGAGCTCGAGGAGGAAACCGGGCCGAAGCAGGGCGGCAACTTCGCCGCCGCGTTGATGCTCGGCATCGCGTACTCGGCCAGCATCGGCGGAGTGGCGACGCCGATCGGCACGCCGCCCAACATCTCGTTTCGCGGGCAGCTTGCGCTGCTCTATCCGGCGGCACCGGAGATCAGCTTCGGCCAATGGCTGTTGATGTTCCTGCCGCTCGTGTGCGTGTTTCTGCCGGTGGCTTGGCTGGTGCTCGTGCGTGTCACCTGCCGGGTTGGCATGGGGCGCTTCCACGCCGGCCGTGCGGTGGTGCGTGAGCAGGTCAAACGGCTCGGACGCATGCGCGGGCCCGAGATCGCGATGCTGGTCGTGTTCGCCGCTACTGCGCTGCTGTGGATGCTGCGCAGCATACCGATCGCCGAGACGAACTACGGCTGGGCCGCAGTCTTCGAACGGTGGCTGTCGCCGGCCGACGGCACGCCGCACCGCTTCCAGGCCGAGTTCATCAATGACGCGACGGTCGCGGTGGGCATGGCGGTGCTGCTATTCCTCATTCCGGCCGGTCGCGACGAGGCGGGGAAGCGACAGCCCCTGATGAACTGGGAGACGGCCCAACGACTGCCGTGGGGCATCCTGCTGCTGTTCGGCGGCGGGTTCGCGATCGCGGCAGGGCTGCGTGAGAGCGGGTTAAGCGATTGGTGCGGGCGGGTCTTTGTCGGACTCGGCATCAGCGAGCCGCTTCCCCTGGTTGCCGGCACGTCTACGCTGATGACCTTCCTGACGGAAATCACGAGCAACACGGCCACGACGGAGGTGATGTTGCCGATCGTGGCGAAGGCGGGGGAGGCCCTCGGCTCCAATCCGCTGTTGCTGATGCTGCCGGCGACGATCTCGGCCTCGTGCGCGTTCATGCTCCCGGTCGCCACGCCGCCGAACGCGATTGTATTCGGCTCGGGCCGGGTCGAGATGGGGCGCATGGTGCGCACGGGGCTGATCCTGAATCTGGTGGGTGTGTTGCTGGTGACGGCCGTCATCTACCTGATCGTCCGGCCGTTGCTGGCCATCGATCCACAGGTCCTGCCCACGTGGGCGCTCAGCGCCAAGCCGGGTTGACTCGTTTGGCGGTTGGGCTGATACGACCATCCTGCTTACGATGCCTATCGGACCGGTCGCCGGGTTCTGCCCACCCGACGGAATAGCGAGCGAGCTTGCCCGTAGAGAGGGTTAGGCTGCGGCGGCGGTCGCCAATTGGAGTTGAAGCAGTTCATGCAGAACGGCGAAGCAGACGTCGAAGTCCTGCGACTACTCGACTCGGTCGGTCGGCGGGGCTTTGCTTTCGCCTGGCAGATGTTGAGGAATCACGACGACGCCCTCGATGCCGTGCAGGCGTCGATGATGGCCGCCTGGCGGAACCGGAAGCGCCTGCGGCCGGGCCCCGAGCTGCGTGGCTGGTTCTACCGCGTGCTGCGGAACCGCTGCATCGACGTGATGCGCAGCCGCCGGGTGCAGCGCGCGGCGCCGTTGGAAGTGGACCCGCCGGACCGCGGAGCGTCCGACCCGGCCCATGACGCGGCTCGGCGGGAGGAGTTGGATCGGCTTCGCCGCGTGCTGCGGCAGATGCCGGACGAGATGCGCGAGATCGTCCTGCTGCGGGACTTTCACGATCTGTCGTACGCGGAGATCGCCGGTGTGCTGGACATCCCCACCGGCACGGTGATGTCGCGGCTGCACCGGGCGCGCTCGACGCTCCGCGAGCAGATGTTGGCCAAAGAGTGACGCGATGAACGCGTGTGATGTTGTCCAGGAAAAACTGTCCGCCTACCTCGACGGCGAGTTGACGCAACAAGACGGTCAAAAGGTGGACGTGCATCTGCGTGAGTGCGACCGCTGCCGCAGGGTGTTCGAGGACTTTCGCCGGCTTCGCGCGGACGTCAAGGACCTGGAGTATCCCGAGCCCTCCGAAGCCGAATGGAGTAGTGTGATGGCTGGTTTCACTTTCAAGGCCACCCGCGGGTTGGGTTGGCTGCTATGGATCGGCGCGGCGGCCGTGCTCGTCGGCTACGGCATCTACGCGTTCGCCACCGACGAAACGGTCAAGGCGTTCGAGCGTGTCGCCGTGCTGGCGCTTCTGCTGGGCGTCGTGCTGGTATTCCTGACCGTTCTGGCCGAACGACTGAAAAGCTACGGGCACGACAAATATAAGGACGTGGAGAAGTGAGAAACATGCTGGTCGTCACCTCGCACCAAATCCCGGGCTATAGGGTCACCAAGGTGTTCGGCATGGTGCGCGGCAATACCGTCCGCGCGCGGCACATCGGCCGCGACATTCTGGCGGCGTTCCGCAACCTGGTCGGCGGAGAGGTCACCGAGTACCGCAAGCTCATGGCCGAAAGCCGTGAGCAGTCGCTGGACCAGATGGTCGAAGAGGCCCGCGAGCTCGGCGCGAACGCCATCACCGGCGTGCGCTTCTCGACCTCCATGATCGGCCAGGGCATGGCGGAAATCCTGGTCTACGGCACGGCGGTGTGCGTCGAGCCGGATGAGACGGGATAGCGAGCGGCTGCAAACCCCCTACGCGCGTCGGAAGCCCGGCAGCGTCGGCCCGGCTCATGGTCGCGCCGTCTCGGGCCTTCGAGGCGCCGGGGCGCCGGCGAGCAGGCCCGGAGCGCTCAAGTCCTCGTCGATATCCGGCCAGTGAATGCCAAACCCGCCGCCGCAGACCTCCCAGTTTTCCCGCTGTGCCGCCGTGGCCTCCAGCAGGCGCGGATACCAGGCGAGTGGAACAGTGATTGTCCGGCCGTCCGCCAGATCGACGCTCATGGCGTCGTCGTCGAAACGCACGTCCATGACGCGCTCGCCGGGCTTAGGCTCCAAAGTAGTCATTCCATGCCTCCAGGAACTCCGCCGCGCGCTCATTAGCGATTTGTTGTATGTCACGCAACTCTTTGGCGCGAAAGCCGATGTTGTAAGCCAGTGCCACGGGCATCAACGGTTCGCGGGCGGGACGCCCACGCTACCCCGTGCTCGTTGCGATCCACGTGCACATGCGCGGGCTCGTTTGCGTCGTGACTGTAGAAGTATATGCGATACGGTCCTATCCTGGCGATTGTCGGCATCGTTGCGTCTCAAATGCGATTCGGCGTCGCGGGAAAGTCCGCGTCTGGCCATCGGTGCACCGGGCAGCGGGGCGACCGATCGGGCGCCCCGTGACTCTCCACGACCCGGCCATTCAAAGCGATTATCGAGTGCAGACGAGCATTTATCCAGCCCTACCGGGCAGATCTGAGATACAGTCGTAACTGTTCCGTCGGCCGCCTGATCGGCGAACACCATTACGATAGCGTGACGCCCGGCGGCTCGGGTGTGATGCTCGCCCCCGGCTAAGCGTATTAGAATATGGGCGCCATGGAAGACAGACGACCGTTGCCGATTGTCACGCCCGCGCCCCCGGGGCGGCGGTTGCCGCGCTGGCTGCGCAAGCCGCTGCCGCCCGGCAACGAAATGATGAAGACACGCCGCCTGGTGGACGGGTTGCGCCTGAATACCGTCTGTGCCGAAGCCCGCTGTCCCAACCTGAGCGAGTGCTGGACCCGCCGAACCGCCACCTTCATGATTCTCGGCGACCGCTGCACGCGGCGTTGCGGTTTCTGTGCCGTGAACACCGCCCGGCCCGAGCCGCCGGCCGAAGACGAGCCGCAGCGGCTGGCCGACGCGGCGACGCATCTGAGCCTGCGCCACGTAGTGATCACCTCCGTCGCGCGCGATGACCTGCCCGACGAGGGCGCCGGGCACTTCGCCCGCTGCATCCAGGCCATCCGAGAGCGTCTGCCGGAGGCGACCGTAGAAGTGCTCGTGCCGGACTTCCACGCCCGACGCGAATGCATCCAGGCGGTCGCCGACGCCGAGCCGGAAGTGTTCAATCACAACATCGAGACGGTGCGCAGCCAGACTAAGCGTGTTCGCCCGCAAGGCAACTACGACCGCTCGCTCAAAACGCTGGAGCTCGCCCAGACCGTCAACCCACGGATGCAAACCAAGAGCGGCATGATGGTCGGCCTGGGCGAGACGCGCGACGAGTTAACCGAAACCTTCCGCGACCTGCTCGACGTCGGCTGCCGCCTGCTGACCATCGGCCAGTACCTGCGGCCCACGCCGAAGCACATCGACGTCGCGCGCTACCTGTCGCCGGGGGAGTTTGAGGAGCTGGGCGAGACCGCGCGGCAGATGGGTTTTGCCGCGGTCGCCAGCGGCCCCTTCGTCCGCAGCAGCTATTTTGCGGAGACACTCTACCGCAAACCGTGAAACCGGCTTGGTCGGCGGGTAGACATGACCGCGCGGCGTGCGTCGGCACCGCTCAGGCCACGGAGATGTCGTCTCCGTTGCGCCCGCGGTAGTGACTGCCCAGCCGGGTGATCGCGGTACGGATGAGTTTGTCGGTCGAGCAGATCTCACAACCCTTCACGCCGAGCTGGCGCAGGGCCATGTTGGCCTGATCGACGTCCCAATACCCGCAGGCATCGTAGACGAGCGCAACGCGACGCTTGCGCAAGAGCAGACCGAGTGCCAGAATCCGCAGGGAAGACTCGATCGGCACGCCGAAGAGAACGAATCGTCGCGCCGGCAATTCCGTCAGAAGCCGATCGAGTTTCGGATTGGTGAACGGGTCGCGGTGCCACTTCGTCAGGATGACCTGCTGATAACGTTGCAGCAAGTCGAGCGACACGCACAGGCAGTTGTCGGACTCGATCACGATATGGCTCGGCAGCAGGCTGAAGGGCGGTTTCTCCTGCTCAGGCGAGCGTCGCGAATGGCTACAGTGCATATCGCCGCCGATCGCGTTGGCCCGTCGCCGGTCGATGCACGACAGCACCGAGAGCTTTGCCCAACGAGCGTAGGCGATGAGGTGCTTGGCGTTGGCGCAGATCTGCTCGGCGTTGGCGCATCGCCGCGTTCCGCGGGGAGAGACGTAGTCTCTCTGAATACAGACGTCTACAAAGACATCCACCTTGGCCGAGTGAAACACGGCAAGGACCTCCCCAGACTCACACGCGTACGCGTGCCCACGCGGGCTTAATCACGAATCGCGCGTCCAGTGCCTCCGGGGCGGGGCAGTCTTCTTGCGTGGCCGAAGTGGGGCGACCAATGTCGCCACGCCTGCTTTCTCCTCCCCGCCTCCTTGTTTCGCTGGTGATTCTACGCGCGCTTCGGCGTTGCGGCAACAACAAAGTGGGGAACGAATCATAGTTTCCTACAGCGGACACTACCCGTCGGCGGTAGAAACCGGGGAAAGGTGCAGGCAATCCGTTGTGCGCGCACTTCTTATCGGCCCATGCTGTCGGCGCGCCAAGAGCGCACGTGCGGTGGATGGTCTGATAACTAGTGTTCCGTCAACCATCAAAGGGGGGGTTGTGCGGGCGTCTCGCCCGACTGATTGGTTTCATCACTGGGGGCGGGACGCCCGCACTACCCGTCAATCGTTGGCTGACGGAACGCTAGTCTACAACGACGTTGTTGACCGAAACGAGCACGCCGAACTGCTCGAAGTCCCCGATGAACCGGAAGCGGACCAGATCCCCGCAGTCGAAGTCATCGTCACGCTGCAGGATCGCGCTCTCGTCCGCTTGGGCGATCACACCGAACAGACCGAGCTGCTCCGCCCCGTCGCTGAAGATCAACCCCAGCTCGTCGCAGGCGAACTCGAACACCAGCACGTCACCCGGTTCGAGCAGGCCGGTGGCCAAGTCGTCAGCCGGGAAGAGTTGCGCCAGGAAGCCTTCGTCGTCGTCGAAGCGGATGTAGGGATCGACGTCGAAGCCGGTATCATTGATCAGCTCGACCGTGACCGCGGTCAGGCCGCGGATCTCCAATCCGAGCTCCTCCAGGTCCAGGTTAATCCCATCACAGCCCCCGCCGGCAAGGCTTGCCACCACGAAAAGCACGCCAACAAACGGGCGAATAGTCGGTCTCATCTGTCCGGCTCCTGGTCGTGTTGGACGGTCGCAGCGTTTCGCGTCATACTTCAGCGTCGCGCCGTCGTGCAGCGGCGCGAATGACGCCAGTCGCGCAACGGGTCACGGCCGAGTCTAGCCGCACCGGTGCGTGGCCACAAGCTTCTAGACAATGGGTAGGCCTCAGAGGTTAGGCCGATGGCGTTGATGGTCAGTATTTCCGGGGTTCGCGGGATCGTCGGGGAAGCGCTCACGCCGCAGGTCGCCCTGGAGTTCGCGCGCGCGTACGGGACGTTTCTGGGCGGTGGTCGGGTGGTGCTGGGGCGTGACTCGCGTCCGAGCGGGGAGATGTTCACCGCCGCCGCCGCGGCCGGGCTCCTCGCTGCCGGCTGCGCTGTTACACACCTGGGCGTTGTAATGACGCCCACAGTAGGCTTGGCCATCCGCGCCGGCCGGTACGACGGCGGCGTCGTGATTACGGCCAGCCACAACCCGCCGGCCTGGAATGGGTTGAAGTTCCTCGACAATCAGGGCTTGGGCCCGGACCCCGCCCAGGCCGACGAGATCGCCGCGATTCGTGAGCAGGGCCGCTACGCCAATCTCCGCTCCGGCTTTCAGCCGACGGCCCAGGACGAGGAGGCCGGCGAGCGGCACGTCGAGGCCGTGCTCGCCGCGCTTGAGGTCGATACCACGCCGCTCAAAAGCCTGCGCGTCGTGCTCGACAGTGTCAACGGGGCCGGGGGCCTCCACTCGCCCGCCCTGCTCACCGCGCTCGGCTGCGAGGTGATTCACCTCAACGGAGAGCCGACTGGTGATTTCGCCCACCCGGCCGAACCACTGGCCGAGAACCTGACCGGACTCTGTCAAGTAGTGCGCGAGACGAAAGCCGCGATCGGCTTCGCCCAGGACCCGGATGGCGACCGCCTCGCGATCGTCGATGAGAACGGGCGGTACATCGGCGAGGAATACACGCTGGCGCTGGCAGCGGAATCCGTACTCTCCCGGCGCCCCGGGCCCGTTGCCAACAACCTTGGAAGCTCGCGTCTCGTGGACGACGTGGCCGAGCGGTACGGAACAACGGTGATCCGCACCGCCGTCGGCGAGTCCAACGTCGCCCGGGCCATGCTGGCCAACGACTGCGTGATCGGCGGTGAAGGCAACGGGGGCGTGATCGACCCGCGCATCTGCCCGGTCCGCGACAGCCTCTCGGGGATGAGCCTGGTGCTGCAACTGATGGCGGCGACCGGCAAGACGATCGGCCGGCTCGTCGCCGATTTGCCGCGCTATGCGATGATCAAGCAGAAGTTCGAGTGTCCGCGCGAACGCATCGACGCGGCCGTCGAAGCGGTCGCAAAGGCCTTTGCCGACCGGCACCCCAACCGCAGCGACGGCGTGCGCGTGGATCTGGACAAGGCCTGGGTCCTCTTGCGGGCCTCCAACACCGAACCGATCGTGCGGATCAGCGCGGAGGCCGCCGACGAAGCGACCGCAACCGCGCTCATCCAGCAGGTGCGCGCGGCAGCCGGGTTATAACCCGCGGTAGGATGGCAGGACCGCCGATGCCGGACGAATCCACAACGCTGGCCCAGCTTCGCCGCCTCATGGCGGACTTCGTGGCCGAACGTGATTGGGAAATCTATCACGACGCCAAGAACCTCTCGATGGCGATCGCGATCGAGGCGGCCGAGCTGATGGAGTGTTTCCAGTGGGTGCGCAACGAGGAGCTCGCCGCCCTCACCTGCGACGCCGACGTGCGGGCTCAGATCACCGACGAGGTCGCGGACATCCTCTGCTTCGTGCTGGCGCTGGCCAACGTACTCGAGCTGGATCTGTCCACGGCCGTCGAACAGAAGATGGCCAAGAACGCCGCTAAGTACCCGCCCGAAACCTTCCGCGGGCGCTACTTCAAGCCGAAGCGCGGCGAGGCTGACTAGAGCCCGCGCTCGCTCCGGCCGTCATCCCGACGACCATGGGGAGGAGGGATCTGGCCGCGAATCGCCGGTTTCCGCTCGCTCGTGGCTAGATTCCTCGTCGCTTGCGCTCCTCGGAATGACAGGGGCATAGCTCTGTCCACAACGCGAACGTGGCTCCGAAGCTCTCCACGCGTGACAGTGACCGGATCGCCGCGTCGGCGGATTTGCCTTCGCCTGGGCGAGCCGCGACAATCCGCGCATGTACGCACACACGCGTGGGTACCCGTATGTTCATCCCGCTGTGGAGATTGAGCCGTGCGAACAACGATGCTTGTCTGCTGTTTCGCCCTCGTGCTTGTGGCCGACCAGGCGCCGGCCAGTGAAAAGCTGACCCAGGCGGACCTGCTGCGGCGGCTGATCGACCTGGACCGGCTGACCACACCGCCCCCGCCGGGCGAGCTCACCGGGTTGTTCTCCAGCTTCGATCGGGCCTCCAAGATCGACGACAACGGCCGCCTGGTGAACTGGCACGCGAACAACGACTACGGCCAGTTCATCCGGCGCGAGCCCGACGGCTGGAATGTGATGGCGGAGATGCAGGGGCCGGGGGCGATCACGCGCTTCTGGTGCGCCTATGCCCATGAGCAGCTCCGCGTCATGCTTGATGGGCAGGTGGTAATCGACGCCCCATTGGCTGACCTGTTCGACGGAAAGCTGACGCCGTTCGGCTCGCCGCTGTGCTACCAAACGGCGTCGGCGGGCGGTTACAACTGTTACTTCCCTATCGGTTACGCGAAGAGCTGCCAGGTGCTGACGCGGGCGGACAATCTGTGCTACCAGATCGACTACGTGCGTTTCGCCCCGGGAACGCAGGTTGAGACGTTCAAAGCCGAGCTCGATGACGGAGCAGAGGCGGCGCTGGCCGAGGTCGCCAAAGCGTTCACGTTAGGGCTTTCCGAGGCGCAGGTCCTCGGCCCGGGTAAGACCGGTACGATCGCGGTTCACGAGGAGCTCAAGAAGGGTGAGAAGCTGACGGAGACGATCGACGGCGCCGGGACCATCCGGGCGATGCACGTTTCGCTCACCGATCGGCGCCCGCCGCGCACGCTGTACGCGCTGCGCCATTGCATCCTCCGGCTGTACTGGGACGGCAGAGAGCGGCCGGCCATCGAGGCACCGCTGGTGGACTTCTTCGGCTCGGGGTTCGACCGTAGTCCGTACAACGGTTTGGTCATGGGCACGAACGAGGCGTCGGAGATGCCGGGAGCCGTCGAGGAGGAAGGCCGGTTCATGTACTGCTATTTCCCGATGCCATTCGCCGAGGGGGCCAGGATCGAGATCGAGAACCTGAATCGCGAGAAGATCGGGTTCATGCTCTACCTGCGGGTAGACCGTAGCGCGCCGCTGAAGGACAGCCTGCGCTTCAAGGCCCGCTTTCGCAAAGAGGACCCCTGCAAAGGCCTGGACTTCCCGGTTCTGCAAACCGCCGGCCGCGGCCGTTTTGTGGGTTGCACGCTGAGCGTCGATTGCCCGCGCGCCCGATGGTGGGGCGATGGTGACCACAAGGTCTGGATCGACGACAACCGGTTCCCCACCTACTTCGGCACCGGCACGGCTGACTACTTCGGCAGCATCATCGGTCTACTGGAACGAACCAACACGGTTGGCCGGATGCAGGTCAGCCGGCGCTTACACGGGGTGACGCGGACGGCGCCGTTCGGAAAGAGCTCTGCCCATCGCTGGCACACCGCCGACTGCATCAACTTCAACAAGCTGATCCACTTTGCGATCGGCAATTGCCAGCCGGCCGATCACAGGGACACGTACTACGCGACGGTGGCGTACTGGTACGGCGAGGCGGGCGCCAAGGACTTCTTCGCGCCGCTCACGCCGGAAGATCTCACCCCGCCCGGGCTGCGTATTCCCTACGCGATCGAAATCGAGGGGAACGTGCGTGGCACCGGCTGGGGCACCGAGATGATACAGAAATACGCCGGCGGCGAAGAGCTCTCCGGCAAGGCGGCGGCGGTCATCTCTACGAGCAAACCTGTGCTAATCAACGTCCCCTTCACCGAGCAGCGCAAGGTGCGCCTCGGGCTGCGGGTTCACCCGCGCCGCCCGTTTGAAAAGATCGAGGTCCGCGACGCGAACGAGAGCACCATCGGCACCGTCGAGTATCAGCGTGCTATCGACGGCATCTACCTGATCGGCGAACTCGAGCTCACGCCGGGCGATAACCTGCTCAGCGTGGTTTGCACGGGATCACCGGTGCTGGACTGCTGGATCGTCGAACCGGTGAGTGAGTAGAGCAGCCACCCCGGGGATTCACGCGCTGGCAAACCTTACGTCCCGCAGCGCACGCCGCAGACGCACCAGCGCCCACCAAATGAACGCCACGATCGGCAATACGGATAGCCCCAACCACCACAGCAGCTCGTAATCCACCCAACCAAGGATTGGGACGAGAAGCCAGCCGCGCATCCAGCCGGCCTCGTACGCCAACAGCATGCACAGAGCACACACCCCCAGCGTGCCGACCATTGGCAGGAAGACCACCGAACCGTAGCAGACCACCGCGGTCGTCGGCCGCGGATCACGCCATCCCAAACGACACGCACGCAAGGCCATCAGCGCGAGACCGACCGAGAACAGCAACACCACGATGGCAGTCGCAACCGCGAAGCGCAGCGTGATATTCGTCAGTCTCTCCAGGGGCGTACCCTCGTAGGGTGCCCCGACGACCGTTGCTACGATCGCACAGGCGACTGCCGTCAACAGAACCGTCCACACCGCGAAGCGCACCGCGGCGTCCAAGGAGTCGTACACCGCGAGCGACCGGAAGAACGAGCCTCGACGCAGCACGCGCCACATGGTCCGCGCATAGGCACCTGGTTTGCGGCCGATCTTAGCAGCGCAAGCCCAGGGGGAAGGTCGGCGCGCCTCGGGCAGCGACTCATGCACCGCCAGCCCGCACTCCGGACACCGCCCGTCGCGCGACAGCCCGGTCAGTACGTAGCCGCACCGGTTGCACTGTGGCTGCCGGGGCTGCCACCCCGGCCCGTCCGCCGGACCACCGTAACGAGCTCCCAGCCGCAACAGCACGCTGAGCCACCACAGTGACCAAACTGCGGCGACACCGGCAAAGGTGGTCTCCCACTCCACGTTGTCAAAGTGCTCGTCATACGTCACGCCGAGGTACACCACCCCGAGAATCGCCAGTCCGAGTGGGACCAGGCATGCCGCGCTCCATAGGGTCAGCTTCACGCCACGCAAGTAGAGCAGCCGTGAACGCTCACCCGCCGAAACGAACGGCATGAGCAACAAGCCCACCAGCCACGTACCGGCAGGCACCGCGGCCAGCCCCCCGATCAGGGCGTAGATATCGCCGTGTCCGCGCGTGCGGATATACAGCAGGTTGACCACGCTCGTGAGGAACACTCGCACACTCTCCGACCACGTGCGGGCTCGCTCGAACGCTTCGCTGTCCGCGGGCTCGACGGTCGGCCCGCTGACCAAGGCCCAAATCCCCTGGAATGGAGAGTAGCACAAGGAGTCCGCGTACACGCCAAGCACGACCGCAGCCACGACGCACAAGCCGTGCACTGACAGCGTCAACGTCCAGCCCGCCTGGGCGATGGCGGGACCGAGGCGCTTCGGAGCTAAAGGCAGCGCCATGAGCGTCGGCAACGCCAGCAGCCAACCCACACGTCGAGCTCGAGGCGGAACCGTTGACGTGCCGTACTCCCAATATTCCGGGACCAGGTCGCTCACGGTACCATTCCGTCCGGTTGCTGTGTGCTAGCATCCGGCTTCGCGAGCGGCACGGCCTTCGGCTCCGGCATATCCGGCGCG
>Ga0307378_10010655_pt1 | contig 11919 bp, 10 predicted proteins | sample UN1MG_FD_202238 | JGI IMG/M metagenome (GOLD analysis project Ga0307378, IMG submission 202238) | Soil microbial communities from Risofladan, Vaasa, Finland - UN-1 | ecosystem: Environmental > Terrestrial > Soil > Coastal area > Acid sulfate soil | place: Finland: Risofladan, Vaasa | collected...
CTTCGGCAAGATGAGCACCGCCTGCCTTGAAAGGCCCTGCTCAAGCCTGTAGCGTAGCCCGAGAGATCCCTATGAAACGGATCCCTTGGAACGAACAGCAACCAGGGCATTTCGAGGTAGACGCAGTCCATCACTGTGGCATCAGGAGTGCCGGTCACTATATCCGCACCATCCATACGGTCGATGTGGCTACTGGCTGGACCGAGCAGGTGGCCACGCTGGGGCGTGGCTACAGGGTCATGGGAGATCGCTTCTGCCGCAACTTAGCTCGTCTTCCCTTCCCGGTGCTTGAAATCCATCCCGATAACGGCAGCGAGGGACTCATCGCTCGTTTCTACAACACGGAAGATTACACAGTCCAGGCGGAGGTGAGCGTGTGCAGGCCATTTCGAAGAGCGATGGTAGTGAACCTCAATGAGGAGAACCTGAGGCAGCTGAGGACGCAGAGGGAGAGCAAGGTATCGCTTCCTGTGCGGGGCAAGGGCATCGTGACCTTGAAGTTCGGGCCCGATTAGGGTCAGGGAAGATGATGGTGCCTAGGGGTGTCCCGATTGCAGCCGCTCCCCGAGGATTTCGGACAGCAGGCCGACATCTATGTTCCCTCCCGAGATCACAGCCACCACCTTCCTGCCCTTCAAGTCAACCTTGTCGAAGAGCAGCGCCGCCACTCCCACGGCTCCTGAGCCCTCCACCACCAACTGCTCTGCCTCCAGAAGGGCGAAAATGGCGTCTCGGGTTTCCTCCTCGTTGACCAGCACTACTTCGTCAATCAGGTCCTTGGCGATCCCGAAGGGCACGATGCCAAAACCGCCAGCCAAGCCCTCACAAATCGTGGGGCCGTGTTCGTACCTCTCATAGCAACGTCCCTCCTTGAGAGACAGATACGCCGACGGCGAGGCCTCGACCTGGACGCCGATGATCTTCATACTGGGGTTTATGGCCTTGGCCGCCACGGAGATGCCGGCGATTAGACCACCGCCACCGATAGGCACCAAGATGGCGTCCGCATCGGGCAGCTCTTCCACAATCTCCAGACCGACGGTGCCCTGACCAGCGATGATCTCGAGATCCTCGTACGAGTGCGCGTAGGTTAGCCCGTGCTCATGCTGGTACTCCCTGGAAGCATCATAGGTATCATCCCACTGCTCTCCTGAGAGGAAGAGCTCGACATCGTACTCCCGTAGCTTGTCCACCTTCGAGGCAGGCGTACCGACGGGCATGAACACGCTCACCGGCGCGCCGCCCAGCGCACGCGCGGCATATGCTATCCCCACGGCGAAATTGCCCGAAGATGCGGCTACTACCCCCCTGGCCCTCTCCTCGGTCGACAGGCTGGCAATCCTGTTGACGGCCCCTCGCACTTTGAAAGCGCCGGTCTGCTGCAGGTTCTCCAGCTTCAAGTAGACCTCACTTCCCACCCGTTCGCTCAGAGGGAACGAGTACTGGAGTGGCGTCTTCCTCAGCAGATTGCCAATGTTCCGCCGCGCGACCAAGATATCCTTAAGACCCAACATGCTGCTCACCCAGGATGTGGTCTACTACGCAGAAACAGGCCGAGGTCAGAGATCGGCGCCAAGTACTAGACATTCAACCGTTACCCCATGCTGCCCCGCCTGCGATCGAGGGCTTCCCGTCCGGTCTGATGCCGCAGGTAGTTATGAGAGCTCACCCTTCAGCTGATCTTGCCCAGGCTCACAATGCTTCTGCTAGTCCTTTTCTCGCTCAAGCTCGAAGGTCAGGCAGTGCGGCCCTTGGCCGTAGTCCACGAACTCCGTTAGATCCGGATCGTGAACCTCCAGGCCAAGGGACTTCAAGATCTGGTTCACGTACGTGTTGGTCTTGAACGATATCACACGATCGTTCCCCAAGCACAGCACGTTGAGCGCAACCTCGCCCTCGGACTTGTCCGCTGGGATGTCAACCAACTCATATTCGCGACCCTCAAGAAAGCCGATGAACCACTCAGGAACCTCGCTCTTCATGATAATGGCCAGCTTCTTGGCCACGGGTGCGAACACACAGTCCAGGTGCGTCCACTTCTGGGGGACTACGATCCCGTGTACCTTGATCCCCATCCCCTGAAAAATCTCCTGGGCGTTTTGAATCCCCGGCCATGTACTTCGCTCGCCAATCCCAGTAGCGAGGTTCTGGCCATCGATGTACCTGTTGTCCCCTCCCTCCCAGCAGCCACGCTCAATACGGCCGAAGATCTTATAGCCCAGCTTCCTGAGCTGTTTCTCTTCAGCTACCTGCTCGCCCCGGCGCTCCGAGTACTTGAAGCGGCCGATCACGACCCCCTCCGGCGAGTTGACACCAAAATCCCGCGCGTTTACTGCGTAGTGGCGCGTGGGATCCGGCTCCTCGATGTAGTAGACTTCAACACCTGCACCGCGCAGGGCATCGGCCAACTCGTCATGCTGGGCTTGGGCCTTCTTCCCGTCTATCTTCGCGCCCCGTTCAATCGCTGTTCGTGCGAAGTCATCTACTGGGATAAGCTCGTAGTAAGTAGGTGGGCACAACAAGACCCTGCGCAGTACACCGGTGCTGTTGAAGACAGTCATGGAACTAGTCCCTGCTCGTGATATTGGAGCCGAAGCCATTCACCCCGATTGCTACCGTTCGACCGAAGCTACCACGACACAGAGGAACACTGGTCGGCACCCAGGTGGAATGGATTACGGAATTGCTCGTCACCCGGACACAAGACATGCGAAGCTTGGCTTGGATTCGGCAGCGAGATTCGCCATCGTAGTCACTCGCTTCCCACCCGCTCGCTCAGAGGGAACGAGTACTGGAGTGGCGTCTTCCTCAGCAGATTGCCAATGTTCTGCCGCGCGACCAAGACATCCTTAAGACCCAACATGCTGCTCACCCACGGTTCCGTTTACTGCACAGAGATGAGCCGAGCTGAGAGCTCGGCCCCGAGTACGACAGAATCATCTGGTGCAGCGTCCATCCAGGATTGAAGCCCCAGTCCAATCAAAGGATGTGACTCAGGAATACCTTCGTTCTCTCTTCTTTGGGGCTAACGAAGAGCTCCTCGGTGGTCGCCTCTTCGATGATGCGCCCCTCTTCGAGGAAGACCATGCGATCAGCGGTCGCTCTGGCGAACCCCATCTCGTGGGAGACGACCACCATCGTCATGCCTTCCTTCGCCAAGTCGAGCATCACGTCCAGCACCTCTTTGATCATCTCCGGGTCGAGGGCCGACGTAGGCTCGTCGAAGAGCATGATCTTGGGGTTCATGGCCAGGGCACGGGCCATGGCCACGCGCTGCTTCTGACCGCCCGACAGTTGTTCAGGGTAAGCATCGGCCTTCTCCGGCATGCCTACTCTCTCCAGGAGCTCCCGTGCGATCCGCTCCGCCTCCTCTTTCGACCGCTTGCGGACCTTCTCCTGGGCAATGGTTATGTTGCCCAAGGCGGTCAGGTGGGGGAAGAGATTGAACAACTGGAAGACCATCCCTACTTCGGTGCGAACCTGATCTATGTTGGCCTTCTTGGTCACGTCCATGCCGTCAACGATGAGAGTACCGGAATCGGGCTTCTCCAGGCCGTTGATGCAACGGAGAAGGGTGCTTTTCCCCCCTCCGCTGGGGCCGAAGATGAAGCACACCTCCCCGCTCTTCACCCTCAGGCTGGCGTCTACCACAGCCTCGACGTGGCCGAAACTCTTGTAGACGTGCTCGATGACGATGATGTCGTCGTCCGTGGGCAGTGGCTCAACTCCGCTATTCTTCATAGGCCATCCTCCGCTCGATGAACTTCACGAATAGTGATAGACTGAGAGTCAGGATCAGATAGAGAAAGGTGACGGTATTCCAGGTCTCGAAGGTTTCGAAGGTTCGCGCCCGATGCAGTTTGCCCAGATGGGTCAGCTCCCTTACCGCCAGAACCGATATCAAGGAGGAGTCCTTCAGCAAGCCTATGAAGTCGTTGCCCAGGGGGGGTAGGACCCTTCTGATGGCCTGAGGAAGGATGATGTAGCGCATGCCCTGGAAATAGCTCATGCCCACGGAGCGCGCAGCCTCCATCTGCCCTCTCTGGATCGACTGGATCCCCGCTCGGAATACCTCCGCTTCGAAAGCGGCGTAGGCGAAGGCCAGCCCCACAATCGCCCGGACAACCATAGTTACATCCTGGATAGCGAGGGTGGCCATATTCTCGGCCAACCCCACCAAAGGGCCAACTGCCACGCTTGCGAGTGCCGTTCCCAACCAGTTCATGAGCTGGAGAAACAGGGGCGTCACCACCCAAGCGAAATAGATCAGCAAGACCAGGATAGGAACACCCCTCACCAGCTCGATGTAGACGGAGGAGAGAGTGTAGAAGACTACATTCTTTGACACCCGCCCCAGGCCGAGAACAAGCCCGAAAACCAGGGCTATGGCGAAGGAGATGAGGCTCACCCCAAGAGTGAGCTTAACGCCTGTGACGAGGAAAAAGAAGGCGGTCTGATAGGAGGGGGATACAATGATGAAGTAGACGATGAGGGCTCCCATAAGCAGGATGATCAAAGCCCACCACGGCACCTCCGACAATCTTCCTGTCCAAGGGATCAACTTGGACTCACGTTCCTCCGTCTTGGTCGTCACAGACATTAGACGCTCCTTGTCAACCCGCCATCAGGATCGAGGGTTCGGGCCAAGCGCGGCCTGCGGGGCGCCAGCGGCGCCCCGCAGCTCCATCGTTCTAGGTGGCTCCCCCCACTACTAATCGCTCTACTCTTCCTGCGGTGAGCAGGGCCGAAGCAACCACTCCTCGCAGATGGCATCCATCGAACCGTCGGCGAACAGCTCATTCATAGCCTGGTTCCAGGGCACGAGAAGATCGCTCATGGGCGGGAAGACAAAGGCCAGCACCTCGCCACTCGTTACGGAGAAGGCGACCCTCAATTGGCCGGGGTTCGCGTTTATGAAGCCGATGGATGCGACCTCGTCCATGATGACGGTATCTACATCACCAGCCATAAGGGCAACAACACTCAGATCGTAGGTCTCGTACTCCACCACCCTTTCATCACCGACGAGCTTTCGGGCGGTGATGCTATTGGTGGTGCCGATCTGGCAGCTGATGGTCAGATCCGAGGCCACCAGGCTCTCCTCGTCGGCTATCCCCGGCCGGTCATCGTCGGCCCGCACCAGAATTATCTGACCGTACTGCACATAGGGATCGGAGAAGTCGACCTTCAGCGATCTGGGGAAGGTGAGCGTCGCTGCAGAGAAGAGGACATCGTTTTCGCCCGCCGCCATGGCCTCGAACACGCCCTCCCAGGCTACCTCCACGAAGACGGCGGTGCAGTTCAACTTCTCGCAGATGGCGCGCCCGACGTCGTAGTCCCAGCCCACCGGCACATCATCGTCATCGATGTAGTTGAAGGGCGGATAGGCGTTCTCTGTCGCAATGCGTACCTCCCGACCACCTAGGTCGGTCGTCGGCCCAGTCGGCGGGCACTCTGGCGCCTCTGGGCAAGCTGGACATTGGGGGCATTCTCCCCCCTCCGGGCACGGCGGGCACGGTGTCGCGGCCGGGGCGCAGCCAGCCACCACCAAGCCCAGTGCACTGATGAGTGTTAGCACTAGCACAAACTTCTTCACGTCCTTCCTCCTCTTCTTATGCTATGGCTTCCCTTTGTGAGAAGCCTGCTGACAACCGACCGCAATCCTACCCCAAGCCGAAGAGCTTGTCAAGTTCGGTGGCCAACGTTGTTTCATCAACGCCGAGCGTCTCCAATCCGGTGAGGCCATGCCAAGCATCGCACCGCGAGGTCATTTTGACCACAATCTTACTCTAACTCGAAGAACTTGTCAAGGGCTCGCACCGAGCGTCTGCTCCGTGTGTCCTGGCATGCCCTGGCGCGTTCGCTGAAGCGCGTGTCAGAGTTGGCTTGACAAGGGCATAAGAGTGACAGTATACTGTATCGGTCATGCTTCGTATACCTGATTGCGATAATCGCACTGGCGGAACCTCGGCCGGTTGAAGGGCTCTTGGCATACGATCATCGTTCGATTCCGCTTGTGTGGCGGTTCACTCACCGGACCCCGAGACATCAATGGGCCCTGGGATGAGTTCAATCGGCAGACACTGGAGCGGGCCATCAGTCGGTGAGGAAGCAAGCATGGTGGGTTCTGCCAGAGCAGACAGGGAGGTAAGGTGAAATGATCGATCTGCGGAGTGACACGGTGACTCTCCCACCGCCGGAGATGATGGACTACATATACCGGGCGGAGCTGGGGGACGATCTCTATGGAGAAGATCCCACCGTTAACAGGCTACAGGAGCTATCCGCGCAGCTGACCGGCAAGGAAGCTGCGCTGCTGACCCCAAGCGGGACGATGAGCAACATCTTGGCCGACATGACCCACTGCCGCCCGGGTGATGAGGTGATCATAGGCGATGGCCACCATACGATGATCTACGAGGTTGGCGCACCTGCTTCCATTGCTGGCGTGACCTTTCGAATACTTCCCCTTAACTCTGATGCGAGCTATAATCTTGACCGGTTGGAACAATCAATCCGATCGGCGTCTCTGTTCGAACCGCCAACTGCCTTGATTTGGACCGAGAACACTTTTGCGGGCGAGGGCGGCATCGTGATGCCCCTCGAGGAGCTGGAGAAGATCTCGGCGGTGGCCAGGAAGCACTCTATTCCCGTCTTCATGGACGGTGCCCGTGTGTTCAACGCCGCCACGTATTTGAATGTCGAAGTCAGCGAGATCACCAAGCACGTGGACACGGTGGCGTTCTGTCTCACCAAGGGTCTGGCCGCTCCGCTGGGGTCGGTGCTGTGCGGTCCAGCCGATTTCGTCCTTGAGGCTCGAAGGAACCGGCAGAAGCTGGGGGGCGGGATGCGACAGGCGGGACTGATAGCTGCCGCTGGCATCTACGCCCTTGAGAACATGACCCTTCGGCTGCAAGAAGATCATGACAATGCTCGCGCCCTGGTCGAAGGTCTGGCCGAGATCCCTGGATTTGTGGTCGACTCTTCCGTGGTCCAGACCAACTTCGTGGTGGTGGAACTGGATTCGGAGAAGCTGTGCCGTGAGGAGCTGGTTGAGGGCCTCAAGGACGACGGCGTGCTTGTGGTTCCGTGGACGAAGGGCCGGATTCGCCTTGTCACCCACTATGGAGTTGAGCGACGGGACATCGACGAGGCGCTCAGAGTCTTCCGTCGAGTCGTGAAGCGGTGCGCCTAGCCGGTGCGCCGTTCCTTCTGGGGACAAAGACTCGGGTTACATGTGCTGGTGACGCCTGGGAGGAAGCAAGGTGTCCAATGTAAGCTTGCGGACGGGCCGGGCCTGGCCAGACGCAGCGACGCTACCTAGCATGAAGGTGAGGGAGGGAGATGCAAGAGCATAATCTCAATAGCGAGGGGTTGAAGGCATTCAAGGAGTATCATCAGACCATACGGTCAAGCTTTCCTTTTCTCGAGCAGGACGGAGAAGGTAACCCGCGTGTCTATCTGGACAGTGGGGCGGGAACCCTGGTGCCGAGGGTCTCCGTTGAGGCGATGGCGAAGGCCTATGCTGAGTCCCGTGCCCAGGCGGGCGAAATAAGTCCCAGTGAGTGCCATACGCGGGATCTGATCTGGAGGACGCGGGAGTTGCTAGCCAAGTTCCTAGCTGCACCCTCCCCCGATGAGATCTCATTTCACCTCTCAACTACTCACAGCTTGCTGAACCTGGCCATCGCCTTCCATCCTATGATACAGAGTCACCACAATGTCGTCGTCACCGATGCCGACCATTTCGCCAACGTGTCTCCATGGGAGCGCATTCTCGGAGAGAGACAAGGTGTAGAGATACGTCGGCTTGGGGTCAATGATCAAGGACAGGTTGATCTGGATCAACTCCGCTCCTTGGTGGACGAAAACACCCGTGTTGTAGCCATGACCTACGCGGCCAACGCCGTCGGCACTGTGATGCCTATACGACAGATCGCTGAGATCACTCACACGTTCCGAGATGATTCGGGTAATGGGGCCTACCTGGTCGTTGATGCCGTTCATCATGCTTTTCACGGTCCCATCGATGTTCGGCAGAGCCAGTGTGACTTCCTGACGATATCTGGGTACAAGCTGTTCGGTCCCGTGCTCGGGGTGCTGTGGGTGAAGAAGGAGCATATGGAAAGGCTCGATCCATATTACGTTCTACCCAACCCGAACAGCTTTGAGCAAGGCAGTTGGAATAATGCCGTGCTGGCGGGGATGCAGGGTGCGCTTCGATACCTGTTGACTCTGGGCAATCACTTGGCTCCGTACTACACCGCAGAACTACAGGAGTACCCAGAGGGCGAGACACGGCTTTTCAAGGCTGCCCTGATGGGGATTGAACAGTACGAACGAGAGTTGAGTAGGGAGGTGTTGCGCTCCTTCGAGTCCTTCCCGAAGGACAGGTTCCGGTACTATGGTCTCAAGACCGTGCAGGATGGTGTTTGGACGAGAGATCCTACGTTTTGTCTCGAGATTGAGGGCAAGGGGACGGCTGAGCTGAAGCGACTCTGCTGGCAACTGGGAAGGATCGAAGTCGCCGCTGGCGACGTCTTCTCCGCGATGGTCAACCGCCATCTGCAGAAGGAGGAAGAGGTGATTCGAGCGAGTTTCGCTCACTATGACGACCTGCGCACCGTTCGAGCCCTGACATCGACTCTTGGCAGGATCCTCGCTTCATAGCCGCCCCCATTGTACCGAGCTTGGGGAAAGAATCGCCCAGTGGGAAGCGCGTAGACAGTCAGCTGCGCGGTATGGTGACTGGTGGAAGTTGAAGTCCATCTGTACTCGATTCTGAGGGAGCGATTGCCCTCCGAGTCCAAAGGCATCGCGAGGGTCACGATGCCCGAGGGGGCGACGGTGACTGATCTGTTGGCGCGTTTCGAGATTGACCAACCAGTGGTGGTGGTGGTCAATGGCTCCAGGGTGAGAGATCGACTCGAGAAGCTCCAGACTGGCGACATCGCTGGCATATTCACTCCGGTGGCGGGGGGATGATTCGCGCCAAGGGTTCGTGCCCTCTCAGCCACCCCAGATACGGAAGGTTCGCTGACAAGGCCTTGGGGTGGCGGAATAGGTCCAGGCTAGTGCTGCTGGCGTCCTCACGTGGGTGATGCGGGAAGGGAGGGAACATATGCCTTACGGTTATCACAACAGAATCCTGAGGGTCGATCTCGGTTCAGGAGACGTTGAGTACGACGAACCTGGCGAACAGTTCTACCGCAAGTACGTGGGGGGAAGTGCACTGGGTGCCTACCATCTGCTCAGGGAGGTGCCCGCGGACGTCGATCCTCTGGGGCCGGAGAATGTGCTGGTGCTGGCATTGAGTGTACTGACGGGTGCGCCCATCTCGGGACAGAGCCGCGTGACGGCGGCTGCCAAATCCCCGTTGACCGACGCCGTGGGTGACTCCCAAGGCGGTGGCTTCTGGCCGGCCGAGTTGAAGTCCGCAGGCTTTGACGCAATCATCGTTCAAGGCCAGTCGCCTGAGCCCGTCTATCTATGGCTGCACGATGGAGAAGCCGAGCTGCGGGATGCTTCCCACTTGTGGGGTCAAATCACGGGCGATGCTGAGTCTGCCATCCGAGATGAACTGGGGGATCCAAAGATAGAAGTCCTGCAGTGCGGGCCAGCCGGGGAGAACGGCGTCCGGTTCGCCAACCTGGTCAGCATGTGCAATCGCGCAAATGGCCGCACAGGCATGGGCGCGGTGATGGGGGCTAAGCGACTGAAGGGCGTAGCCGTGCGCGGTGGCCAGGGGATCGAGATCGCGGATCCCGAATCACTGCGAGAGCTGGCTCGCTGGGGTGCCGCCAACCTGGCCACTTCTGGTGTGGCGGGCACAGCGAAGTACGGAACTGCCGAGACCGTCGCTGCACAGCAGGCAGTTGGGGGACTACCCACTTTCAACTTCAATAGTGGCGTCTTCGGGGGCTGGGATGCCATTTCGGGCGAGACGATGTACGACACCATTCTCAAGGAGCGCCACACATGCTACTCCTGCGCGGTACGGTGCAAGCGTGTCGTGGAGGTCTCAGACGGACCCTTCCAGGTTGATCCCCGCTATGGTGGGCCAGAGTACGAGACCCTGTCTGCCCTCGGCAGTTACTGTGGAGTCGACGACCTAAGGGCCATCGCGAAGGCGAATCAAACCTGCAATGCGTACGGGATGGATACCATTTCCTGCGGGGCTACGATTTCCTGGGCCATGGAATGCTTCGAGGCTGGCCTGATCTCGACCAAGGATACCGGTGGCATTGACTTAGGATTTGGGAATGCGGAGTCCATGGTGAGGTTGGCGAAGATGATCGCTACGCGCGAGGGATTCGGTGACATCTTGGCTGAGGGCTCTGAGAGAGCGGCGCAAGTCATCGGGCGGGGAACGGAGGAGATGCTGGTCACTGTGAAAGGGCTGGAACTGCCCGCGCACATGCCGCGAGTCAAGCGCTCACTTGCTTTGATCTACGCCGTCAATCCGTTCGGCGCGGACCACCAGTCGCACGAACATGATCCCAGCTATGAGTTGCCGGACTTCGACGACCATAGCGATCGACTGTCGGAGTTGGATCTGCGGGAACCCCAGGAACCGCAGTCGCTGGGGCCCGGGAAAGTCCGTTATGCCATGTACACTCAGCATATGTACAGCGCTCTGGACACGTTCAACGTCTGCCAGTTTGTGTACGGCCCAGCCTGGCAACTGTACGGACCTAGCCAGTTGCTCGATGTCATCCGGGCTGTCACTGGATGGAACTATAGCCTTTTCGAGCTTCAGAAGCTGGGGGAGCGTCGCCTGAACCTGCTCCGAGCGTTCAATGCACGAGAAGGTTTCACCAGACAGGACGATGTCTTGCCTGAGAAGTTGTTCAAGGGACTGGAGGGCGGTCCGACTGCGGGATGGAAGCTCGAACGCCGGCAACTCGCGATGGCGCTGGACACTTACTATTCGATGTGCGGATGGGAGGTAGACACGGGCAACCCTACAAGGTGGAAACTGGAGGAGCTAGGCCTTGGTTGGGTTGCGGACCAACTGGATCTCTAGAGCGCCGTGGACTTGCTTCAGGTCGCGACAATGTGGTAGGCAGAGAGGGCGTAATGAAGGTTGAACTAGCGTACGGCAAGGAAGGGTTGTGGGTAGAGCTCCCCGACCGGAACGTGACCGTTGTGGAGTCAGGCTATGTGCCCGGCATTTCGGCCGAAGACGAGGCGATTCGTGCAGCACTGCGCGCCCCGTCAGGCACGCCACCCTTGCGTGATCTTGTAGATGGCGACGACACAGTAGCCATTGTCTTCAGTGACCTTACCCGCCCTCAACCCCGCGAGATTATGTTGGCGGTTATGCTCGAAGAACTCTCGCACGTTTCGAGAGAGCAGATTGTACTGATCAACGCCCTTGGTACACATCGCCCCAGTACCGAGGGTGAGTTGGTGGAAATGCTAGGCCCTGATCTGGTGGAGAACTATCGAATAGTTCAGCACGATGCGTGGGACCAGAAGGGCATGGTCCATGTCGGGGACACCTCACGCGGGCACCAGGCATTCGTCAATGGAGAGTACATGCGGGCCAGCGTCCGAATCCTGACGGGGTTCATCGAGCCTCACCTTTTTGCCGGCTTCTCTGGCGGACCGAAAGCCGTCCTGCCCGGAGTGGCAGATGCACGAACCGTGCAGGCGAACCACGGCGCCAACATGATCGGGGACGTCCGTGCGACCCGGGGAGTGACCGAGGGGAACCCGATTTGGGAAGAGATGCGCGAAGTGGCGCAGATGACATCTCCTGCATTCATTCTGAACGTGGCGCTGAACCGGGACAAGCAGATCACGGGTGTCTTTGCGGGAGAGATGTTGGAGGCACATCGGGCCGGCATCCAGTTCGTCGCCTCGACAGCTCGAGTGGCGGTTCCTGCCCGCTTTGACATTGTGGTCACGACCAAC
>Ga0307378_10010656_pt1 | contig 11916 bp, 11 predicted proteins | sample UN1MG_FD_202238 | JGI IMG/M metagenome (GOLD analysis project Ga0307378, IMG submission 202238) | Soil microbial communities from Risofladan, Vaasa, Finland - UN-1 | ecosystem: Environmental > Terrestrial > Soil > Coastal area > Acid sulfate soil | place: Finland: Risofladan, Vaasa | collected...
CTTAACATGCCAGAGTTTTCATAAGTTGTATCTTTTTTGAGGAATTTATTTTTAATGGTAATAGGATCGGTTTCTAACTGATTTATTAGAATGTCGAAGCCATATTTTTTTTCCTCTAATTCTTCAATTATCACCATCTTACCCCTAAATATAATTGAACGGAATGCTTGTCCACATCCATCTTTATAACCATTATCTTCTATAATAGTACCACACACATAAGGATTAGCTTGTATAAAATCAATTTTTTGCCCTTCTTTTGCGCAATGAAAATATAGGGCATGTTTAGATTCATCATAGCCATAACTTAATGTGACTATATAAGATTCATTCTCTTTGCACATTGAAATGGTTGTATACTTTCCGCCTTTTAATATTTCTATCAAGTTTTTCTTATTTTTGATTTCTTTTTCAACTTTTCTCATGTGATATTTCGTCAAATTCAATTACCTTACTAAAATATGTGGTTATACATAATATTTCATTATCTCTTTATTCAAGTTTTCTAATTCTTCTTCATTCACACATTCATGATCCATATTCTCAATTATTGAGAGTTCATATGTAACGTTAGTTTTTTGAAAAACCGTTTTTACTTCTGAGATTGGTGTGAGTTTATCAATTTCTCCGATAATTATTTTTAACTTTCTCATTTTCAACTGATTTATAAATTTTTCAATTTGAAATTGATCATTATTTAATTCTTCTTTTGTAGCTTCAATAAATTCTTCAATATTTTCAATTCCTCTGATATATCCTGGAAGAAATCTATTAATGTAGTTCAATGCTATTGGAAAGTTTACATTATTAACGTGTTTTTTTAAATCTAAAATTGGACTGACAATTATTAATTTATTTATAGTTTCTATTCTAGAACATAACATTAAAGCTATATATGCTCCAAAATCATAACCCAGAATATTAATATTATTAATATCGAAAATTTTCTTTTTTGCCATTATGTTTGCAAATTCAATTATCTTTAAACTATCAGAGATTTGAGAACTAATTGAAATGGAGCCCTCACTAATTCGATATCCTCGAAAATTAAAAATTATAAGGGAATAGCCTAAATCTAAAATATATTCATACTTTCTTGCAATCTCTGTTAATGTAAATAACTCTGAAAATCCATGGAAATATATCACTAAAGGATAAGGTTTTTTAAATCTTTCTGCGGGAAAATATAATACTCCTCGAAAGATTTGCCCTTCATTATTAATTTGAACTTCAGATACTTCATATTCACCGTCAAATATTTTGTTTTTAAATTCCAAAAAATAATCAGCTTATATTTGGTTAGGTTTGGTTATGACTTATTCCGTTTATTATTTCCTGCTTTTTCCGTTCAATCCACTCCACATCGGGATTTAAAGAAAAATCTAAATATTCTAAAGTCTCATCGATAGACTCAATCTCTTCTGATCTTAATAAGTTTTCTTCGGTAAAAAACAGAAGAAGGAACTTGCATTGCCTAAATAATTCCCCTTTTATATATATATTTGTGGTTCCGTTTTCTAATTTAAGTGTTATGTATTTATTTACTGTGAATTCAAGCATATACTTTAGTTGGTGTAATTTATCTTTCTTCTATAAATTTAATCACCGTTAGTTTATTTAAATGTACAGTATTAATAGTAGATAACTTGCAAAATTATAATATATTAGATACTTAGGTAGTTGGAGGAGGAAAAACTTTTTAGAAGATTATCATACTCACAATCAAATGTGTCATCACGCAGTTGGCTCGATTGAGGATTATATTAAACATGCTATCGATAAGAAGTTAGATCTTATTGGAATTAGTGATCATTTCCCATATGAATATCTTAAGAGCAGTTCTATCTTAATAGAAGAAGTTCCATATCAAGAATATGCTATGAGCTTAAATGAAGTTGATTTATACCTCTCAACTATCCAAAATTTAAAGGAGATATATAAAAATAAAATTCAGTTAAGAGTAGCATTTGAGGTCGATTATTTTAAAAGTCAGGAGAGTTTTTTAAATTTACAGATCAAGAATAGATTGAATAATTTAGACTATATCTTAGGTTCGGCTCATATATTGCATGGAAAATCAAAATTATTTGCTGTTGATGATAGAAGATTTTTAAATATGTATAAAGAATTCGATAGTATTGATAATATCTATCTGGAATATTATCATAAATTGCAGGACATGATCAACTCAGAAGAATTTGACTTTGATATTGTCAGTCATTTTGATTTACCAAAAAAGTATAAAAAAAGAGCAATAGACAAAGAATTGGTTATGAATGAAGCAATTAAAACTCTTGAGCTTGTTAAAAGAAGAGATTTAACAATTGAAATTAATACGGGGGGATTAAGAAAAGAAATAAAGGAACAATACCCTAGTTTTGAAATTATCGAAAAAATGTATGAATTAGATATTCCAATTCTCTTAGGATCAGATGCTCATCATCCTAATGAATTAGGGTACAAATTTAATAAAATGATAAAATTGGTAAGCAAGATAGGCTATACTAAATTAGCTCATTTTTATAAAAGAAAAAAAACGTTTATAGAAATATCATAAATTTTAAGGTTGCGATTACTAATATCTAAAAAGAAAAGTTTAATAGAGATTTGGGTTTCACCTTTGAAAGGTGCTGTTTTTCAAACCTTAATGATAAATGTGTAAAAGAAAAATGTCCGATATTCTAAATTCTATACTTTTCTACTCTGGATCCAGCCATCAGTGGCTAAAGAACTGAATAATGTGATATGTCTCGGGTCTCTTGTATGGAATACGAGATTATTCTCATCAGAGCTACCAATTGCGGCAAAAAATAATTCTTCTCCATCCCTAGTTATGACATATCTATCTTTTCTTTCGTAATTTCTAAGGGAAATATTATCTAAACTTTCAAATTCCTCCAGTAGTTCACTATGCTCCTCAATTCCGGGATTAATTGAACAAGCAATCTTCATACTAACAGAAGATCTAAGCTCATATAAATAGAGTTCCTGCAAATCTTCAATACTAGGAACAACAATGGTAACATTCGCGATAGCATTTTCTAATAAAGCTTTCATTTTTTCTAGAATCTCAGATTTTTTAATCTGAGTGTTTGTAAAATCTATGATTTTTACTTCTTTAGAACTAGTTTGAGCATTTTTTAGTTTCTCATTTTCTAATTCTAAGCCTTCTAAATCTTCATCCGCTTTAGCTAATTCCTCATTTAAAATTTCAATCTCTTTCTGAAGCTGAGTAATTGTTTCATCTTTATCTTTTAAAAAATTTGAATCAACCGTAGAAGAATTTAATTTTTTGATTTCTTCTTCTTTTAATTCAATAGTTTTTTCTAAAGTTTTAGTTTCTTCATCCTTTGTTTTTATTGTCTTCTCAAGAGTTTTGATTTGCTCATCTTTTAGCTTTAAAGAATTCTCAAGTGTTTTTACTTGCTCATCTTTTAATTTTATAAGATTATCCTTAGTTTCTAATTGCTTTTTTATTTCGTAATCCATTATAACAAGATCACAATATTATTTATTTATAATTTTTACTATAATGATTAAAATTTAAATAGTTATTATTTCTAAATCTTTTATATCATTTTCTTTCGAATTAATTTGATTTATACATAAAGAGATTGCATCAGCCATTCCAGTAGGTTTTGATTGTTCAACAAAAATTATTTCAAAACCTTTTATCTTTAATAATTCATTCTAAACAAGTTCCTTTTTATAGCCAACCAAAACACAGAATTTAATAAATCCAGAATTCTTGAAGCTTTTTATAATATGTGAAACTATTGGGATATCCGTTATTTCTATTATTGGTTTTGGAATTCGATAAGAGAGTGGTCTTAATCTTGTAGCATAACCACCTGTTAAAATAATTACATAAATACTTGATTTCATCTTTAATCATTAAACATTCTAATGGTACTCGTTCATATTTTTTTATTATTATTAAATAATTAGAATATCTTTTTATTTTCAGATATACAATATTCTTCCATGGAAAAGCAAGAAAAAATAATCGAAGAATTAGAATCAGATGTATCTGAAATAATAGAAAAAGAGCTTGATTCAGCACCAGCTATTCTGGGTATCAATGTTGGAACCGCTGAGGGAACAAAAATAGCAAGCAAATTCAAAAAAGAAGTTAAAATGACAATGGGTGAAATCACAGCAGCAAACAGTAGCCTTGTTTATCTTTCATCTAAAATGTTAAGAGATTCACTAAATCAAGATGTTTCTTATAACTTAATTATTGGTAAAACCAAAATTGTCCTCTCCATATTAACAGAAAATATTACAATGATAACCTATTTAAATAGAGAATTAGCTGAACTTGAAGGGTTAGATTCATTTATTCATAGACTACAAAAATTAAGCCTACAAATAACTGCTATTGCAGAGACATCAGATATTCTTAAAGAAGAAATATTTAAAGGCTTGAAAAGAGCGATACCAAATACTCTAGTGATAGCGATTATTACAAAAGATGGATTACCAATTAAGATACAATCAACTATGCCTGAACCAATTCTTTCAGCTATGGTTGCTGCATTATATAATTTATCTGGAGTATTACTAGAAAGTCATATGGAATACTCTATTATAGGAGGGGAAAATGGTTCTGTTATAATCCACGATTTAGATGAAAATAGGGTCTTGGCACTTGCAGTTCCAGAATCTGATGAGAGGAAACTAGGATCTTACATCGCAAAAATTAAAGCTATCATCCAATAATTCTCTTAATTCTGTTTATAATCTTTTTCGCTCCATTATAGGATTTAGAGTATTTTTTTGCCACATATAAGACAGTACATAAAGGTTCACCTCTTAAAACATCTTTAGTCGGCTCAGTTTTATCATGCACAAATTCAAGGTTATTTACTTTTTGTAAAATACTTTTTTCTATATTTTTTGGAGCAAAAAATACTAATTTTGTGGCAAAGCTTTTAGGCCTCGCAGATTTAATCACTTTTTTAATATCTTCCCATTTATTGGGTATAAAGCATTTTATATGTAGATCTAAGAGGTCCAACTCCAGAACAGTTTCTGAAGCTCTAATTGAGCCAGGAATTCGTGGATTACATTCCATCAAATAAGGATGATTATCTTTTAAAACAAAATCAAACCCATTAATCCCATGTAAACCTAATTCTTTTGTTAAAATTTTTGAAATCTCAGATATGATTTTTTCTTGATCAGCTGATAATCCAGCAGGAACGATATTGCCACAATATATAAAATCCTTAGGAGCATTAAGAAACTTTTTTCCGATAATTTGACGATTAATAGTAATTATTTCACTCTCTTTTCCATCTGAAATCACTGTGCAACTAACAGGAATTCCTTCAACATATTCTTGAACTAACCATTCTGATGATACAAACAATTTATTTTCTAAAATTTTTATTTGAGAAATTAGACCCGCTTCATCCTTAATTTTATAAACATTCATACCACCAGCACTTCTTTTTTTTTTTAAAACAATGGGAAAGTCCAAATTATTTCTTTTTAGGTCAAAATTCTCAAAAGAATAATATTTTGGCACTTTATAACCTTGAGAGTTCAAATAATTAAATAAATATTCAATATCTCTTGATTTCTCTATCGTTTTTAATCTATTATTAACACTAATCGTATTAAAATTCTTAATCTCATAAGATATCAATTTTCTTCCTTCGTATTCATCATCTAAGCCACTCCCAATTAATAAAAACTTTACATCTCGATGTTTACGGTGTAACCTTAATGCAAAATCAACTAGAAATTTACTATACTTATCTTTTAATGAGTTATAATTAACACTGATTTGTTTTACAACAATAAGGTTGTCTTCTACATATGGATAAAGATCCAAATCGCCAAAAAAATCTACAGCATATACATCATATCCTGCTTTCTTTAAGGAATAAGCTAATGGTCGTATATTAAATCCAACAACTAGGACTGAATTTGAATTTTCCACCATTATAGATTAAATAAAATTGAAACTTTAAAGCAATTTTTAATAATTATAGCATTTTTTTCAATTCTAAGATTAAAGATTTAGGACCATACTTATTAAATTTAAAAATTTCAGCATTCCCATATTTTTTAAAATTCCTTTTAATTTTATCTGCCGAATATGTGTGTACTCCAAGAGCATGTGTTGCATAAGATTTTCTTGGTTCTAGAACTACCAAATGTATTTTTTGTTTTGATAATTTTTTTGTTAATTCTTTTAATTCATGTGTAATTAAAGTATAATCTGTTTCGATTTGGGCAATTAAGTCAGGATATTTAACTGATATATTAGCTCCACAATCAGATAAAATGAAAACTACTGGAACTGATTGCCGATTTTTTAGTTGCTCGATTTTAATAAGTTCTGAAACTTTTTTCAATCCCGCAGCCATAGGAGTATAAGACTTTCCTTCTACCTTTTTCAATTTATTTACTGCCATCTTAAAATTTACTGTAGGTTTTTGTAAAACAACAGCATCCTTACCTCGAAATATAATTAGAGCTATTTTATCTCTCTTTCTATATCCTTCTTGGTGTAGAGATAATATTACATCGGTCATTTGCTTTATTACGTAGTACATCGAGGCTGAACTATCTAGTACGAAAAACAAAACCAATGGAGCACGATATTCATAGATTTTATCCATCAGATCATACTTATTAAAGTGTATGGGAAAATCTATTTCAGTTTCATTATACTCAGTATTTTTTAAATAATTCCTAATTGTGGCATCTAAAGCGATACTTTTAGGTTCTTCACGACTAGGTGTCCTGTATGATACATACCTTCCTTTTTGAGAAGAAGATATTTTAATTCGTCGCCCTATTCCTCTTCCACCATAATCTGTAATTTTTCTATCTTTTCTAATACTATCTAGAATTGAAGTCATTTTTTTTTCCATTTTATAGATAAAAGGCATAGTTCCATTTTTAACTTGGAAAAATTTGATATCATCATCATATGGAATGTTTTTTACTTTCCAGCCCCCCGCCGGTTTAGGATTTCTTTTTTTATCATCGGGATATTTTGGTGGAGGTAATTTTTGTTCTCTAGTTTCAGGAATATCAACTTTATCTGGATCGACAGATTGACGTTTAAACTCTTTTTGATGTTCGTCTGAATGCTTTAAAGGACCTTCTGTTTCTCTATTAGGTTGGAGTACTTTTGTATTTTCATATGCTTCTCTTATTTTGCCATATACTTCAGCTATTTTCGCTTTAATTTCTACTGGCGTCATTTCATAATGAAGTGATTGAATTCTATGTTCGAATACTAAATCCATAGCTACATTAAGATCTTCTTCAACTATATCCTTTCTACTATTTAAAGCAGCATGAGCTCTCGCACATCGAATAAAAGTAATATCTGCTCTTTGAGAAAAGATCTCTAACTCATTTACAATTTTAGACACAAATTCATATACTGTACTTGGGATTTGAACTTCCTTTAAAATATCACGAGCATTAAGGATTTGTTGTCTTAATTTTTCTTGTTCTTCTTCAAAATTTTTAATAAATTCTTTTGGATGATCATCAAATTCTATAACCCTTTTAGTTATTTCTGCTCTTAATTCTGAATCTCTAGGGGCTTTAATTCTAACTTCTAATCCCAAACGATCTGCTATTTGTGGCCTTAAATCACCCTCTTCTGGGTTCATTGAACCAACCAGAACGAATCTTGAAGGATGTGATATAGAGATTCCTTCTCTTTCTATGATATTTACACCTGAAGCTGCAGAATCTAGAAGGACATCAACAATGTGATCTTGGAGTAGATTAATTTCATCTACATATAGAATACCTCGGTTTGCTTTAGCAAGTAACCCAGGATGCAAGGCTCTAATCCCTTCAGTTAACACTTTGTCGATGGATAAACTTCCACACACCATATCTTCTGTGACTCCTAAGGGTAAATTAACGAGCCACATATCCCTGAATTCTGTTTTGATTTGGTTTTTTTCCTTTTTTTCTATACAATTTTGGCATAAATCATCTATATCTGAATTAGGGTCACATGAGAATTCACAAGCAGTAATAACTTCAATTTGGGGCATCAGTTCCACGAGAGACCTTACAGCGGTGCTTTTTCCAGTACCTTGTTGACCAGTTAACAGAATACCGCCTATTTGAGGATCGATAACGTTTAAGATTAAACCCATTTTCATTTTTTCTTGACCAAGAATAGCTGTAAAAGGAAAATTGATTTTTTTCATGATAATGACTATATTTCAAAAATTCTCTGATATTTTTTTTTAAAAAAATCGTATAATTAATCAAGAAAAAGCGTAATCAAATAAAAATTTATCAAGACGAAAAATAAGATGAAAATTATTAGAGTTAAAATTTCTTTTTTAGCTGTTTTAATCTATTATCTAATCCAAGAACATGCTCATCCCATTTGTTTATTATGGTCTTAATTTGTGGAATTACTGTTTCTCTTTCTTTATATTCTAAATAATTGATGAATTCCTTAATATTTTCGATCTTTAGAATTGTTTCAGCTATATATTTCCTAATTTCATTGCTTTGATTTTCTATAACTTCTGGAATCCTTTGCTTTTCACCACGATGGGTCAATGTAGTTAAATATTCCTCAGTACCAAGGAACATTGAATTCAGTTGAGTTATTCGATCGTCGACAAATTTTTCATATGTTTGCGGAACATTATCTTTTGGGAAAAAAATAGTTACATCGACTATAAATTTCTGAGTTTGAGTAATTAACTGTTCCATCCTTTCATATCCCTCAATTTTATAATCTGCGGTGTGGTACGATGCTTCAATACCAGAATCAATATTGTCTAGTCTAAATATTTTAAAACCAGGGTCATTTTTTAATTGTTTATCTGGATCTCCTTTTTTATCAGCGACTTCAATTTGTCGAATTAATCTCATAGGATTAAACACCAAAGAAATTGCAAGTGGATTATTTTGTTGATAAGAAAGCGTAGTGCGAATATCAATATGAGACATCATTACTTTGAAACCGGGATGAGAATGCCACCATCCTATTGTAAAGTCTCCTCGTGCAAATGCTTCATCATCAATAATACTGAGAGCAATATAATCCTCATCAGACCATTTATATTGATCAATTACTGCATCTTTATCTAATTCTTGATGCATAATTGGATAAGCTTCTGTAACTATTGTATCATCACCCTCATTCTTTCCTATAAAAATTCCGCTAACTTCTAACCACTCATCTTTAGGAATACGTGAATTGGCAAATCTGACAGCAGCAGCTACTACTGTTAAATAAACTTGTTTGGGAATAATTACGACCATTATTAAAACTCAATTTGATTTTAATATTTTCAGAAAAATGGTTTTTACGAATTAATACGACTTCATGTATTTATGTTTTTTTAATCACTATATTTCTAAAAAAAATTTTTAATTTTAAGACAAATTTTTACTATAAATAAAAAATAATTTAAATTCGAAATTTATCATTATAATATTACTGATCTCATATAATTTATGGAAAAAAAGTGATTTGAAGTGACAGAGAGAGGATTCGAACCATTAACGAGCCAGCTTGGTGTACCTGGAACGTCTTACAGACTACAATTAGGATTAATTAATGAGAAATGGGCTGTTCGTATGTTAAAGGGACAAGATATTATTGATTCTTATGTTTTTAAAGATGAAGATGTCGAAGGCGATTTTCCAAACCAAAATCTTATTGTAGGTTGGGTTCTTAGGACTGTAGCAATCCCTAATATTAATCCCCATCAAGTAATGAAAACAACTCAAGCTCTTGTAAAACAAGCTCTAAAGAAGAGAGAAGATAGAAAGGTAGTTGCTCCCATTTCAGAAACTAAAGAAATAGAATTGGAAAGAGTTCCTGAAAGTGAATTAAAAAGACCCAAGGTTCAAGGATGGGTAAAAACAGAAGGTACTAAAACGCAAGAAGAACTTGAGGAAGAACGAAGACAAGCTTTTAAAGAAAGAGTGAGGGCAAGACAAGATGTACCTACTAGTTCTGCCTCATCTGCAACAACTCTTAAAACAAAAAGACAGTTACCTTCAATACCAAAAGAAGGTGTTGAGGAAGAAGCACCAATAGGAACAGAAGGTTCTTTTTGTCCACATTGTGGTAAAGACTTAGGTTTCAGATTCTGTCCTTTCTGTGGTAAGCCATTGCCTCATGTTTAATGATTTAATAAATTAGTATTAATTCTGATTTTATTTTTTATTCGATTTAATAATCATAAGAGAATAAGGAAAGAAAATTAAGGTTTACTCTGAAAAAGAAAACAGAAAACAGAATAAATTAAAAGATCAGATTTAATTTTCAATTTTTTATTCAAATATTTAAAGACAATTAAATTATATATAGATCATTAACAAACTAAATCTAAATCATAAATCGTGATTAACATTGACTTCTGAAAAAACTGTTATAATTAAACCAGAAGCTTATTATAAAATGCTTCTACATGTCCTTCGTTTTGGAAATAAAGCAAGAGATAAAAAGCAGTACCGTGAAGTAATGGGTATACTTATAGGGTCCTTAGGTGAAGGTGAACCTGATAAGAAGGGAATTAGAAATGTTATAATTGAAGATGCTGTTCCCATTTCACATGGTGGTGCGATAGAAGTTGCATTTGCCCCAGAAGATTATGTCACATTTTCTATGGCTGATGCTACTTATGCTGAAAAAAACTGGTTTAGTTGTGGGTGGTATCATTCTCACCCGGGATTGGATATTTTCTTTTCTTCAACAGATATCCGCAATCAACTTGGTTGGCAGACTCCAAACCCTAGCGCATTAGGAATTGTTTTTGACCATGTTTATTTAGAAAAACCAGGAGATTTAGGATTTCGTACATTTCGATTAGATAATCCTGCTAAAGGTCAAATGTCAGGTTATCATGAGGTAAAAGCAACTGTAGTACCTCCTGATAGTATTGAATTTTATGTAAAATTAATCGATTTAATAAATAGTGTTCACTCAAAAGAACCGCCCATACTAGAAATTAATGAAATGCCCGATTTCTTTGGAGATATTGCATTTCCAAGTGAAAGTCAAATTTTGGCAAAGAAACCAGAATTGGATTCTACAAAGATCTTATCTGAACTCAATATACAATTTACAAAGTTCTTAGAAGTTGTTATTGCACCATTTATCATATTTCTTAATTCTTGGAGTGAAAATTTGATAAATACTTCTGTTAAGAATAATCTCCAAATAAGAAAAGATGTGATTACAATAAAAGACAAGTTAAGCGAGGGGATTTCTGATCTTCAAAAAAATTTTAAATTTTCTTTAAAGGAAAAATTAAATGAATTGGACATGTACATTGATGATAAATTTGAAGAATTTGATTCTGATCAAAAATACTTTAAAGATCTGTTTGATAATATCAAGACTGAACTTAATGAACAATTTAAATTAATGGTTGAAGAAAAATTAAAGGAAAATGTTAATAATATTGTAAATCAATTTAATAACCAAATAGATAAATTAACTAAGATAAATAAATTAGGTCTAGAATCCTCTAAAAGTTTGGATGAGCAACGTAGTATTATAGAAAATTTATCTAAAACCCTCAATTCAATAGAAAACATAATTTCAGAAAAATTTGACAATATAATAGAAGATTTATCTGGGGTATTCACAAAAAATATTAATAAAATTATAGGGAGTTTTATCAATTTAAATAGAGAATCTAAGAGCTTTCTATCAGATCTAAAAGCTGCTATAATATTATTAGAGAGCTCAAAAACACCATTACAAACCAAAATTGATGCCCAAAAAGTTGAAATCAAGGCACTTCAAAAAGATCTCACAGATATAAGAAAAGAAAAGCAAGATTTATTAGAAAAGGTAAAAAACTTAGAAAAAGGAGAGGGTTGAGTGAAAATGGTTGAAAAAAAATCTAATCAAACTATGGATCAAAAAAATTTTGAAGGTTCAAG
>Ga0307378_10010658_pt1 | contig 11913 bp, 7 predicted proteins | sample UN1MG_FD_202238 | JGI IMG/M metagenome (GOLD analysis project Ga0307378, IMG submission 202238) | Soil microbial communities from Risofladan, Vaasa, Finland - UN-1 | ecosystem: Environmental > Terrestrial > Soil > Coastal area > Acid sulfate soil | place: Finland: Risofladan, Vaasa | collected...
GAGGTCACCATCGGCAACATCGGAGAGGGACCCGGATCGAGCACCACGGGCACCCTCACCTGCTCCAGCCCCGACATCACGATCACCGACGGCGACGGTGACTTCGGCACCATCCCCGTCGGCGGCACCGCTTCGTCCACCTTCGGCTTTAACGTCGGCTCCTGGGCCGAGGCCCCCGAGTCCTACGAGTTCACCCTGACGGTGCAATCCCAGGGCTTCGACTCCCAGGACCTCTTCTTCACCCTCTTCACGCCGGCCGACATGATAGACGACGACGTGGAAAGCGGGGAGTGGTACTGGACACACTCCGGCGACAACGATCAGTGGCACATCGAGGAATACCGCTCGCATTCACCCACCCATTCGTGGAAGTGCGGGGGACCCGGCGGTGACGACTACACCAACAACCTGAACGCCTCCCTCTACTCGCCCCCGGTGTACGTTGACCCGAGCTCCGCGGAGCTGCGCTACTGGACCTGGTACGATCTGCAGTCCACCCACGACATCGGCTACGTCGAAATCTACAACAGCTCCGACTGGACCCTTCTCGCCGAACACGACGGCACACAGAACTCATGGATGGATTGTGCGCTCAATCTGACCGCCTACGCCGACAGTGTGGTGCAATTCCGCTTCCGGTTCGTCTCCGACGCCGACACCACCTTCGAAGGCTGGTACGTGGACGACATCCAGGTGAACGTGCCCGAAGAGAGCGCCTCCTGGGTCTCCATCGGGACCAAACTCACCTCGGACGGCGTCATGCTTACATGGACCGCGGACTACGGCTTCGCCGGCTTCAACGTCTACCGCGCCGCGGAGGGCGACGACCTCTCCAGGCTCCGCCTCAACGCCGAATCCCTCCGGGGCGGCACCCTCGGGGCCTGGCTCGACCGGCCCGAAGAGGGCGACTACGACTACTACATCGAGGGCTTAAAACCCGACGGAACGACCGTCTCCTACGGTCCCGCCGAGGTGTCCTACCGTCCCTCCGCCGACCTGGCCTTGGCGCTCGACAGGCCCTTCCCGAATCCGACCTCCGGCAGGGTCAACTTCGCATTCACCCTGCCCGAGGCGCAGGACGTGACCCTGGCAGTCTTCGATCTGGCCGGGCGCCGCGTCTCGACCGTCCAGACCGGCGAGCTGGCCGCGGGCCGGCACACCTTGGCCTGGGAAGCAGACGGAGCCAGCGCGGGCGTGTACATCATCCGCCTGGAAGCCCGGGAGGGCGTGCTCACGCAACGGTTCATCGTCGCCCGGTAACGCGCACCCCAAAACCGAAACGAAAGGTGGCCCACGAGGCCACCTTTATATCGGGAGTGTCCCGAGGAGATTGTGACGAGCCTGGAAAATCGAAAGGTGGCCCCTGCGGCCACCTTTTTTACGCCATCGCGGGGAAATCACCCGCCGACCTGGAGCTGGACGAGTCACGCAATCAACTGTTTTCCTCCACCGGATATCCGAAAGGGGGGGGCCGCGTCGAAAAACGACCCCCGCGTATGCCCGGTATCAGGCCTTCGCGAAGGTCAGGTACACGTGGGCGTGCTCGCGCCCGGCGGGCTCGCCGAGAAGGTTGCCGTGGGCGTCCACGATTTCCAGGCCGTGACGCGCGCCCATCTGGACCAGCTCGTGCGGGGCGTAGAGGCGAATGCTCATCTCCTTGTCGAGGCGCTCCCCGGCGGGGGAGACCCAGAGCCAGCGGCTGTTAATGCGGCCGGTGAGATATTCAGGCTCCGAGTTCTCGATGAGGAGCCACCCGTCGCGGACGCTCCCCCGGTGCGGCTGGAAGTCGTTCATCAAGCCGTCCCGGTTGACCAGGGACATGACCAGGCGACCGCCGGGACGCAGGAGCCGGGACCATTCGGCCATCGCCCGCTCGTTCTCGCCCTCGTCGGCGAAGTAGCCGAAGCTGGTCCACACGTTGATGACCGCGTCGAAGGCGCCCATTCCCAGGCCCGTATCGCGCATGTCGGCGCGGACGAAGACCGCCGGCAGGCCGGCGGCGCCAGTTTCAGCCCGCTCGAGGTAATCGGCGCAGAAATCCACTCCGGTGACCTCCACCCCCCGACGGGCCAGCGGAATCGAGTGCCGGCCGATGCCGCAGCAGATGTCGGCCAGCCGGGAACCGGGGCGCAGCTTCAACTGCCGCCAGAGGTAGTCTATCTCTTCCACCGGGGCCTCCCCGCCCGCGGAGCCGAAGCCGCCCCCGAGCCAGACGTCGTCGAAGAATGCCTCCCACCACTCGACGGTCACCTTCGATAAACCTCCGTCAGTCCGACGCCGGGCCGGGAAGGGGCGAACGCCGGCGTATCTTCCCCCCCGCTACGGAGTAGAAGAGGGCCCCGGACAGGGCGACCGCCGCGGCGATGACCACGGCCGGCCAGTAGTTTTTCGAGAGGTCGTAGACCAGCCCACCGACGAAGGGGCCGATGGTGCCGGAGAGTCCGTAGGCCAGCGAGACCCGGGCGTAAACGCGGCCGAAATTCTCCGGCCGGTACACGTCCGAGGTCTGGGTGGCGTAGAGCACCATGGCCGCTCCGAAGTTGAAGCCCACGGACGCCGCGACCAACAGGAACGGCCACCCCTCCCCGGCGGCCGGCAAGAGCAGCAGGATTGAGACCGCCAACAGCGACAGGGAGAGAACGCTGGCCAGACCCCGGCCGAAACGGTCGGCGATGAGCCCCCATCCGATGCGGCCCAGCGCGTTACCCGCCGCCAGGGCGCTCACCGAGGCTGCCGCGATAAGCTCCCCCGCACCCCCCGACAGCCCCAGCAGCTTCAGGTTGCCGATAACCAAAAGTCCGGCGAAGGTCCCGGCAAACATGGCCCCGAACAGGCGCCAGAACCGGGGATCGCGTCGGACGCTGGGAATCTCGTGGGGCGCCGGCGGCGGAGGACTGTCAGGTGGATTGGCCAGCAGGCTTCCGCCGATGAGAATTAAAACGCCGTACACGACGCCGATCCAGAGGAAGATGTCCAGGGGGGTCAGCCCCGCGGCAAGCAGCCCCTCGATGAGGTTGGACAGAACGACGGCCCCGCCTCCGAATCCGGCCACCGCCACCCCGGTCACCAGCCCCTTCCTCTTCGGGAACCAGCGGACCGCCGTGGAGATGGGACAGAGGTACACGAAGCCGAGGCCCGTCCCGGCCACCAGCCCGTACCCCACCAGAAGCAGGGGGAAGCGACCGCCGGAGAAGGATGCCACCAGCAGCCCCGCCGCGAAGAGGCACCCACCGACGAGGGTTGGCTTCCTCGGACCGCGGCGATCGAGAAGGGGCCCCGCGAAGAGCATCGTCAGGGCGAACACAGCGATGTTCACCCCAAAGATGAGCTGGGACTGCCATTCGGCGAGACCGTAGGCCTCGGTGAGAGCGCGCGCCAGGTTGCTCCAGGCGTAAATCCCGCCGATACAGAGCTGGACCAGCACTACGACGGCTAGGATGAGCCAGCGGCGCATCAGTCAACCCGTCCCTTCAGCCCCGATGCGGAAGGTAAAATGCGGCCGCCGCCACCCGCCGCAGCGTCGGATACACGTCCGTGGACCCGGAATTACGGCTCTACTTCGGGAACGCCACGCAGCAGCAGAACGGGCTCCCCTATTTCGCACTCGATCCTGTCCGAGACGTAGAGGTGGAAGTAGCGGCCGACGTTGGTCAAGAGCGAATCGAGGCCCACCGGCGGACGCCACTCCGCGACGAGCACCTCCCGGAAGCCGTCGAACCACTCTTCGGCGAACAGATGTTGATTGACGCCGTGGTAGATGAAGGCCGGCTCCGGCTCCGGCGCGGGCGTGATGAGGACCACAAAGTCCACCGGTTTTTGCCAGATATAGTCCAGGTCGCCGGGGTTCGACGCCCGGTAACGGTTGCACTTGGGGCGGTCGTGGGAATCTATGGTGGGCAGATCCCCGAAGTAGGGCACCACCCCCATATCCATGGTCACCAGCCAGGAGTCATAGAGCTTCGTCTCGGAGATGAATTCGCCGAGCCGCTCCGCGGGCGAGCCGGGGTGGTTGTAGTGGTAAAGCACGTAGGGCCACCAGCCCAGAAACCCGGCCCAGAGGGTGAAACCTAAGAGGAGGGTTCCGACGGCCAGTCCCCGGCGCCGGGGGAAAAAAGCGGGAAGCATGGACAGGGCGCATACGAGAGCCGTGGCGGCTGAGGGGAGCCACAGGCGGCCCACCCCGATGGGGTCGCCGGCGAAGAACAGAACCCCCAGGTGATCCAGGGCCAGCCCGACGAAGAGAAACCGGAGGGGAGCGGTCAGCCGGGGAGCCCGGTCAACACCGCTCCCGTCCTCCCCCTCCTTCGCGCGCCGGACAAGGAAATAGACGAAGCCCGCGTAGACCAGGGCGAGGCCGGGTGTGCGGACGAAGTCCCAGAGGACCCGGAAAAAACCCTCCCGGAGGCCCCAAAGGCTGAACATCACCTCCAGCGGGGGGACCTTAACCCCGGCGCTGGTGGGCAGAATCTGCCAGTAGACGAGCGCCACGGCTGCGAAAAAGGCCAGGCCGGGGAGGACCCCCAGCTTGACCCTCAGCACGTCGCGCCAACCGATGCGCGACCGCTTCGATGCCCAGCACCAGCCGATGACTGCCCCCAGCACGGCGAGGTCGAGGAAGGCGTCGGGCCGGGTGACCAGGTGCAAACCGGCGGCCAAGCCCAGGGCCGTGCTGAGCCTGTCATTCAAAAAATCCCGGAGCGCGAAGCGAAGCAGAAGAAAGATAGAGAAGAGGTTCAGCGCCGTCTCGAGGCCGTTCACCGACCCGAGGACCGACGTGGTGAAGACGAGGAAAACCCCGGCCAGGGCGAGGGAGGAACCGTGGGAGAGGGTGGGGCGCAGACGGCGCAGAATCCCCGCGGCCTGGAACACCGACAGGAGAAGAAACAGGAAGCCCAGCGCCTTGGCCCAGACCAGCGGTTGTATTTTGAGCCAGAAGGCGGGGGTCAGTAAGAGAAGCCAGAGGTGGCTGGAGAAGGAATTGGTGGGGAGCATTCCGTCGCCGGCGCTCGGGTTCGGCAGCTCGCCCCGCGAGAGCTGCCGCGCCCCCGAGAGATAGATATAGGCGTCATCGAAGGAATAGGCTCCCAACTCGTAGAGCACGACGAAGGCCAGGCCGATTTCCACGGCGATGATCAGCCACCAGACACCCCTGATCTCTCGGACCGCCGACAGTAGACGCACTTTCCGTCTCCCGAGTGGACGCTCCGGCAATTGTACCACTTCGAGAACACGCCCACGAGAGGCGGTCCACACCTTTGAAGGGGCCGTGAAGGAAGGGCGGCCGACACCGTCCCCGCCCCTTGAGGACTCGACTCGGCGGAAGACGGCCTCCACCCGCCCCACCAGCCACCGCGGCGCCGACGGGCGGTACGCTTTCAGGGAGAGGAAGAGGCGCCGGAACGGTCGGTTTCGGAAAACGACGGGAGCAGATACCCAGGCAGGGGCTCGTCGGGGACGGCGGGAACGACGCCGTTTTCTGTGTACGCCGGTGGGAGATCAACGGGCAGGACGACTTCCGCGGCAATGGGTCGCGTGTGGTAAATATCCCTCGTCAACAGGATCGGGGGGCTGGGCAGATCGCAATCAATCCGCCTCGAGACGAACAGGTGGTAGTACCTGCCCGGATACGACCGCAGGGCCCCGTGCCCGTGATTGAACGGTGAGGCCCACACGGCGCTCAACACGTGGCGGTAGTTGTCCCGAAAGTACCTCTGGCTCATTATGTCCCTCACCAGGCGGTACTGGGTGGTTTCCGGTCGGGGCGTAGTCAGGCAGGGAGAGGTGACGACGATGAAATCAATCCGATGACTCCACACGTAGGCGAGGTCATTCGGAACTTTCAAGAGGTGATAGTTGCATATGGGAACGGCTTCGGCGTCTATCGTATTGATTTCGGCGAAATAGGGCACGACACCCATATCGGTGGTGATCATCCACGAGTCGTCCCTCTTCAGCTCGCCCACGAACTGCGCCATCACCTCGGCGGGATTGCCGGGGTGGTGGAAAAAGGCGAAGATAAACATCCGCCAACCGAGCAGCCCCGCCGCCAGACTGCCGCACAGAATAATGGCGGATATCAAGAGATATTTTTTCTTTTCGATCAGACGGATGAGCGCCAGAAGACAAATGACGAGCGCGATCACCGCCGATTCCAGCCACAGGCGCTGAACCGCCATCCAGTCACACACCAGCACCCTCTTGACCAGGTGCATCGCGACCAACAGGACTACGAAGACCCGCATCTCCCAGCCGCAGATCAGGTCACCCCGCTTGCGACGCCAGAATAAAAATATAAGCATCCCGGCTAAGATGAAAATATTTCCCGGCGTGAGCGAAAAGTTCAGGACCAGTTCGCGGAAGTTCCACCAGAATTGGTCATTGAAGAGGGGGCCTATAACGCCGGCCTTCGCCAGGGCGCTGGTCGGGAGGACGGTCGGGTAGAAGAGGCTGGGCAGGAGGAACAGCAGGACTCCCGGAAGCAGACCGACGGCGGGCCGCAGGAGCCCCGCCCAGGTGTGGGGCCGCTTGGGGTTCAAAACGAGGATTAGCAGGAGCGCCAGCACGAGGGCCACGTTGATGAAGGCGTCGGGTCGGGTGATCAGGTGCAGGGACAGGGCGAGCCCCAGGCCCACGGACATCCGCCGCCGCGCATGATCCCGGAAGAGCAGATAGAAGACCAGCACCAGGCTGAAGACGTAGAGAATCGTCTCCATGCCGCTGGTGGCCCAAAAGACCAGCGGCATGTAGGTGAGCGTCAACCCGGCGACGGCCCAGACGGTCGGTTTATCCAGTTTGGGGTAGAAGAGCCTGATTATCCGCGAGACCTGCCAGACAACGCCCAGGAGTAATATGAAACCGAGCACCTTGGCCCAGATTAGGGCGTCGAAGCCGAGCCAGTAAGCCGGGGTGATAAGCCCCACCCATAGCAGGCTGGACCAGGCGTTGGTGGGAACCTCGCCCGGCGTCATGTTCGGCAATTGACCGCCGGCCAGCTGGCGGGCCCCGTTCAGGTAGATGTAGGTGTCGTCGGGTGTATAGCCGGACACGTCCCAGACGATGAAAGCACACAGGATGAGCTCGAGGGCGATCAGGCCCCGGGTGAGATGCCGGGTTCCACGCGTCCGATCCGCTAATTTGGTTTCAATACCGGTCATCGTCACCCTCACGGGTCATCCGTGAAAATCCCTTCCGGTCCCGGTAAGGCGCGAGCTTTCGGGTCACCGGCGGAGCCGACCGGCCACCGGGCATCCCCCGGCTCCCGGGCACAAAAACCCGCTCAACCGGCGAGGGATATATCTTACCACGCCTGGACCTCGCCCGGGTGAATCTAAACCGACCGCGATAGAGTCGGCATAAAAAAGGGCGGCCTGAAGCCGCCCTCGTGCCGGAACCTCAATCAGCGGAAAGTGGCCTTTATCACCCCGAAGGTCGTTTCCTGAATATCAGACGAACCACCGTCGGAAACCGTGATCGTGTCCAGCCAAGCGTCGGCGGCCCTGTCGGCAACGATGCGCCACGCGAACTGCACGTCGTGCCCGAACCAGTACGCGCCTATCACAATCTTGGTCTCGTTCCAGACCCAGTTCTCGAATTGTCCGAAGGTCTCCTCGTTCCAGATTTCCATCCAGTCGCCCGGTCCGCCGGCCTCGCGGATCTCCAGGATGTAATCCCCGTTGTTGTGGGGGGAGACGAACCAGGTGTAGCTCGTAGCCCAGTAGAATCTGACGACGACGTCCGAGGTGAGGCAGATGGCCGGTGAAATCAACCGCTCGTCCTGATCCTCCCCCTTCTCGCAGAGGACGCCGAAGGGGCCGGTGAAGAAGTGCTTGGAGCTGACGATCCAGCGTTGTCCTGTTTCACCGGGATCCAAGGTCCAGCCGGTCATATTGCCGTCGGAGAAATCCTCGAAAAAGAGGACCTCGGCGGACGCGAAAGATGCCAACAAGACTAATATCAACAATATATGTCGGTACATGAACCCCCCTTTTGTGTGAACTTCACAGTATGAATATAGCCCAAGAATCACGGCTTGGCAAGGTGAGTCGCGAAAAAAGGTTCGATTTTTACGGCTCGATTCACTCTGCCGTCTTCGCTCTGAAGAGAGCGGTCCGTTTTCTCCCCGCAAGCTCTCTACCGCCTCCAATTCCGTATAACGATACCGAGATAGGGGTAATCCTCAGCCAGTGGGGACAACCCGCGCAGATGAATGGGTATCGGGTCCGGCGCATCGTAGTCAATGCGGTCGGAGACGTAGAGGTGGAAATAATGCCCCCGGTATTCATAAAAATAGTCCAAAGTAAGCGGCACGGATGACTCCGCCACCATCACCGGGCGGAAGTGCTCCAGGAAATAATCACATTCACAAATATCGTCAAGAACACTCATATAGGGCCAGAAGTCCTTTATCGGGTCCATATAGAATGACACCAGTACAATGAAATCCACGTTATGCTCCAACACGTAATCCAGATCGGCCGGGTGCTCGAACAGGTGCATGTTACATATCGGGGACTTGCAGGTATCCAGGGTCGGAATGCCGGCATAGTAAGGAATCGCGCCCATATCGGGTATAGCCAGCCAGGAATCGGGTAGCTTGAGCTCGTTTATCAGATCGCCCATCGACCGAGCGGGACTGTACGGCCTCACATAATTGTTGAACACGAAGAACCGCCATCCCCACAACCCCGCCATCAATCCGACGCAGAAGACCAATGATACGAAAAAACGTGAACGCAGTTTTTCGACCAAATCGTATACCAATACTATTGAACAGACTATGGCAATCGTCGCCTCGCCAAGCCATATCCGGTTGAGCATGGTCCAATCCATTAAAAGGAGCATCTTCACCAAACCCAAAAAAAGAATGGCGGCCAGCAGGGAACGAACGGGCAGGACGGGGGCTTCGTTTTTCCGACGGAAAATGAACACGGCGGCACCGGCAATGGCGAGGGGTAGAACGGGCGTGAACGCCAGTTCCATCACGGCACCTTCAATAAAGTACAGCCATTGAAACGAAATTATGTAAGAAAAAGCCGGCGTCTTCGCCACCGCGCTGTGGGGCAGGAGGGAGCCGTAGATTAATGCTATCGCCGCCCAGAACAGAAGTCCGGGAACGAGACCGGGAAACGGCCGCCACACGTCACGCTTGACGAAGGGCGATTCGCGCCCCAACGACAACCAGAGATACGAGGCCAGGAACAGGAGCACCTCGATGAAGGCATCGGGGCGGCTGAGGAGCAGAAGGCTCAACGAGAGGCCGAACGCTATGCTGGGCCTCTTTTTGGCGACATCGCGAACTAAAAAATGAAGCGCCGTGAGAAGGGCGAAGAGGTGAAACCCGGTTTCCAGCACGTTGACCGACCCGTAAACCGCCGGGACGAAAGCCAGTAACAAACCGGCCAACGCCAGGGATTCCAGACGATCCATCTTCGGGCGCCAATGCCGGAGTAAAAGCGATATCTGCCAAATCCCACCGAGGAGGAACAAGAATCCCAGCGCCTTGGCCCAGAATAACGGATTGACACCCAACAGGTATGCGGGAACGAGCATCAGCAGCCACAGGTAACTGCCCCAGGCGTTGGTCGGCGTCTCGCCCGGCGTCATGTTGGGCAGCTCTCCCCGAGCCAGTTGTCTGGCGCCGTTCAGATAGATATAACCGTCATCAATCGTGTAATTGCTCAGGTCGCCCAGGATGACGATGCAGAAAAATACCTCCACGACCAGCAGCACCCACCAGAAAATCCGGTCGCGCTTCACGACACCAGCTACGACACCAGGATCAGTCATGCCGCACCTCATCGCCTGGATATTTGGGTCTTTTTTATCCGGCCCGACCGGGGCGACGCTCAATGAGAAGCAGCCCGGCTTAATCAGATTAATCTCCATACTAGCACAGATGGGTTTTACCGGGGAAGAAAAGCCCGGCGATGCGGAGCATCGTCTTTCCCTGAAACGATAGCTCAAAATCCGATTCCTGGACCGGGGTAACCTCAGGGTCTTGAGCCTTCGCCGTCTCTGTGCTATTTTGGGGGCGGTCGAACCGCCACAGTCAAACCCTCAACCGAGGACGGATCATGCCGCGTGAACTGCACGCCCCCACGGGCCCCAGGCTCAACTGCAAAGGCTGGCACCAGGAGGCCGCCTACCGGATGCTCCAGAACAACCTGGACCCGGACGTGGCCGAGGACCCGGCCAATTTAATCGTCTACGGCGGCTCGGGCAAGGCGGCGCGGAACTGGGAGTCCCTGGAGGCGATATTAAAAACCCTGCGCACCCTGGGGAACGACGAGACGCTCCTCGTCCAGTCGGGCAAGCCGGTGGGCGTCTTCACCACCCACGAGGAGGCCCCCCGGGTCCTTCTGGCCAACTCCAACCTGGTGCCCAAGTGGGCAACATGGGAGCATTTTTACGAGCTGGAGGCCAAGGGCCTGATCATGTACGGCCAGATGACCGCCGGCTCCTGGATCTACATCGGCACCCAGGGCATCCTCCAGGGCACCTATGAAACTCTCGCCGAGCTGGCCCGCCGGCATTTTTCCGGGTCGCTCAAAGGGCGATGGGTCCTCACCGGCGGCATGGGAGGCATGTCCGGCGCCCAGCCCCTGGCGGTCACCATGAACGAGGGGGTCTGCCTGGATGTGGAGGTGGACCCGGAAAGAATAAAGAAGCGCCTGGACACCGGTTACTGCGACCGCATGGTCACGGATTTGGACGAGGCGCTGCGGCTGGTTGAGGATTTTGTCAAAAAGGGCGAGCCCCTCTCCATCGGCCTGGTGGGCAACTGCGCCGACGTGCACCCGGAACTGGTGCGCCGCGGGGTCACGCCGGACGTTTTAACGGACCAGACCTCGGCCCACGACGAGCTGTCGGGGTACATCCCCAACGGTATGCCGCTGGCCGAGGCCCTGGCCCTCAGAAAGAAAGATCCCGAGGAGTACAAACGGCGCTCGCTGGAGGCCATGGTGGTCCACATGAACGCCATGCTGGCGATGCAGAAAGCGGGCGCGGAAACCTTCGATTACGGCAACAACATCCGCGGCCAGACGGTGGACCGGGGCGCACCCGAGGCCTTCGACATCAAGGGCTTCGTCCCGCTCTACATCCGACCTCTGTTCTGCGACGGCAAGGGTCCCTTCCGCTGGGCGGCGCTCTCCGGCGACCCCGCCGACATCCACGCCACCGACGAGGCGGTCCTGCGCCTGTTTCCCGAGGACGAGGCCCTGGCCCGCTGGATAAAGAAGGCCCGGGAAAAGGTCCGCTTCCAGGGACTGCCCTGCCGCATCTGCTGGCTGGGCTACGGCGACCGCGAAAAATTCGGCCTGGAGATAAACCGCATGGTGCGCACCGGAAAAATCAAGGCCCCCGTCGTCATCGGCCGCGACCACCTGGACTGCGGCTCCGTGGCCAGCCCCAACCGCGAGACCGAGGGCATGGCCGACGGCTCCGACGCCGTGAGCGATTGGCCCTTCCTGAACGCCATGCTCAACGCCGTGGGCGGGGCGAGCTGGGTCAGCGTCCACCACGGCGGCGGGGTGGGCATGGGCTACTCCCAGCACGCCGGCATGGTCATCGTCGCCGACGGCACGCCGGGGATGGATAAACGGATAAGCCGCGTGCTGACCACGGACCCCGGCCTCGGCATCGTCCGCCACGCCGACGCCGGCTACCCCCGGGCCATCGAGAACGCGAAGAAATTCGGCATCAAGATGCCCATGCTGGGCGCCTGACCGGAACCGCCGCGTGCGCCCGTGCTCAGATCACCCGTTTTTTACATCCACACTAAACCCAAGGGATACCTTTGTGTTCCTGGACCATCCTTAGTCTCATCTACAACGCTAGATAAAGGACTTACGGGGATGCTATCATGTCACATGAACTGGAGGCATGGTGGCAAACAAAGAGTCCGAGGATCGG
>Ga0307378_10010660_pt1 | contig 11912 bp, 11 predicted proteins | sample UN1MG_FD_202238 | JGI IMG/M metagenome (GOLD analysis project Ga0307378, IMG submission 202238) | Soil microbial communities from Risofladan, Vaasa, Finland - UN-1 | ecosystem: Environmental > Terrestrial > Soil > Coastal area > Acid sulfate soil | place: Finland: Risofladan, Vaasa | collected...
CGCTACAAGTTTATTCACTACTATGGTGTCTGGGACACCGACGAGCTCTACGATATCAAGAACGACCCCGATGAGATGCACAACCTGATCGACAAGCCCGAACACGCCAAACTCGTCGAGCAGTTGAGGACGCGAATGTACGACTGGCTCGAACAAACCAATGGCATGATGATTCCTTTGCGGCGAGAGAGAGGCGCCAAAAGCGATAAACGGGGCCCGAAAAAAGTCAAAGAATGGCGGTACTACGGCGGCAAGGAATGACTGCAATCGATCCGGCAAGACCGCTCAAGGATTTCGAGCCGAAGCATGGATTCTTCGTCGGTATCGATTCGGACGGCTGCGTCTTCGATACGATGGGGATCAAGCAGCGGGAGTGTTTCTGCCCGTGGATGATTGCCTATTTCGGCTTGCAGCCGGTCGCTCAGGCGGCCCGCGAATGTAAGGAGTTCGCGGATTTGTTCTCCAAGACGCGAGGCGCCAACCGGCACAAGACAACCAAGCGCATCATCGCCGAGCTTCTGCCCAGTCACCCGATGACTAAGGCCAGAGGTTTTAAGGTTCCGCAGTACCCGCATTATTTCGCCTGGGTCGATGACCCCGGCAGCGTGCTGAGCAACGACGGGCTGAAAAAAGCGATTGAGCAAGCCACAGACCCGGACGCCAAACGCGAGCTGGAGCTTGCCCTGGCCTGGAGCGAGCGCGTCAACTGGGCCATCGAAGAGATTGTCAAGCGAATGCCGCCCTTTGCCTTCGTTGAAGAGAGTCTGGAGAGAATTAAGCCTTTGGCGGATGTTATCGTCGTCTCGGGCACACCTAATGAAGCGCTAAAGCGTGAGTGGGAAGAACACGATATCGCCAAATACGCGGCGATCATCGCGGGCCAGGAGATGGGGACAAAAGCTCAGCATCTCGCCTACACCACAAAGGGCAAGTACGAGAAGAATCACGTCCTGATGATCGGCGATGCGCCGGGGGACATGAAGGCGGCTCGGGCCAACAACGCGCTGTTCTACCCCATCAATCCCGGCGACGAAATCGAATCGTGGAAGCGTTTCCATGATGAAGCGTTCGATACATTTGTCAACGGTCGATATGCCGGCCGGTACGAAGAAAGGCTCATCGCCGAGTTCGATTCGTATCTGCCGGAGCTGCCGCCCTGGCAGAAACAGGAATTCGTATCCAAGAAAATACACCATACGCAATACGCACGATGAATAAAATGGTAATTGAGCGACATAATAAGGAAGCCTGTGTTGAGATTAGGCAGGCACGTGAAGCGGTTGGCGAGTTTTTCGCCCGGAACGACTATGCCGGCAAACGCATTCTGATGATCATCCCCGACAACACGCGTTCCGGCCCAATCGGCGAGGTCTTCAAGATCATCTACGAGTTCCTGGGGCCGAAGGCGAAAGCCGTCGATTGCCTCGTTGCGCTGGGGACCCATCAGCCCATGAGCGAAGAGCAGATTTGCGCCAGGCTCAGCATGAGACCCGGCGAACGCAAGGGCAAATACGCATCGGTGAAATTCTTCAATCACGAGTGGGACAAGCCGGAGACGTTCACCTCCATCGGAAGGATTTCCGCCGACGAGGTCGAGCAGATTAGCGAGGGCCTCTTTCGTGAAGAAGTGGACGTAGCCATCAATAAGCTGATTCTTCAATACGATGAGTTCTTTATTTTAGGCCCCGTGTTTCCGCATGAGGTTGTGGGCTTCTCCGGCGGTCACAAGTACATCTTTCCCGGCATCGCCGGCGACGAAATCATTCACTTCTTCCACTGGCTGGGCGCCGTCATCACGAACCCCTTGGTCAACGGCAACAAGTGGACGCCCACGCGGAGGGTGGTCGAAGAAGCCGCTTCGTTCATCAAGACTCCGCACAACCTGTTCGCCATTGTCGCGCTAAACAACGAGCTCAAAGGGATTTTCATCGGAGACACGCTCGAAGCGTGGGAACAGGCGGCCGACTTGTCCGAGCAGGTCCACATCACCTACAAAGACAAGCCCTATCATACGATTCTCGGCATCGCGCCGGAAATGTACGACGACATCTGGACCGCCGGCAAGGTGATGTACAAGCTCGAGCCGATACTCGCCGACGGCGGCACGCTTATCATCTACGCGCCGCACATCACCGAGATTTCCTACACGCATGGCAAGTGGCTCGACAAGATCGGCTATCACACCCGCGACTATTTCCTGAAGCGCATGGAGCAGTTCGCCGGCGTGCCGCGCGGGATTATCGCCCACTCGACGCACGTCAAGGGCATCGGCACGTATATCGATGGCGTGGAGAAGCCCCGCGCCAACGTCGTGCTCGCCACCGGCATCAGCAGGCAGCGCTGCAAGAAAGTAAACCTTGACTACATGAATCCGCGCGATATAAATATAACCGAGTACGAAGATAGAGAGGACGAAGGAATCCTTCTCGTCCACCACGCAGGCGAAGTCCTGCATCGATTGTCCGGCGGATATATTCCGACTATTCCGCAGGAATAAGCTAACTGGGCAAGAAAAGTGACTTATCAAGGAATAGACATTTCAGAAAACAAACTTGCCGAGCTCTGTCGAAAATGGAAAGTCACAGAGCTGTCGTTCTTCGGCTCGATTTTGCGGGACGATTTCGGCCCGAATAGTGACATTGACGTCCTTGTGGTTTTTCAGCCTGATGCCCCTTGGAGCCTGTGGGACCTGATGGAGATGAAAGAGCAGCTTGAGACCCTTTTCGGTCGCCCCGTGGACCTGGTCGAGAAAGAGGCGCTGCGGAATCCCTGGCGCAAACGCCAGATTCTCAGCACCTATGAGGTGGTCTATGCAGCCTGACCGGCAAGACATGGCTCGCCTCTGGGATATGCTCGACGCGCCTAGCATTATTACCTTGGCAATGAAATCAAACAGTCATTTTGGGGATAAAGACATCAGACACCGAGCGGATTGCGAAGCTGTCAGTCATGCCTGCAATAAAGTCTAGGACAATCAACTCATCTGGATCATCAGGTTTGTAAACGTCTTTCATGTCGCTGTTAACAAATTGTTGCAGAACCCGGTAAACCAACGGTACTGAATTGCTCCTGCCGCTGTCGGGATATGTGGAAGACTGAAACCTGTTGGTACGCCTCAGTTCGGCGAGCAAGTCATCAAATAGATACTCAATCGTTTTTCCAGCTTGTTCTTTGTAACCTTCGGCCTCAGGACTATGATAGATGAATTCACCATTGAACTCTATCAATTCATGAAGCAACTCACCAAATTTGGCTGAAATGGCTATGCAACCTTTGTTCCTACTATTGACGACCATATCTTCGACGAAAGTCCCAATGATTTTGCCGTTGGTTGTGCCAAGTTCCTTGCGAAACCGTGGCGGTATGTTATCTTCTTTGAGAATACCAACCTCGATGGCATCCTCTATGTCCTTACCCACATATGCGATCTTGTCGATGAGTCGAACAACACATCCCTCTAAAGTGGCAGGATTACCTGCTTCCTCACGTGTCTTGATTTGGTCGAGGTCTTTCTCTTTGGAGGCGGGATCGAGCCTGCAGGTCGCGAAATCTTCGCCACAGTGTGAAATTATGCCATCTCTCACCTCCCATGTGAGGTTGAGACCGGGCCTTTCCCTGTCCCTTTTCGCAATCCAATCAACGACCCTGAGACCATAGACTTCATGAGAGAACTTAGGCGTGACTTGTTTAAGTGCGTTGTGTTTTTCAAATATCCTGGACAGAAATTCTTCACCTTGGTGCCCAAAGGGTGGGTGTCCAATGTCGTGAGCCAAGCCTATTGCTTCTGCCAAGTCTTCGTTCAGCCCGAGACAACGCGCGACGGTTCGAGCTGCTGAAGCCACAAATCTGACATGATCCATCCGTGTGGTGATATGATCATTTTGTGGAAAGTAGAAGACTTGGGCTTTATGTCTCAGGCGTCGAAACGACTGTGAGTAGATGATTCGGTGGACGTCACGTTGGAAATCAGTACGAAAGTCGTCGGGAGGCTGTGTACGCCGCCTTCCTTTCGTGGTTATTGTGGCGAACTCATTTGGGAACAATTCCCTCTCGCACCTTCTGTAATCTGACATGTCCTCTCCCCGAAAAGACCTATAACCAAATCCGTGATATCCGAAACCGGTCTTCGTCCTGCCAGGAACTCGCTAATCTGCCTTCCATTCTTCGCGGTTCTGTCAAAATGAGGCTCACGTGAAAGAAGCACATCTTCGGTGGCCTTGGAGAATTTGTCATCCAGAGCACGCAGAATACCTTCATGAGTCGTCACGAACGAAAAATCTGAAAGGCCGAGCACCATGGGATTACAATTTCCTTCGATAAGAGACCTGCTGTCGGTTCTGAAAATGACAAGGACTTTGTTGCATGCCCAAGCGATCCCAGCTTCAACCATCGCGCCCTCATCTGGAACACGGCCATTCATGTTCAAGACCAAGCCGTCACAATCGGCTATCTGAAAAACGTCAAGGGAGAATATCGCCTGGTTCAGGATATCTCTTGCCTGTTGGGGCGTCACACTCCTTTGCAGTAGCATCGGGAAAAGAAGGGCGAACTCGAGGCCATCTCTGTGGGGCAAGAAAACCGAGTAACCTGCCGCTTCCAGAACGGACGCAATCTCCTGCATCTCTTCTCGTTCTTTGGGATTGAAGAGAGGACCTGCACAATATATTTTGTACGGTTTGTCGCCCATGACCAGCCTTCTATGAACACAAGGGTAAACTAAAACTGACGCTCATTCCACAAAAACATACACTATGATAGAACTGTGCGCCAAGTCAAATGTTCTATATGTCAGGTTTTTTGCTCAGCCGTCCCAGAAACGATGGTTCAACAAAACTACGTACACTAATCGGGGTAGCACAAAAACGACAGGAATTGACGCTCTGCTCATATTTGCACGTCGTTGTGGCAAAAACACACGTAAACGGTTCAATGTAGTCAATCGACCTGTGAATTTAGTTGCAGTAGGGCCCAAAATCCTGATAATTGTAACAAAGACGCGGTTAAATGAAAAACCAAAATATCGAACAATAGGAACGAAGAACTCAACCGACGAAAGGAGCTTTGGGAAATGGCGAAAGCTGATATTGGCCTGATTGGTTTGGCGGTGATGGGTGAGAATCTCATCCTCAACATGGAAAGCAAGGGTTTTACGGTAGCCTGCTTTAATCGAACGGTATCGAAGGTGGACGACTTTATCAACGGCCGCGCGCAAGGCAAGAACGTCGTCGGCTGTCATTCCATCGAAGAATTTGTCGAGAATCTTGAGAAACCGCGCAAGATTATGCTGATGGTCAAGGCGGGCTCGGCGGTGGACGCCTTCATCGACATGCTCCTGCCCCACCTCGAAGACGGCGATATCATCATCGACGGCGGCAACTCGCATTTCCCCGACACGATACGGCGCACCGCATACGTCGAGAGCAAGGGCAAGCTCTACATCGGCACCGGCGTCTCCGGCGGCGAAGAAGGGGCGCTGCGGGGGCCCTCTATCATGCCCGGCGGCTCGCCTCCAGCCTGGCAGCACGTCAAGCCTATCTTCCAGAAGATCGCCGCCAAGACCGACGATGGCGAACCCTGCTGCGACTGGGTCGGCGAAAACGGGGCCGGACATTTCGTCAAAATGGTCCATAACGGCATCGAATACGGCGACATGCAACTGATCTGCGAGACCTACCAGATGATGAGAGAAGGCCTCGGCATGACGAACCGGCAGATGCACGATTGTTTCACTCAATGGAACAAAGGCGAGCTTGATTCGTACCTCATCGAAATCACCCGGGACATTCTGGGCTATAAGGACGAGGACGGCAACGAAGTCATCGACCTGATCCTCGACACGGCCGGCCAGAAGGGAACCGGTAAGTGGACCGCCATCGAGGCCCTGAACCAGGGTCAGCCTCTAACGCTCATCGGCGAGGCCGTCTTTGCGCGTTGCCTCTCAGCCCTCAAGGACGAACGGATCAAAGCGGCCAAAGCTCTCAAAGGCCCCAAGGCGGCCTTCCGGGGCGATAAAGACAAATTCCTCGATGATTTGCGCCAGGCCCTTTACGCCTCGAAAATCATCAGCTACGCGCAGGGCTATCAGCTTATGCGCGCCGCCGCCATCGAACACAACTGGAACCTGAACTACGGCGGCATCGCCCTGATGTGGCGCGGCGGCTGCATCATTCGTTCGGCCTTCCTGGGCAAAATAAAGGAGGCCTTTGTCAAGAAGCCCAAGCTGGAGAATCTGCTGCTTGACCCGTTCTTCAAGAAGGCCGTCAGGCAGGCCCAAAGATCGTGGCGCCGCGTCGTGACTACAGCGGTCAAATTAGGCATTCCCATTCCGACGATCAGCGCGGCTCTGGCCTTCTACGACGGTTATCGTCACGAACGCCTCCCGGCCAACCTGTTGCAGGCCCAGCGTGACTACTTCGGCGCCCATACCTACGAGCGCGTGGATAAGCCGCGGGGCGAGTTCTTCCATACGAACTGGACGGGCCGGGGTGGAACCACCGCTGCTTCGACGTACGTCGTCTGACGCGGGAGTCGTGAGTGATGCGTGAGAGTCTGCGGATGCAATCCGTGCAATCGCCGATCATCCCGGTGGTCGGCGAGCTGATTCGCGCCAATCCTGGCACGATTTCACTCGGGCAGGGTGTCGCCTATTATGGCCCGCCACCCCAGGCCGTCGAAGCCATCCAGCGATTTCTGGCGGACCCGGAGAACCACAAATACAAGCTCGTCCAGGGTATCCCGGAATTGCTGGAGGCCATCGAGCGCAAGGGCCGGCAAGAGAACGGCATCTCGTTGGAGGGCAGCCGGATCGTCGTGACAGCGGGCGCGAACATGGGTTTTATGAACGCGGTCCTTGCGATCGCGGACCCAGGCGACGAGATCATTCTCCAACTGCCGTATTACTTCAACCACGAGATGGCGGTGGCCATCGCCGACTGCAAAGCGGTGTGCGTGCCGACCGATAAGGATTATCAGTTGCAGCCGGAGGCCATCGCCGCCGCGATCACCAGGCGAACGCGGGCGGTTGTCACCATCTCGCCGAACAATCCGACCGGCGCGGTCTATCGCGAATCGGACTTACGGCGGGTCAACGAAATCTGCCGGCGCAGCGGCGTCTATCACATCAGCGATGAAGCCTACGAGTACTTCACCTACGATGGCGCCATGCACTTCTCACCCGCCTCGATCGCCGGCAGCGCCGGGCACACGATCTCGTTGTTCTCGCTCTCAAAAGCTTACGGCTTCGCAAGCTGGCGCATCGGCTGGATGGTCATACCCGAGCATCTCTACATGCCGATAAAGAAGATTCAGGACACCATCCTGATCTGCCCGCCGGTCATCTCGCAGTGGGCGGCGGTCGGCGCCATGGAGGCCGGCCGGCCGTACTGCCTGGATAAGCTCAAGATGACCACCGAAATCCGCCGGATATTTCTCGATGAGCTGGCCGGCATCGCCGATCTGGTCACGGTGCCCCCCGCCGACGGCGCGTTCTACCTGCTGATGCGCGTCCACAAAAACTCCGACCCGATGGAGCTCGTCGCGCAGCTCATCGAACGGCACAAAGTCGCCGTAATCCCCGGCACGACATTCGGTATGGAAGATAAATGCTATCTAAGGGTGGCTTACGGCGCCCTTCAAAAAGACACCGCCGCCGAAGGCATCGGCCGCCTCGTGAGAGGATTGAAGCAGATTCTGGCCATCTGACGCTGTCCGTGTAGGCTGGTATCAAGACCTTTTTTTGGGCTCTACTGGCGGCCTATTGAGTCCACGAACTCTTCGATCCTGAAAGCGTCCTCTGTCGGTTCTATACTGACGATTTGGGACGGCGACAGGTGCAGGAAATTGCTGCCTTTGGCGGCCTCAAAGTCCCAGAAGTAATAGCAATCCTTGTCATCTCCGGCCCCCACACCTTCGCTATAATGCAGCGGGGCGCACGGCCTGACTATGTTCTGGCGATCTTTCCTGCTGTAGAAGGTCAGTTTGACCTTCACCTGTTGCTCCATTCCCCGAGCAAAAATGTTGTGATTCTCGTGCATAGGAGTCGCCCCTTTCTAAAATGGACAGCCGAGGGCGTAGAAAGTCCACTTTTCTAGCGCCCCCGGCGCCTTCCGCACCTGCGATTATACGCAAAAAACGGACATCATAGGCTTCATATTCGCGCAGAAAGCTCTTTTGAGCCCTCTGCTCATATAGAGAAGCGTTTGAGACAGCCAAAATGTTGATAAGAAAATTGGCAGAATTTAAAATTTTTTTCTTAGGCCGATATTTTGCGGTCGGCCAAGCCGCTCAGGGCTATCGAAACACGTGTTTCGACTCAAAAAACGGGAAAAATGTCAGCCGGAAGGCTGTGTTGACCTTCCCCGATGATTCGAGTATCATTCCGCACAGCGACGAAACGGCCGAATATCGGGATATTTGGACAACGTGAAGGGGAAGTACGATGTACACAATATTTATGCTGGTCGCCATACCGGCCCTGGCCATCGGATGGATCGCCTACGCCTGGTGGCTCCGCAAGATCCGCGAGGAAGAGGCGAACCAGCCAAAACCGCAATCACAGCGCCTTGTAAAGACCAAAACCGAAGTCTCGGACTGGGCCCAGAAGATGGCCGCATTCAAACCGCCGAAGATCAAGAAAACGTACGACGACGAAGGTTCCGCAGAGGACGTGCAGGACAAACCGGACAAGGCGCAATAGCCGAGCGGCAAGACCGACTCATAGTGGGGACAAAAATGGCCGAATTTATTACCGAAGTTTTTCTGCTGCAAACCAAGACCGCGAGGGTTCTTTACCACGAACATGCAAAAAGGATGCCGATTTACGACTATCATTGTCACCTGCCCGCCGAGCTGATCGCCGCAGACCACCGGTTCGAGAACCTGACCCAGGCCTGGCTCACCGGGGACCATTATAAGTGGCGCGCCATGAGGACCAACGGCGTCGCCGAGAAGTTCATCACAGGCAACGCAAGCGATTATGAAAAATTCGAGAAATGGGCGCAGACCGTCCCCTGTTGCCTGCGAAACCCGTTGTACCACTGGACGCATCTCGAACTGAAGAACCCCTTCGGCATAAAGGACAAGCTCTTGGGCCCCGGGACGGCAGAGAAGATCTATGAAGCGTGCAGCGAGATGCTCAGGACGGCGGATTTCAGCGTCCGCAGTATCATGCGAAAGATGAATGTTAAGCTGGTCTGCACCACCGAGGGGCCGCTCGATTCGCTGGAGCACCACAAGAAGATTCGGCAGGACGGTTTCGAGATCAAAGTCCACACGGCGTTCCGTCCCGACCAGGCGATGGCCGTCGAGGATGTTCAAAGCCTGAATGTCTTCATCGAGAAGCTCGGGCAAATCTGCAATACGGAAATAACGAACTTCGATTCGTACATCGACGCTCTGCGGCAGCGTCACAACTACTTCCATCAGAACGGCTGCCGGCTCTCCGATCACGGCCTCGAGACCGCCTGCGCCGAAGACTACACCCAGAGTGAAATCGACAAGATATTCCAGAAGATACTCCAGGGCCGGAGTCTTGATACCTCCGAGCGTCTGAAATTCAAGTCGGCCATGATGGTTGAATTGGCGCTGATGGATTACGAAGCCGGCTGGGTCCAGCAGCTTCATCTTGGTGCGCTGCGAAACAACAGCACGCGATTGTTCAGGAGCCTCGGCCGCGATATCGGGTGCGATTCGATGGGCGATTTCGAGATCGCCGGGCCGCTTTCAAAGTTCCTCGACCGCCTCGATGCCAACAACAAGCTGCCGAAAACCATTCTGTACAACCTCAATCCGCGGGACAATGCCCTGTGCGCCACGATGGTCGGCAACTTCCAGGATGGCTGCGTGCCGGGAAAAATGCAGTACGGCTCGGCCTGGTGGTTCCTCGACCAAAAGGATGGCATGGAGGACCAGATGAACGTGCTCTCGAACATGGGATTGCTGAGCCGCTTCGTCGGCATGTTGACGGACTCGCGCAGTTTCCTCTCGTATCCGAGGCACGAGTATTTCCGCCGGATACTGTGCAACATGCTCGGTAACGACGTCGAAGCGGGCCTGCTGCCCCACGACCTCGACCTGCTCGGAGAAATGGTCGAGGACATCTGCTTCAACAACGCAAAGAATTACTTCCCGATGCAATTATGAGCTCTCTCAACCGAGATAGGCGTGATGTCACCGAATTTGCCCCGTGGCTGCCCTATTCGCAGAGCTTTTTTCACGAAAAGTATAACTTTTAGGCTGGCTGAATAAGCCTCTTTACAGACTGTGCGGCGGCCGGTAATATACCCGGCGTGAACGCCGATGTAGCTCAATGGTAGAGCGCAGCTTTCGTAAAGCTGAGGTTGTGGGTCCGACTCCCACCATCGGCTTTGGATTGTGGTTTGGAAAAAACACTGTCAAAGGGAGAGATAGACCATGGCCAAACACTCCTGTCTCAAATATGTCGCACTATTGCTTATTATAGCGGGGTGCGAAGAATACAAGTACTGCATTGAAATGAAACCTCGCGGCCAACGGATTGAACGAAAGCTCACTTGTCCGGCGAATTTGCCCAAAGATAAAAAGGCAGCTATTGCCAAACTATACGAAAAGCAGATCGATCCCAATATCTTTTGGGGCACGTTCGATACAAATCTGCCGAGCGATGTAGGTGGAGCGGGATTCTATTCGACCTTTGACACAACCATGGGACAGGCGGCTTTTTACTCGGAGCGTTTTAGGGGAGACGACAATGTGAATGATACGCTGGAGAAGGTTCAAATGATCGCAGACCGCTGCGTCGATTTCCTAATCGGATGGCTTGAACACGAGCTTGGTGATGACCCTAATTTTGTCAAGTTTAAGGCGTTCTGCAATAAGAACGTTAGGCACGACGTCAAGAATATTGCGATTTACTTTTGGTTATCGAGTATCTTGCCGGAACACAACAGCGCTGGTTCAGAGGAGATTCTGACGCGCATGAAGCATTACTTGATTGAGCGAGGTTATTTCGATCCAAAGCAGATGCATCTTTTTGCGGCAGGCTATGAGGGAGACGGCAAACAGATCCTTCGACTGTTGCGGGACCGGATTGCAGATGAAATGGGTTATTCATCCCCCCAAATTGCAGCCGAACGATTAGGATTTCTATCCGATACCAAGCGTGCGGAAGAATCAATGGAGCAGTATATTCGCACGACTGTTTTTTTCACGAAAGCGTGGGAAGCGAAAAAACTCAAAGAGAATGATCCTAATGCCGAACAGCCCCAGATAGATGTTGGCGAATTCATTATGCACGATATCGATTTCGATTTTGATTTATTCTCGGACAGCACAGTTGAGGTAAAACTGGCCTGCACGAGCCAACCTTCTGATATGAATGGCCAGTGGGACGAGCAGGCAAATCAGGTTGTGTGGCTCAGTAGAATTGCTGGAAATGCAAAGTTGCCGACCTTCTTGTATGCCTCTTGGAGTGAGCCGGACAGGGCCTGCCAGGAAGAGCACTTCGGGCAGGTAGTGTTGGCCGGTGAAGCCTTGGGGCAGTATTGCATGTGGAGAAACAATCTTGATGAAGCAAGAGGCAAAGAATGGGACTCTTTTATCTTGGGCCTGAATCCAGGGCAGGATTTGGAAGGTCGGCTCAATGATTTTCGATTCGCTGCGGATCGGCAAGAAAAACCGGATGAGGAAAAGAGCGACTTGGCGCAAGAACCGCGAGCGCTCATATTGGCTGGGCTAAAGTCAGAAGAAGACAAGACCGACGACCCAACGACGCGCGTCGATAAGGAATGATTCGGACAAGAGAACCGAGTGATAGTGGCAGACTATATTGGCAAGAATTTCTATTGGTGCATATTCTGGGGATTTGTTCTTCAGTGCGTCGGAGGCTCTGTGACCGCGATGTCGCATTCTCTGCCCCTAACGGCGCTCGGGTGGTC
>Ga0307378_10010661_pt1 | contig 11911 bp, 32 predicted proteins | sample UN1MG_FD_202238 | JGI IMG/M metagenome (GOLD analysis project Ga0307378, IMG submission 202238) | Soil microbial communities from Risofladan, Vaasa, Finland - UN-1 | ecosystem: Environmental > Terrestrial > Soil > Coastal area > Acid sulfate soil | place: Finland: Risofladan, Vaasa | collected...
CCGTCCCTCCCCCTGAAGTCCCTGTACGTTTGTATCGTCCCCTCTATGACGCCTGTGCGTCCGGCCAGCCGTGCGAACGTATCGCTTAGTTGATCTGCAGTGCAGTCCTCCATGTACGGCTCGATCGCCGACAGGAATGGGTTGATCAAGACTTTCATCTCGTCACAGACCTTCGGATCGTCGAGCGCGGCCGACATCCAACTGCCAAGTGGCGCGCAGGCGCGCAGCTTGGCCTCCAGCCGCCTGATCTCGTCGCGGCACTCGCCGTGTGGATCGAGCGGTTCCTCGTCGAAGCTCACTTGAACAGCTGCATGGTCGATCGGAAGAGGCCGCGGACGATGCTAACAGCGAAACCGACACCCATGCGGGCAGTGGGCGGGGCCCAGAGTGGTGAGGTGATCCACCACCAGGACCACGTCCCGAACTGGCCAAGCGCAAGAACTTTGCCAAAGAAAAGGATGACGAACGTCAAACCAAAGATTCCGCCTACTAATTCTACTCGATCGTGTTTACTCATGACTTAGTGCCTCCGCTGCTTCGTTGAATTTGTTATGGAAGTCTTCACACAGCTTCACCAGTTTTTCAGGGAAGCCGAGAAATGGCATACCCTCGTTGAGCGCCTCGTACAAAGGAAAGGCCGCATTGGCCAGTTCCTGGAGCGCCTCCAACTGAGGTTTCTGTTGCGCTAGACGCGCTTTGTATTTGCGGTTCGCGTTCTGCGATCTCTGGAGCGTGTCCTTCATCTTCGCGCGATCGCCTTGGGCCTCACGATGACGGCGGTTGACGTCCTGGTTTATTCGACGGAGCCCAGAGATCACTTGCGGCATGCTCCCAGGAGCGCAGGCGGGGTCAGCCTCCTGTGGACCGAAGGCCTGGAACCAGTGAAGAGCCTCCTCAAACGTTGCCGCTTCGTGCGTGAAGTCACTGTCATCGATGACAGGGGCACCCCCCATCTCCGGCCGGGAAGGAACGTTGAGGGAGAGAATCTCCTCGTACGCTTCAGTGGACATGAGATCAAGACTCGGGTGTGTTGGCTTGATTTCCGGGACGCGCGCCTCCTGCTCCCGCATCTTCTTGTAGACTCCCTCATAGTCGGTGCTGCTGCAGATAGAACTCGTATCAACATGAAACTTCTGTCTCTGGTCCTGCATCCGCTCCACCCGAGCCGCGTACGGCCCGACCTGTTCCACTCTCAAGGTGTCAGCGAGGCGCAGGTTGTCCTGGAGCGCCTTATCATAGGCCTTCTCCGTGGACTCGAGCTGGGCCTTCAGCTCAGCAACCTCCGACCTCAGGTCGACCGTCAGCTCCTGCTTCATCGCGAGTGCTCGCTCTAGATCCACCAATACCTCGTCCAAGTGGCTACGGTCAATAACTATCTTCACGTTGATCGGTGCAGTTGCCATCACTTTGTTCCTTCTATATTTCGACGCAGCTCCCTGAGCCCAAACAGCTGGGCCAGGAGTTCGTCGCGCTCTGATTTCAGCTTGACGCGTTGTTCAGCGTAGCGGGGGTCTGACTCGAATGGGCTTGGTATGTCTGTGTTCATCTTTTCTCACACACGTCACGGACACCTGCGAACCTATCATCTTGACGTCAACGATGGATACGTGGCAGAGCAGCCGGGATGTTTCGTATTCAAATATTCTAAGCTTTTCGTCTCGTATCTCGAGAATCAACTTCGCACGCGGGGTCGGCTCATCGGCCCTGGCGCTGGGGATCGTGATCAGGGCAACGTAGAGCACCATCACCACAAAAAGAACCCAGCCCAGGATGGTGAAATTGCTCGACGGTCTCACGGGCGAAGGCTCGTCACGCAGTCGGGGGCTGAGATCTCCCAGCCATGCGCGATCAGCTCTTCGCAGGCGCCATGGATGGCAGTCGTTTCTTGATGCCTCGCGTAGGCGTACCAAACGCAGCCGGCAGTGCCGCCCCAAAAGACAGCAGCGCTTACGGCGACGAGAAGCAGGCCGAGTCCGGGACATTTGCGTTCAGTCATTTCCATATCTCCTTACCTTGGTAGGCCATCTGTTGGGCGTACACGACATACGCGTCTGTCTCTTCGATCGGTTCCGGTGCCTGATTCCGTGGCTTGTGGAATTTAACGTTACGCGTCCACACGTCGTACATCAAGCGCTGGTTCTCGATCAGCTGTTCTACCGACGTCGCTTGAACCATAGTCGCGATAGCGTACCCGGGGGTGTCAGTTGGTTTCTCCGCCTGCTCGTCCTGAAGGCGTCGAATCTGCCACTTGTTCTGATACCACTTACTCGCCACTGGAAGAGACCCCAATGCTGACGGCCGTGCCCGCATGTATATGTACAGTGCCCTCGGCGCAGCTTTGGAGTCGCATTGATTCGATCGCAACCCCAAATCCTTGCAAACTTTTCTGTGCTTCCGCCGTCAGCCGGTTGTCGAACTTCGCTCGACCGCTTCCGATCTCCTCCATCGAGGTCGAGAGCACTGCCTTACGCATGCCTGCTTGTGCCAGCTGCGCCATGTTCTCCTCCGCATCGTGATTCTCTACGCAAAACGTGTACAGATCATCGACCGTGTACACAATCACGCCATCGACGACGATGGTCTTGCCCTCGTGCGTCTGAATCATCTGCTGCTCAAGGCTGACGACTTGCCGGACGACCGGGTAGACGTCCACCTCGGTCGTCACCGGCCACCACCAGTGTAGCCCAGGGCCGATCTCTATCGCCTTCGCGCGGCGAAACTTGATCGCCCGCTCTGTTATGCGCACCAGCTGGAGCCGGGGCACCAAGCGGGCGAAATATCTGATTAAATCGCCGATCCATCCAAGGGCTGCGTCCATGGCCGAATATTAGCACGGACATTCGAGCAGCCTCAGATAGTCCCCGAGGGACAAGGGCATCGAGTCCAGGGCGGCTCGAGTGTCCCGCTCCCGCGCCAGATCGACTCCTCGGCCTTCCTCCGCCCATAGCATGTCCTGGAATACCTGCTCTTCGGCGCTCAGCATTTTATCCTTGACCTCTATGTCTGTTAGCTGGTTGGGTGGATCAGCGAGCGAAAGCACATCGTTCCAGGTGCTGAACGGGACGTGTCGGAAGAACGAGCCCTGCGCAGGTCCACTCACCGTTCGATACGCGTCAATCGATAGCGAACGCGCTGATCTCCAGGTCAGTGGTTTGTCAATGAGCCCACGGCGAACGGCCTGAAGCAGGCTTTCCTGAATTATGTCCCTTCGCGTATCCAAATCCTGTCCGGAGAAGTACCTGTGAACGGACACCTTTAGCTTGGAAAACGTCCCTTCGAAAAGTTCCTGTTCCATCAGAACACATCGCCGGACTGCCCTCCCTCGGGCCCTCCCTCGAAGATATACCCGGGTGTGGGGGTGACGTTGTACAACTCGCGCTCATCAGCCTCTGACGTCACTGCCTCAAGTCCGTAGAGACACAGGCAAGGGTAGGTCGTGGTGACGTCGCGGCAGAGTGGGCGAGCCAAGTACTCGCAGTAGGGCCGATCGCCGCCACCATCACCACCGCTGTCGCAGGAGTTCCCCATCGTGCAGACAGCCAGGACGAGAAGGATCACCATCGGCCAAGTGCGACCGGCTTTGATGTCCTGGGCCATCCGTGCAGAGATCTTCGTATCTTTGCGGGCCGCGTCATCATCGAGGCCGTCTCGAATTCGCTGCTTGAAGAGGCGGACCTCGGCCTTGTTGGTCTTTTTGTTGCCGGCCGTTCCATCCCTGATCTGCGCGTTCAGGCGCGAGGCCAGTGAGGGTCGACCTGGATCTATGATCTTGTTATTCGGCACGATTCTTCTCCCATTTGTCTCGGTTGATCTGGTAAAGGTACTCGGCCAGGAGGTTCTGAATATCGTCGCCGCTGGTCTCGTTCACCCACTGCCACTCGCGCTCTTCCTCTTCGGTCTCCGGGTGCATGAAGAAGCGCCACGTCCCCTGATATTCCCACTCGACGTGCCCGTCGGATCCCCAGTCGTACCAGAATTCGAAGTCCACCGCTTCGCTGAAGTGGGACGTCCCGGGAAACCTGACATCGTTGTCGACGTGATGCTGAAGCAGTTCGTCATAGCTCCACAGCTCGCCGTCTGGACCACGGTAGACGTTGGTCCGGTAGGAGATGCGGAACGTGTCGAACACGGTCGGGGGCAGCGCGCTCAGGCCGTCCCAGCGTATCTCAGTCTCCAGGGTCTTGTTCCTGAAGCGGCGGCCTGCGACGCGCGGAACTTCTTCGATGAGTTCAAGCTTCACTTGGGAGTTCCCTTATCTGTCGGCGCACATCTTGAGCGCGCTCGAACGCTTTGACCGGTTTGTTGTCTTTCAGTTCCAGAATCAGCAGGTCCGTATAGTATGCGAGGAGACATTTCGTGCAGGCATCCCCACACTCGACGAAGTGATTGATGGGGCCGCGCCTTTGTCGCTCGAAGCAGCACTTCTTCATACCAACACCACCCGATAGTGAATGGCCACCTCTTCCGGATACCCGTTTTCGAAGTCGGGGATCGTCACGCAGAAGCGATCGAAAAACTCTTCGCCGATGATTGTTTCCAGGTGCGCGAAATCCGTAGCTCCGAAGGCGGCTAACAGCATCTGATCAGCCAGCTTGGAGATCCCGCACGCGTCGTTCACCCGGTAGGGGACCGAGTTGATAAACGGCACGGCACCAACCTCAAGCCGAACGCACTGACCAGCAGGCAGGGGCTTGAAGACGTCGTCGATCTCTTCGACGCAGAAAGAATATCCGTAGTCCGGGGCCCAGAGCCAGAGCTTGCCATCTTCCCGGCAAGGCTTCCCTCTGTGAGGCAGCCCGACGTACGATGTCGCATGAAGCAGTGGTGAAAGTACCCGTTTGAATTTCGTCATGGCTGTGTGTGCCCCGCTTCAGGAAAAGGTGACGGCAATTGAAATCAGTCTTCTCTTTTTTCAAATAAATTTATTATTCGAAGTCAAAATGTTAGTCGACCTCACTAGTCAACCAGGACACGTACTGAATCCAGTCCCGCGGGCACGGATTGGAGAACACCCGCCTAAAGTCAATACGTGGGGGTCGCAGCCTGCCACCCAGGCTGGTGAGCGTCTCCGCCCGACGGATTTCATGATCCGTGAACTCGAACATGACCACTGTGCTCTCTCTGTGCTCTAGGCGCTCGACTCGAACTTTCATTTGCTGGCCTTCTCTGAGCAGCATCCATCGCATCCATGGATGCGAGCGAGAGCAACGTTCGCGTGGCAAACCTGCTCTTGGTACGCCAAATCGTCCGGGTCCGGGTGCCCGATCCCGTGCGGACACAGCCGCTCCATCTTCTGGGCATCGTCACGCCAGTGCTGCCGCCAACCCCGCATATGGTGGTCGCTGGGGTTATGGACACAACACGCGTGGCCCTCGCATCGCGCCAGCGGGTGGCAGAAGAGCTGCTCGCCGCCTTCAAGGATTACTAGGGGCATCAGCTTTTCTCCTTCACGGGTATGATGTACTCACCCCGAATGATGTCGATCATCGCCCCGCAGACCGCATCCGGGTTGCCCTCGAAGGCAGCCACATCGATCGTCCAGCTCTGACCATCATCGGCCCAAACCTCGCAGGACTTGAGCCCTTTGATCAATTTTATTAGCTCAACCTGATATTTCGGCTGAGCGCAGAGCGGGCAGACGTGGTCGGGCTTGTCGATGTCCCCCATGGCACCACGCAGATTTGCGGCAGTGTGAAGGAGGTCCGTACGCATTCCGAACGCACCTCTCCCGAGGGCGCCGCCGGCCTGCCGGATCTTGTCCAGACGCTTGACGTTGCGCTCAACCGCTTCGAGCATGTCGCTGATGGCTTGGTTGATGCCGATCATCCTGTCTCCTGGGGCCGTCAGAAAAATGTCGGCCGTTCTGAAATTGGGTCGCTCTTTTTTCAAAAAAATCTGAAAATCCGAATCCCCTTTTGCTTAGACCGCCACCTTCCCCTTCAACCCAGCATGTGGGTTATACGACCGAAGTTCGACGTGCTCTGGCCGGAAGTCGAAAATCGATCCGATTGAGTCCGCGAGACCTACCCGGGGTGCGTCCAGCTGGCCGCGTGTGAGTTGAATGCGACCCTGCTCCATGTGGTTCTCGTAGATGTGAAGATCGCCCAGGCTGAAGCACAGCCGCTTCGCGCGGTATCCCGTGACGTGGGCGAACATCCTCAGGAGCAGCGCGTAGCTGGCGATGTTGAACGGCAACCCAAGGAAGATGTCGATCGATCGCATGTTCACCATCATGTTCAGCTCGCCGTTAGTCACCTGAAGCTGGAACGCGTAGTGGCAAGGCAAAAGAGCCATGTCCGGAAGATCGGCGACGTTCCAGGCCGAGACCAGCATGCGCCGGCTGTCGGGCTCGTTTGCCAGGAGATAAAGCATCATCTCGATCTGGTCGTGGTAGTCGGTGACGTCTTCCTCGCCGACCGTGTGCCGATCTCTCCAGTAGCGCCACTGCCGACCGTAGATTGGGCCCAGCTCCCCGATGTCGTTGGCCCATTCGTCCCAGATTGTACAGCCCAGGTAGTTCAGGTCGTTGTTGTTCGTCGATCCGCTGAGGAACCAGATCAGCTCCGCCACGACGCTCTTGAAGTGAACTCGCTTCGTCGTCAGCAGTGGGAAGTCCTCGATTACGTCATCGCAGCTCCAGAAGCGACCGAATACCTTGCGCGTTGGCGTGTCAGTTCGATTGTCGCTCGTTACACCGTTCAGCATGACGTCGCGGAGCAGTTCGAGGTATCGGCCTTCGCCTGTGTTGGATCTCATGTCAACCTCAATCCTAGTCTCGGGTATCCGGCAATTCCGATCGCGGCCACTCCGCTTTCGGAGAAGATGACAAGGGCCGTGTTAAGCCTATCGACCCAATCCTGGCGCTCGAAGAACGGGCCGTCGTTGTAGTAGATGAACCTGCTGATGCCGCTCTGAACCACAGCTCGTGCGCAGTCGCAGCAAGCCGCGTTAGGTGCGAACATGGTGGATCCTCGAAGAGCAATGCCTTCAGCAGCCGCGTTGTAAATCGCGTTCCGCTCCGCGTGCTCGTACCACATGTACTTCTCCGGGTTCCCGCTCTCGTGTCGCTCCGGGTTCGTGGCGACGCGATCGTTGCAGCCTCTGGGCAACCCGTTGTAGCCAATCGAGAGCAGCCTGTTGTTGTTGCCCACGATGACGACTCCGACCTTCGAAGACGAATCCTTAGACCACTTCGATACGTGCATGGCCATGTCCATCCATCGCTGGGGCCAGTCGGCGCTCATACCGCGATCTCTTCCTTCTCGACGAACCAGTCTGCGACTTCGCAGTGGTCGAGGCTTGTGGCTTTGGCGATCACCCGCGTGGCCGTGTCCGGCTCGAGAACGGAGAGCGGGATCCAATGCTCCTTGTCGCCGCGTGTGATCAGAACGGCTTTGGCGCTCGCGCGCTCGATACCAACCTTGCCGAGGTCCGTGTACGTTGTCTTACTCATCTTGCTTCTTCTCCCGTTTTCCGCTGTTTCCGCGGAGACTGACTTCTCGTTGACGTTCCAAATCAAAGTAGATCGATGCCGCCCGATCACCCGGGATGCCTAGCGTTTCGAATTCTGCCTTTGACACAGTCATAAATTTATCGTAGGGCGCTAGGCCCAGCTCGTATACTTTACAGCACTCACCGTATGTGAGCCGTTCTTCGCAGACTAGGCTCCAATAGCCTCCAGCCTCTGCTAGATCACTTTTGATCCAGCCCATGAGAAAGTAACACGGACGCTCCGCATCGAATTCGTCGGCTGGGGATCTCCGGGTAGTAGGATTCTGCTTCAACGTTGCTCCCCGACATATTTAGACATCGAGTAAAGGCCGCCTTGGCCCCCTGGATGTACGCGTAATTACCGACGAAATATGCGCCGGTCCCGCAACCTAACATGAATATCAAAGCTGCGGTAGATAGAACTCCAACAAATCGCATCATCTCCTGAAATCTCCTGGTTGTATCCCCGTCCGCCGAAGCAGATCGTAGAAGTCGCGTCGGTCCTTGCCCGATATTCGGGCCGCTTCCGAAACGTTGCCTTGTGCGTGACTCAAGCAGTCCGCTGCGTACCTCCGTTCAAATTGTTTCTTTGCATCCCGATATTTTGGAAATCCAGTCCACTGTAGCTTTTGCTCCACTGTACCCTCATTGGCTCATTGCCTTCAGCATTACGGCCGCCTCGCGGGCCTGATGGACCGCGTCAACGAGCGCACCATGTTTCGTGCCCTCTGCTAGTGATTTCATCCGCAGACCACTGGGGGCCGTTGCACACAGTGTACGGAAGCAGCGCTCAGCGCGAAAGGGCCAGGACTGGGGGAGGCCGAATACCCTAAGGGCCGCCTGGATGCCAACCAGATCGTACTGCGGGGGCTTCGCCCAGACCTCGTCGGCCAGGGCCATGGCGTGGTTGAATTCACCGAGGGCCGTTTGGGGGTGCAGCGCATCCGCACCCGGAGCCCAAGGGAGGGCCGTTTGGGCCAGCCAGAAATTGATCGGGCCCTCGTCGACACCAAGCCCTGCGTCGAGCTGCGGTTGGATCTCGAGCCGGACCTCGCCAGACTCCCCTTCTACCGCTCCGAATTCGGGGTTGAAGCGACACCAGCCGATCGAGAGGATCACGCCACCGGGCATCTTGCCCAGGCCCTCGATGTCTACCATGAATCGTTTTTTACTCATCGGTCCCCCGTCATCCACGTAGACTCTTTGAAAATCTGGTTGAAGATGTCCCAGTAGGCTGCCATGCTCCTGATTGCTTCACCGAGGCCGCCTGACACCATGGCGACGGGCCGCTTGATCTCCAGGGTTGGAGTTAGTTCCTGAAAAACAGGGCCATGTACCGGGTAGCGTTCACGTTCAGCTTTCATGAACATCCTGAACCGATTTTCGTCTGGCCGATCCACGAAGTATTTGTGGGCTACGGACGCCTGGATCATGATCTCGGCCTCGGTGAAGCGAATCAGTTTCATCTATTTCTCGAGGATCAGTCGGTTGCCGACCGTGCGGATCGCGACGTTCGTGTCGAACTGCTCCAGCAGGCGTACCCGGGTCACCTGGGCAACACCAGGAGAGGTCAGGTTGAACGTTCGAGTCTTGTTTGCAGCCGCTTCAAAGACAGCCAGCTCGTGACTCCAGTTGTGGTTGCGTCGTGTGGTCTTGGACATTTGTTCTCCTAGAACGAGCCGTGCGAGACGGCGGTGATGACGACGCGAATTGCGCCGTACGTGAATCCAGCGAGCATGACTGCCCGCAGGACAGTGTTGAACGTGGCATAGGCCACCACGCGAAGTGCCGCGGCGTCGTCCTTCGGCGCGAGTGCCAGAACGACGAGTGATTGGCTGAAGAGTGATGAGAAAATCTCGAACATATTGACTCCGGGGCCGTTTGGGCCGTATGGGGTGCGACATTAGCGCGACCTATCGAACCATCAACCCCAAAATAAAGAATGTGGCCGCTAGTACGCAACTCTCAAGCAAGTCCAGACGGATTTTCAGCATTCGTGATCCACATGGTCAGCGTAATGAACCGTGTCACCACCAATGATCGCCTGGGCGAAGCACTCGGGGCCATGTTCGGTGTAGACTCGCGCGCCACCTCCGACGAACTGCACAACGCACCCGGGGCCATCGACGTCCGGCGTCACCGCCGAGATTCCCTCCAGGTTCAGTAGCTCGCCTTGGATCATGATGAAATTCATTTTGTTTTCTCCTTCCCCGCTCTGCACCATCGGCAAACGGCCGTTGGGCAGGCTGTAATTATGCTCGTTCCGCAGCCGCGTCGACACTTCACAACAGTGTAAAGGCCATCGAGGCCGATGATGATGGAGTGGCTCACGGCCCGATCTTTCTGCGATCCTTCTCAGGCCGCGTGGTGTTGCGTCGGTCGAGGCCGCGTGAGACCATCTCCCGAACGATTTCCTGGTCGGTCGTCCACGGTCGCAGGCTGATCGGGAAATCCCTCTCGAGCCGAACTCGCAGGTCGTGCGTGTCGATTGTGCGGATCACGCTGACAGCTCCGCCTGCAGCAGATGCGGACAATGCTCTCGAACCGCCTCAACGAGGGCCGCCTGAGCCTTCCAACCCTGTCGCCAGGACGCGGAAAGATTGTTCGTCCAGGCTGAACCCCAATGGCCTCTCAGCTCTCGGTGCCAGAGGGGATCGAGCCCAGGGACGCATGGCTTGCCAGCGTTGAGGGCGTCAGCGCCAGCGTTGACCATCCGCTCGTGGGCCGTATGGGCCCTGACTGAGTAGTTCTCGTTCATTACTTATCTCCTACCAGTTCCAAATTATAAAGAAAAGTCCCAGAGGCATCAGTGCTAGTGATCCCCAGATCACCACCAGAAGGATCCGCCAACCAAGGCGATCGATCCAACCCCAGGAGGGAGGCAGCCGCGTCACCGCGTCCCCTTGATTCGCAGGCCTGCGTTCGTCGTCGGCGCGTCCGGAGCGTTCCGGATCCATTCCAGAATCTCCGCGCGCTGCTCTTCGTCCATCTTGCGCCATGCATTCTTGCCATCCGCCATGCACATGGGCGATCCATCCGGGGCCGCGTGGGCCTCGTAGAAGTCCGCCTGATCCTCGCGCTCGATCCATTCCGCGCCGATCACTCCGACGTAGTACTGGGCCGTGCCGCGATCCTCGACGGTTTCGTCGTGATGCCTGACGATGATCTTGCCGCTGCTCGAAGGCTTGTGGGGCTCGCGAAAGTAGTCGACCGTGACCGTTTCGCCGCGACTCGTTTCGACGACGTCACCGACCTTGACCTCGGCGCCTGTTTTCGTATAAATCAGTCTCATGACTCGCTCCTCGTTGTTATGTATCTCTTATCGTCAGAAAGGTGACGACCTTTAGACTATTTTTCTTTCACGGGTCGGTTTCGTCCTCAGAAGGAAATCGGTCGTTAACCCACGCCTCCAGGCTCGCCACCATCGCGTGAAGCCAATCGTCGTAGGTCTGCCCGGGGTAGGGCTTGGGAGCCTTCCATGCGCTCATTTCGTCTGCTCCTGTTCGAGGGCCGCAACTTCGTCAAGCGGCATCCAGCCCAGCCAGTCGCAGTGACCGACGCAGCGGAAGAGACTCGAATCGCGACCCTGATTAATATGGCTCGCGCCGATCACAATCGCGTCCGGTGACTCGATTTTCAGCGAGTGCTCCCGAAATTTGTCGCGTGTCCGTTTGCTGATTTTCATCATGTATCTCTTATCGGTCAGCGGTCAAATAACTTTAGACTATTTTTATGAAAAGCCGCCAGCAGCGGGGTGTTCCAGTTCGGGTTCTAGCCTTGCTGGCCCGCTGCTGACTTCCAGTAGTGGAACGGGATCTCAACTCCCGCGCTACCGGCACACTCACAGAGCGTCTGCACTTGCTCCGTTCCGATGTTTCGGGTGGCGCTTAAACCCGCGCTTTCCCTTCGGTGATCCCTGAGGCCCGCCGCGCTTCATCCCTTTGTGGATCTCGCGCGAGGCCCGCTTGATTGTTTTGATCGTGTCTTTCCGGTCCATATATCTCTTATCGGTCAGCGACCGAATAACTTTAGGACTATTTTCGCGCGCGACGTTCTGCCTGACTGGTGCATCGAAAGCAGTCGCAGGGGATGACCTCGCGCAGCCGTTTGTAGCACTCGGTCGGACTGTCCTCGTGGATGGTATGCAGGCAAGCCGACTCCTCATGGCCGCTTGGCATGGAATCCATGCAGAAGGATGTAGTGTAGACCCAGAAGCCTTCGCCGGACCCACGCTCGTCGCTGATTGCGTCGACGCGGGGGTCGGCCAGAATTTTGTCGATTATTTTGCTCATATATCTCTTATCGGTCATCGGCCGAAATACTTGAGCGTTATTCTGAATCTTTCAAGATTTGTATGCTTAGCAGCATTTTCAGCATGTCGTCATTGTCGAGCTGGTGATATAGAACGTCACCTATCGCA
>Ga0307378_10010662_pt1 | contig 11911 bp, 11 predicted proteins | sample UN1MG_FD_202238 | JGI IMG/M metagenome (GOLD analysis project Ga0307378, IMG submission 202238) | Soil microbial communities from Risofladan, Vaasa, Finland - UN-1 | ecosystem: Environmental > Terrestrial > Soil > Coastal area > Acid sulfate soil | place: Finland: Risofladan, Vaasa | collected...
CATCGCCGCGCGATGCGCGAGGTCTATGATCGCCTGCTCGCCGAGGCGGGCCTGCCCGTCACCCCCCTGCCGGACTATGTGGACCCAATCCTTGTCCGGTATCCCGTCCGGGTGGCCGACAAGGCCCGCGCCGTGGCCGAAGCGCCGCATTACGGCGTCGAACTCGGCACGTGGTTCGAGATTCCGCTCCATCCGAAAGAAACGCCGATGGAGCCGTACGATTATCGTGATGGGATGTGCCCGGTGGCCGAGCAGGCCTGCCGCGAGGTGGTGAACCTGCCGATGCATCCGCGGGCGGGCCGCTCGACGGCCCGGCGTTCCGTGCGGTTCATCGCCCCCCTAATGCGGCCGTCGGCGTGAGGAGATCGCCGCGCGGGCGGCCGGTGGATCCGTCGCCGGCGCCTCAGCCCTTGCGACGTAGCAGGTCAGTAAACAGGGCATCTACCTTCTCTGCCACTATATCGCGGTCGAACTGAAGGGCCACTCGGCGCGCCTGGATGCCCAGGTCGCGGCGCAGCGCTGCGTCATCGGCCAATCGCTGAACGACCTTCACGAGAGCCGCCACGTCCATCGGTTCGACCACAAATCCCACCTTATGCTTGGCCACAAACTCGGCGATGTCCGCCTTCGAGGCCACCACCAGAGGCAGACCGCACGCCAGCGCCTCGTAGGATTTCGCAGGCATGGCCCCGGGAAAATCCGTCATCAGGGGGATGAGGGCGGCGTCCATGCTGGCCAGAATGCCAGGCATCCGCTTCTTGGGGAAGACGCCCGGGAAGGTGATGTTGTCCAGCGCCAGGCTCTGGGCCAACTGGATGAGTCCCTGACGCCTGGGTCCGTCGCCCGCCAGGATAAAGCGGATGTCCTTGCGATCTCGAAGCAGGCGGGCTGTCTCGACCACCTGTTCCAGGCCTTGCGAAAGACCGTGCAGACCGGCGTAGATGAAGGCGACCTGTCCGTCCTGGAGGCCGAACTCGCGGCGAACCGCCGGGTCCCGGCAATCGGGATGAAACAGGTTTGTGTCCACCGCGTTGGGAATCACGGCCGTCGGCACTTGCGGATATCGCGCGTTGATGTCGCGGCAGATGCCGGCGCTGGTTCCCGTGACCAGGTCGCTATGGAAGTAGAGCACCTTTTCCAGCCAGTACGCCGCGCGGATGAACGGATGGTCGGCCGGAAAGGCGCCGAGGATCACCGCCGTGATCGGGTAAAGGTCGGAGACGTTGAACACCAGTTTAGCCTTCATCAGCCGGGCCATGGCCCAGGCGGTCGGGACGAGGAACAGGGGCGGGCTCTCCACCAGGAGCACGTCCTGTCGGCCCAGACCCCAAAACCCGAGAAGCGGCGCCGTGGCGGCAAACGAGAGGTAGTTGCTCATGCGGCTGACGACGCCGGGGCTCTGGGTCGCATACAGCCAGGTGCGAATGATGCGGACTCCGTTGACCTCCTCGGTCATGCGAAACCGGCCGCGATAGCCCGGCTTGATCCGGCCTTCCGGGTAGAACGGCATGGCCGTCAGGACGGTCATCCGGTGACCCCGAGCCGCCAGCCGCACCGACAGTTCATAGAGTCTGGCCTGGGCGGCGCCGGTGTCCGGATGAAAATACTGCGTCAAAAAACAAATGCGCAACGCTGGTTCCTCCTGTACCGGCCGGCCCGGCGGCGGCCGTTCGACCTCAAGGTTCGCGCCTGGCGGTCAGACGTCCGCCTCCGCCAGAATCCGGACGATCCGCTCGGCCGCGTGGCCATCTCCGTAGAGGGACGGCCTGGGTCGAGAGCGGTCCATCGTCTCCGCCCAGTTGATCGCCTCGGCGATGGCCCGGCGGTCGGTTCCCGCGACGCGGTTCCAGCCGACCTCGACGAGTTCCACCCACTCCGTCTCGTCGCACAGCGTGACGCACGGAACGCCGAACCAGAATGCCTCCTTCTGCACGCCGCCGGAGTCGGTGATGATCGCCCGCGCGCTTTTCTCAAGAATCAACATGTCGAAATATGGCATCGGCTCGATGATCTGGACGGGGCCGCCGATCCGCTTGCCGGCGGAGCCAAGGGTCTTGCGCGTCCGGGGATGCAGCGGAAGGATGATCGGACGCGGGCTGCGGCGAAACTCCTCCAGAATGGCCTCCAGGCGAGTCAGGTCGTCCGTGTTATTCGCGCGGTGCACCGTCGCCAGGTAATAGGCGCCGGGCTCGAGACCGAACCGTTCCAACGGATGGGCCGACTCCTGCGCCAGAGCCGCGTTGTACAGGACCGAATCGTACATGACGTCGCCTACGAGGTGCACGCCCCGCGTGATCCCCTCCTTGGCCAGGTTGGTCACGGAAGTCTCCGTCGGGCACAGGAGCAGCGCGCTCAGGACGTCCGCGACCACGCGGTTGATCTCTTCGGGAATCCGCCGATTGTACGCGCGCAGGCCGGCCTCGACGTGGGCGATGGGGATGTGCAGTTTGGCCGCCGCCAGCGCCGCCGCAAGGGTCGAGTTCGTGTCACCGTAAATGAGCACCTGGTCGGGGCGGTCCTCCATCAGGACCTGCTCCAACCGCTGAAGCATCCGGCCGGTCTGCTGGCCATGCAGGCCGGATCCCACTTCCAGGTTGATGGCCGGAGGCGGGATCCGGAGTTCATCGAAAAACACCTGCGACATGTTGTCATCATAATGCTGACCTGTGTGAACGATCTTCTCCACCAGGGGGTGGCTGGGATTCCCGGCGTTATAGGCCGCCACCGCGCGACTGACCACGGCGGCCTTGACGAATTGCGGCCTCGCCCCGACGATCGTCCAAACTTTCATCTCATGCCTCCCAACCGTCCCGGCCGAGGTTGGCGAACCTCCGCCATCGCTGCCCGGCGAAACCGCACCCGACCGAAATCCGCATGACCTGCCGAGATAAGTTCTCAGACACCGAGGATGCGGGCGCTGTCGGCGCCGGCGTTAAAGAGCAAGTCCACGATGCTCAGGCCGGGCACAAAGTCGCCGAACGCCTGCGGATAAACCGGGTGCTGATAGTTCGCATAGGTCAATTGGAGTCCGGCCGCCTGGAACGCCGCTGCGTCCTGATAGTTCGCTCCCCCCGACCCGGAGAGGTACGTGTCGGCCCCGACTTCCTTTGAGAGGGCGATGAGGAGGTCCGTCGCGGCCCCCCTGGCGGCCATCTGGCTCGAGCGCCGCAGGGGCGTGCGAATCCCCAGTTGCTGCGCTACGTACTCGATCAGCCGGATGTTGAGTTCCGCCAGACGGTCGTCGGTCCCTCCGAGGATCTCGAAGATCCGGTCGGCATGAGGTTGAAAATGGGGACAGCCCTGGTAGTTGGTCCGAAGCGTCATGATGGATTTCTTGCGCCAATCCACCGTGTCGCTCGTTCGGACCTCCAGAATGGGCTGCCCCAGTTTGCCGTGCGTCTCGACGGGCACGGTCCACCACTGCGGCCCTGCGGCGGTCTTGATCTTCACGCGGTTGGTGTAACTGCCCTTGGCGTAGGGGACGCTGTCAAGCCACACAAACGTGTCGCACCGCGCCATCTTGTAGAAGTACCCGAGCCACGGGAGAAAGTTCGGTTGGTGTATCGCAACGATCACGGTGGTCCGTTCCTCCCGTCGGAATAGCCCCCGGCATTGACGGGGGCCGTCAAGACTCCACGTAGCGTGCTTGGCCGCTCCCCTTGCGGATCATCCGGATCGCCTCGAAGGCCTCGGCATACGGAACGCCGATCTGGATGCCGCGCACCCGGGCCAGGGATCGTACGAACTCGGGGTTGGCATAGGGCCGGTCCGCTTGGCTCCGGTAACAGGCCAGCGCCTGGATTTTCTTCTCGATGAACTCCTCTTCCACCACCACGAAGGCGCTGGTCGTGAACGTGAGGTTGTTCCACGGCAACTCGTAACCGAAGATGGATGTCCGCTTGAACGCGCGAAATCCCTCCGCCGAAACGGTGTCATGATCCTGATGCGTGTCGGAAGTGCTCGGCAGGTACACGATGTCCGGCGCCAACTGGCTGTTGAGCCGCACCATCACCTCGAGGATTTCCTGGCGATAGGCCGGGAACTTCCGCACGCCGAAGTGGAGCACGTTGAGGTTCTTATTGGGGATGCCCAAGACGGCGGTCGCACCCACAACCTCCTGGCGCAGGATACCAACGGGCGATCCGGCCGGAACGCTCTTTTCCGCCGCCGAGAAGGCCACGTAGTGGACATCGTGCCCTTCGGCGACAAACTTGGCGATGGTCGCCCCGCAACCGAACTCGCCATCGTCCGTGTGAGGCGCCAGAATCAGAATGCGCATACCCCCACCCTTCGGCCTTTCCCCCCGGACGTATCCATTCCGACGTGTCTGCTCCTTGGGCACTAAAGACATATCGGGGAAATCTACGTCGAAACTCCACTAAAGTCCAGTCCCCAGGTCACGGCGGCGGTCCCTGGGCCTTCGGGTTCAACGCCCCCTCGGCGATGCGGCCGAGCGTCGAAAAACGAAACGCACCGAGCATCCAGCGGACGGTCGCCGGAATGCGCCGGCGGCCGAGGTTCGATTTCAGCGCCACCGCCGCCGCCGCCGCCTTGTCGCGCCAGCCCCGCGCCAGGTCCACCGCCTGGAATGGCTCCGCCCCGAACTCGTCGGGGTGAGCATAAACGATGGCCGCGTGTCCGGCGGCCTCCGCCTCACCTACCAGCCGCTCGATCCGCCGGCGCGAAACGAGCCTGAGGTACCCCCCGCCCAGCGGCACGCGCATCCCCATCGCGCGGACCGTCGTCAGCGGCACCTCAACGATCCGGTCGCCCGACCGGAGCGTCCAGACCTGCGGCCGGTCGCTGAACCCGGCCACGCCGTACCAGCGCATCCGCACCGGCACGATGCTCGAGTCGTACGCAAAACCGGCCTCGCGAATCGCCTCGAGCGCCCAGAGGGTGTCCCACCGGACGCTGAAGACCGGAGCGCGGTATCCGGCGACGGCCCGGCCGACGGCATCCTCGAGCGTCTGCTTCGCCCGCGCGAGTTCCTCGCGCAGGCGCTCCGGCGTCATCGTCCAGATCGGCTCGTGCGTGAGGCCGTGGGAGGCGATCTCGTGCCCGAGGTCGGCCCAGCGCCGCACCAGGTCCGGCCTCGCCGCCGCCACCATCCCGCTCACGAAGAACGTCGCCTTCGTGCCCGCCGCGGCCAGCATCTCGGTCACGGTCTCCATGTTCCGCTCGAACGTCGCCGTGACCGGACCCGCTTCGCCGCGGTAACGGGCCGACAGGATTTGGCGATAGTCCTCCACGTCAATGGAGTAACCATGCTCCACCGGCGCACACGCCGCCGGATTGTCAGCCGCGCCGGCCATGTCGCGCCTCTTCGAGCACCCGCTCGAAATCCTCGACCAGCCGCGCCCGGTCGAACTGCTCGGCAGCCACGCGGGCGGCCCGGCGGCCGATGGCGCGCGACCGCTCGGGGTCGCGGGCGAGTTGCCGGATGGCGTCGGCCATGGCGCGAGGGTCCTCGGGCGGCACCACCACACCGCAGTGCTCGCGCTCGCAGATCCATCCGGCCTCGCCGCGGAAGTTGACGAGGACCGGCAGCCCCGCCGCCAGGTAATCCATGAACTTGTTCGGGCACGCCATTTCGATGATCGGCCGGTTCACGAGCAGCATCAGGCCGAGGTCGCAGACCTTCAGGACGCCCGCGAGCCGCTCTTTCGAAATCGGATCGAAAAACAGGACGTTCGTCAGGCCCTCCTCGCGGGCTTGACGGAGGAGGTCCGGCTTGGTCACCCCGTCGCCCATGAGGACGATGCGGATGTCGGGGTCGTCCTTCAGGCGTGCGGCGGCCCGGAGGATCCACTCGAGGCCGTTCAGGCGGCTGTGGGCGCCGGTATAGATCGCGACATATTTTCCTTCGAGGCCATTGCGGCGGCGCCAGTCCACGTCCGCCTCGGCCCGGGCGAACAGCGCACAGTCGCTCCCGAGCGGAATGACACGGACCTTCCGCGCGTCGCGGCCGAGTTCCTGCCCCAGGCGCTCGGCCATCCGATGACTGATCGCCACGATGCGGTCGGCGGCCCGGTAGAACCGGCGGGCGGCCACGTTCGAGAGAAAGATCAGGACCGGGTTCGTCAGGGCCCCCGCCTCGACCGCCGACTCCGGCCAGATGTCCCGAACCTCGAAGACGAAGGGCGTCCGCCGGAGATACTTCGCCAGCGTTCCGGGAACGCCGACCGTCAGCGGCGTGCTCGTCGCAAACACCACGTCGGTCCCACGGAGACGCAGCACCTCGAGCGTACTGAGCGCCATGAAGCCGAGAAACGAGAGGATCTGACCCGCGAACGACTGCTTGCCCTCGTAGCGAATGTTCACGATGCGGACGTCGAGGCCGTCAATCTCTGTGCGCGTCACGAGGCCGCGTCGCGGCACGCCGCCGATGTCGCTCGGCCCATAGACGCCACAAACGACCGTCACGCGATGACCGCGGGCCTGGAGCATCCGCGCGAAGTCGTAACTGCGGGTTCCCGTAGCGCCCCTGGCGGTCGAGAAGTGCTGGTGTACGTAAACGATGTTCATGAATGGCCCTGAGGTTCCTGCGCCGCGCGTATGACTCACCCGCTGGCCACAGGCTCATCGAAAAATCTTAGTCCGCAACTGAAGCAAAGTCCACGAATCTTCCCGCGCCGGCCTCGGCGTTCGAGCATCCGCCGCTGCTTCCGCCTTCGCCCGACAGGCTACGGCGGACAAGCCCGCGGCGGCCTCGAATGGCGATATATTCCCTCCCGCCGCCGTGGCGGGGATCGCCGCGGCGTGTATATCCTTGACGCGGCAGGGCGTGCGGCTAGCATGAAGGGGCCACGGAGAACCTCGTCTATGCTCTGCGTCAGCCTGATGCCCGAGACAACCGCCGAGGCCCTCGAGGGTCTGGCCGAGGCTGCGCGCGCCAGCGTCTGGGCCGAGCTCAGACTGGACGCGATGCGCGAGTTCGACCTCGCGCGGCTCCTGGCGAGTCCGCCCTGCCCTGTGATCGTCACCTATCGGCCGCGACGCGAGGGCGGACGGTACGACGGCCCGGAGCCTGCGCGCCTGGAGGTCCTCCGCCAGGCCGCGCGGCTCGGCGCCCGCTATATTGACGTCGAACACGACGCCCTGGCCGGCCTCGGCGACGTTCCGCCCGCCAAGGTCATCGCGTCGTACCACAATTTCGCCGAGACGCCGGCGGACCTGGCGGCCATCCACGCGCGCCTGGCCGCGACGGGCGCCGCCGTCGTCAAGGTGGCCGTCATGGCCAACCACATTCTCGATACGGTGGCAGTCCTCAGAATCTTGCGCGATGCGCGCATACCGACGATCGCCCTTTCGATGGGGCCGCGAGGCGTCATCACGCGGATCCTCGCCCCGAAGTTCGGCGGGTTCCTCACGTATGCGGCGGCGCCCCCCGCGCATTCACGCAGAGACGAGGGAGACCGCGAGGCCGGTCCGGGGCAGGTCTCGCTGGCCGAGATGCGCGACCTCTATCGCGCCGACCGCATCGGCCGCGCGACGCGCCTCTATGGCGTCATCGCCGACCCGGTCGGCCACAGCCTGAGCCCGCGCATCCACAACGCGGCCTTCGCCGAGACGGGCCTGGACGCGGTGTACCTGCCCCTGTGGGTCGAGGGCGACCCGGCGGCGTTCGTCCAGGCGATGCGCGAGTTCGAGTTCGACGGCTACAGCGTGACGATCCCGCACAAGCAGGCCGTGATGGCGGCCGTGGACGAGATCGAGCCGCTCGCCCGCCGCATCGGCGCGGTCAACACGATCCAGCGCCGGCCCGACGGCCGCCTCTTCGCCACGAACACCGACTGGACGGCCGGCCTGGCGGCCATCGAGGCGGTGGTCGGCGCCGGTTGGGTCCGCGGCAAGCGAGCCCTCGTCCTGGGGGCCGGCGGCGTCGGCCGCGCGATGGTCTTCGGGCTCTCGGAGCGGGGAGCCCTCGTCACATTGACTGATGTCGATGCTCGGCGCGCGGGGGTGCTGGCCCGCGAGGTCCGTGCCGCCACCTGCTCGCTCGACCGGGCGCTCGGGCGGCCGTACGACATCCTCCTCAATTGCACGCCTGTCGGGATGCATCCGAAGACGGCCGAGTCGCCCGTGCCGCCGGAGTTCCTGCGCCAGGAGATGGTGGTTTACGACGCGGTCTATAACCCGCTGGAGACGCGGCTCATCAGGGAAGCCCGCGCCGCCGGCTGCCGCACGGTGCCCGGCATCGAGCATTTCGTTCGCCAGGCGGTCGAGCAATTTGAGTTGTGGACCGGCCGCCCGGCCCCCGTCGAGACCATGCGCCGCGTGGTCGTCGAGGCACTTGCATAGAACCAACCCCGCCGGCCGGCCAGAGGTTTCGGTTCGAGACTGAGATGCTCATCAAGCCGAATCACCCACAAGGTTTATACAGGTAAAATTTCGTGTTTAACAGCCTTTAGGTTGTCGTCTTCCGCTAGCGAACGAAGAAGTATCCTAACTTCGTCTGCCGCATCCAGAAGAAACTCGGCCGTGAAGAACGAGATGGACTGTCCATGCCGCAATTCGTAGGTCTTTCCTCGCCATGTGAAGGCTCGGTCACGTCCCTGCGGGTCACAGACTTTTCCTGCGTTGTGGAGCGTGTTCCGAGTGCAACGAAGCAAGTCAAGAAATTCTATAGCATCATGACGTGCCTTTGATAACTTCGACTTGAGTAGACAATCATAGACTGACTTCGCCGGGCCAGTTCCCTTGTTGCAGGCCGTGGGATCAAGTGCACGAAGGTATGCCCTTGCGGCCGATTCAAAGCATGCGAAGAGAAGAAAACAGAAGCCAATCCTGTTCATGTCCGCGAACGCAACTGTTGTTTGCTCAGTGCCGGGTTGCCATCCCTCTTTTGTATTCGAATTCCAACATGATTTGTCCAGAAGATGATGTCCAACGAAGACCATGGCGAATTGAAATGAGTCTAGGAGGCGAATCAATGCCGAGAAAGCGTAGATGCGCATATCCCTCGTTGGCTCAAAGGCTGAGTAAGTGACCGAGAGGGCCTTCGAGTCTGCCCTCGCTTTCTGCCCGATCGCGTAGGTCTTATCGCACAATCCATTAAAATACTCTGCTCCAACTCTTGGCATCGTAAGTTTTGCACCTCCTCAAGCCGGGGCCGTTTTGCTGCCGTTTTACCATCCCCAACTATTTCCCTTGACTTTGTTTGACGCCCTATACGGCCGGCAGAAAACCGCAGTCATTTATCCTGCTGCGACCAGTCGTAAGGGATGTCCGGCGTGTGGGCGGGGAGGCGGAACTCGTCGGGGTCCTTCGGGTTATAGGGTTCGCTTGATGTATTGACGATGATCGCCTCCTGCGTCGAGATGCACTTGAAACCGTGATAGACACCGGGCGGGATGCGGAGGCGCATCGGGCGCCAGTCGCCCATGAAGAACTCGTTGACTTCGCCGCGCGTCGGCGAGCCCTCGCGCGGGTCGTAGAGGACCACCTTCATCATCCCCTGGACGCACACGAAGTTGTCGGTCTGCCGCTTGTGATAGTGCCACGCCTTGACGACCCCCGGATAGGCCGTCGTGAGATAGACCTGCCCGAACTTTTCGAAGTCCGGCTCGTCGCGGCGAAACATCTCCATGAGTCGGCCGCGCTCGTCCGGAATGGGTTTCAGGATCGTCACCTTGGCGCCGTCAATCATGGTTTGGGGCTCCCTTGGCCGGCGGGTTTCGCGGATCGCGGCGCCGGCGGTTCGGTTGCGGCCGCGCCTCCAGGCACCTCGCTGGCCGGGCGCGCGGTCACCTGGACCTGGTATCCGCCGGTGGCCGGGTCCTTGGTATAGGACATCTCGAGGACGACGCCGGCATGGTGTCGGCATCGGACGCCCGGCGGCCATCCGGGCTCACCGGGGACGAGTTCGTAACTCGGTTCGTCGCCCTTGCTCGTATCCTCCGGGCACCGGAAGACCGCCTTGAAGAACTCCGTGTCGGTGCTCGACATCTGGACGCCGTCGGTCATCGTGACGACCCAGCGGCCGAGGCGGCCGTCGAGCGCCGCGGCGCGAACGCCCGCCATGTCCGTGGGAATCTCGATGTCGGACGGCAGCGATCCCAGGAGGAGGCCCAGGACCTTGAGGTTCCAGCGGCAGCCCATTCCGACCGTCGGCTTGAGGTCCGCCATGAATTGGCGCAGGCGTTTCTCGAGGGCCGTCGTATCGGCCCCGAAGACTTGCGCCCAGGCCTGCTGGCTCGTCATGCCGCGCGCCACGTACGTGATGTACTGAAGGAACGGCGTGCGGTACCTGCCGCCGTCGGCGGTCTGGAGGAAATAGACCAGGCTCCAAGCTTCGTGATACTGGAGATGGGCCGTGGGGCCGCCCGCGCTCACGGCGGCCGCCCACTCCTCCGCCGACAGGGCGAGCAAGCGGGCGACCGGGATGAACCGGCCTTCGGCGATCGCGCGCCGGACGGCGCCGACCGGGGCCGACGGCGCCTGGCCGACCTCGAGTTGCCCGCCGCGGAACTGACCGTACTTGAAGAACTCCGCGAGGCCCTCGTTCAGCCAGACGGGGCACTTCGGGCCGATGAACGCGCGGACGAACTGGTGCGTCCCTTCGTGGCGAAGCATCGCGAGGATGTCGTCCACGTTGTCGGGCGAACTCCAGCACGCCAGGAGGTCCCGCTTCGGCACGAACACGCCCTGAGAGCCGGCCGCCCCGGCGCCGACGACCTCTTCGTACTTCTTTTGGGTTCCGACAACCAGGATATCCAGGCGCTTGATCTCGGTGACGCCGATCTTGACGACGCTCAGGCGGCGGGCGAGTTCCACGAAGAGGGCTTCCTGGTGGCCGGCCACCAGTTGTCCGAGTTCGGGCGCGAAGTCGGTGCGGACAACGTAGTGTGGCGTCTCGATGACCGAGAGGCCCCACTCGGACCGCATCGGCCAGGTCGGCGCCGGACTCCTGGCCGCACCGGCTGCGAGCGCCGACGCCACGACGACGAGCGCCAGCCCCGCAGCCCACCGGAAGGTTCGCCTCGGCATGATCGCTCCTCATGGTCCCGCGGACCTGCCTCGCCACGGCGAGCAGGCTGCCGGCAGGCAGGTGCGTCGCGATGTATCCTATCCGCTGAGGAAGCCTGATGCAATGCCGCATAGCGCGGCGACCACGGCACGAGCAAACAGCGCCAAAAGGCCTCAAATGTTAACCTGGGGGACCTAGCAAAAAGGGCGAACAAAATATCGCTGACTTTTTTCGGGAATTTCTTGGATTGCCTCGAAGCACATTCTCCGAAAAACACTGTAAGGCCTTAGCCCGAAAGGTGTTATAATCGCCAGCCTGATGTGAAGCCTCTCTCAAGCCCGCCGCTGATTAGGCCGATACGAGGACCGGAGAGAGCAGAATCTTTCACAAGCGAGGGAGAGGTGTCGCAGGCAGCGCCCGGCATCGCACGCGAGACCCACGCCTCACGGTCAACCGGGAGAAGCCGACCAGCCTGGCACGGTCGCCGAGCCAGCCGGATGGCGGCAAGTAGCGGGAGCGAAAGATGCGCGATGAAAAGCGGGAACTGATGAAGCATGATCTGGTGGGGGATGCGGCCGTCGGTCAACCCGAGGTGCCGCCGTTCGTCGAGGCGCCGGACGCGGCCGAGACGCTGCGCCTCCTCGCGAAGGTCAGCCGCATGCCCGACATCCGCTTCGAGAAGGTCCAGCGGATGCGGGAACTCATGGCCGAAGGAAAACTCGAGACGCCCGAACGCGTCGAAGGGACCGTTCGGCGGCTCTTGGAAGAACGAGGGCTCTAGCCGCGAGACCGGAGCCCGCAAGACGGAGGTCCAAGTCGCAGGACGTTGGCAGTCGGGCAGGGAGCCGGGCCGGCGCGGGGCCGACCCGGCTCCGTTTATTACTGCGCCGGGGCGGGCCCGGCTCCGTTTTTCTTTCCACCCCCGGCGCGACGCGTTAT
>Ga0307378_10010663_pt1 | contig 11911 bp, 5 predicted proteins | sample UN1MG_FD_202238 | JGI IMG/M metagenome (GOLD analysis project Ga0307378, IMG submission 202238) | Soil microbial communities from Risofladan, Vaasa, Finland - UN-1 | ecosystem: Environmental > Terrestrial > Soil > Coastal area > Acid sulfate soil | place: Finland: Risofladan, Vaasa | collected...
ATCCAGATCGTCTCGCTCGAAGGCCTGGGGTTGGGCGGGGCTGGTATGCGCGGTCTGGCGGAAGACCACCTCGTAACCGTCGAGGGTTTCGCCGAGTGTCTTCAGGTGCTAGGCGACACCGGCGCACTCGCGATTACGCGCGGTCTCCAGACGCCGCGGCGCGAGAACATCCGCCTGCTAGCCACGCTGGCGGAAGCACTGGAACTGATCGGGATCGAGGAGCCTGCCCCGCACATTGTTCAGGTACGTGACTACCTGGGCGCCTGCACCGTAGCGCTGCGTTCGCCGCTGGATGACGAGCGTCGGGCGCAGTTGCGCAAGGCGATCCGCGAATTCAATCTCACACCTGTTTGGTATGACGGCTTGCCGATCCAGGAGGTCAACCAACCCGACGCGCAGGAAGGTCCGCCCGGCAGCGACGTGGATTGGCTACACCATGCGGCGCGCGAGATCTTCAGCGACCGGCGCGAGGGGTTCTACCAGACCTGGCTCACCAACGTGCAGCCCGTGCACGATGACAACCCGTTCTTCTGGGACTTCTACAAAGCGGGGGCGGTCGCCGAACTGCGTAGACTGTACAAAGACTTGTGGCTGACGCGGGCGGAACTCGGGCGGCTGTTCCTGTACGCGTCGATGGTCATCGCCGGGGCGGCCGCAGTGATAATGATTCTGGTACCGCTGGCGCTGGCGGGGATGCGGGCCCGGATAGCCAGACGCCGCGAGTACAGAAGGTGGGTCCAGACCCACCCGACAGTGTGGACCGTGGTTTACTTCGGTGCGATCGGAATCGCCTTCATGGCGATCGAGATGGCCTTGATCAGCCGGGCGATCCGCTCGCTCGGCGACCCGGTGATCGCCAGCGCACTCGTCATCGGCGGCATCCTCGTCGTCAGCGGCCTGGGCAGCCTTACTGGACGCCGCGTCTTACGCGGGCGGCTGTGGCAACCGGCCACAGTCGTGGCAACACTGGGCGTCGTCGCAGCGTCGGTGGGCTGGAGCGTGTACGGTCAACAACTCTGGACGACGTGGGGTCCGACGCTGCTCGGCGTACTGGTTATCCCACTGGCCTACTGCATGGGCGTGCCCATGCCCAGCGGGATCGCGGCCCTATCCACGCGCTCGCCCAGCCTGGTCCCCTGGGCGTGGGGCGTGAACGGGGTGGCGTCGGTCATCGGATCATCATTGGCAATCGTCGTGGCGATGGTCAGCGGCTATCGTTACGTTCTGGCGCTGGCCGCCGGACTATACGCCTTGGCGGCCCTGGCCGCGGTGGCGCTGGGACGAGATTCTGAGGCAGATGCCACCGCGCTATCGCATAACAACATAACACGGGAGGCCGATTGATGCGTTTCAACCGCTCACACTACGCGTCCGGAACGAGCTCGACATTGAGGCAGGTGCCACTTGGGCTGCGCAGAGCGATTCTGGTTGCGCTGCTGCTCGCCGCCGGCGGCACGGCCTCTTACGCGTACGGCGTCGTCCGCAGTGCGGTCGGCGAAGACGCATCCTTCGACTCGCCACCGCGTGGATTCGATTTCCTCCACATGCGCCTCGAAGTGACCTTGACGCGCGCGGACATGAAAGCCCGGCGAATGCCAGGCGTCGTCACCTACCGCGTGCGACCACGGCCCGCGGACGACGAGACGCCAGAAACCCAGCCAACCGGGCTCGAGCAATTACGCCTGAACGCGGTCGGACTAGAGATCCAGCAGGTCGAGTTGGGACCCGAGTGGCGCGCCGCCCAGCACCAGACGGACGGCGAGCACCTGACGATCGAACTCGAGCGGGCGTACTCGCCGGGTGAGGAGTTCGCGGTGCGTATTCGCTATGTCGCCAGTCGTCCCCAGCGCGGACTATACTTCGTCTTGCCCGACGACGACGAGCCATGGACGGAGGCGGCCGAGCGCGACATGGCGGTATACACGATGAGCGAGCCGTTAATGGCCCGCCGCTGGCTGCCCTGCCACGATTGGCCGGACACACACTGGCCGTCGGACGTATTCATCACGGTTCCCAAGCCGTTCGCGGTGGTCTCAGTAGGCGAGCCGGTCGGCGACCCGGTTCCCGCTGAAGCGGCGCCCGGCAATGACGCGCTTTCCGCACAACCTGACGAGCTGCGGACGTACCACTGGCGGCAACCCTTTCCCATCGATCCGCATATGTTCGGCTTCGCCGTCGGCCAGTTCGTGACGGTGCGCTTCGGCGCGTCGGAGCCGGCGGTTCTGGCGTACGTCCAGCCGGGCCGCGAGCAGGCGGCCCGCACCACCCTGCGCCGCGTGCCGCAGATGATCGATTACTACTCCAGGCTCACCGGCGTGGCTTATCCCTTGCCACAGTACAGCCATGTTTCGGTCCCGAGACACTTTCACGGCGGCATGGAGCACGTCGGCTTCAGCATGATCTCCCCGACGTTCCTCACGGCGGAGGAAGCGGAGGGGGGCGTGTACCGCGGCGGCGTCGAGAGCAACTACATCGCGCACATGCTGGCACATCAGTGGTTCGGCGGCCTGGTGAACTACCGGCACGTCAAAGAGGCCTGGCTCAACGAATGCTTCGGAACGTACCTGCATCAGCTCTGGCGCACGCAAGCGGATTCGTACGATGCGTTTCTGCAGGACATGCACAACACCGCGCGGCAGATCGCGCGCGTTGATCGAGTCGGCCGCGGGCGACCGCTCGTGCGCGATGACCTGGAGCGCCCGGGGGCGGTCTACGGCTACGACGGCGGCAAGGTCTACTGGAAGGGTGCCTGGGTGCTGCACATGCTGCGACACCAACTCGGCGACGAGCTGTTCTGGAAGGCGGCGAACTTCTACCTGAAACAGCACCGCGGCAGCAGTGTCGTCACCGACGACCTGCGCGCCGCGTTCGAACACGTCGCCCAGCGTGACCTCAAGCCGTTCTTCGACCAGTGGGTTCATCGCGGCGGCGTGCCCGAGCTGGCGGTGTCCTATCGCTGGGACGGCGACAACGGGCAGGCCGTCGTGGAGATCGTTCAGACACAGACCGTCAACCAGCAGCACCCCGCCTTCGCGTTTCCGCTGGACCTGCACTTTCAAGTCGGCGAGCAACCGCGGCGTGAAACGATCCGGATCACGTCGCAGACGCACACATTCACCTTCACGTTCGACCAGCCGCCGACCGTGTTCTGTGTCGATCCCGAGTGCGGGCTGCTCAAGAGATTGCGGCAAACCAAGCCGCACGAGTTGTGGGTGGCCCAGATTCGACAGGGGCCGACCGCATTGTCGCGTTCGCTGGCGGTGACGCACGTGCGCGTAAGCGGGCAAGAGCCGCCCTTGACGCAGCTCGGGGCCGTCGTCGCCGATCAACAAGAGTACTGGGAGCTGCGGGAGCAAGCTGCCAAGGCGCTGGCCGGCGAGCAAGACCCGGCCGTGCTGGAGCACCTGCTGAAGGCCGAGCAGGCCGCGGTCGGTCACCCCCGCGTGCTGGTGGCGATCATCCGGGCCTTGGCGCGATTCTCAAGCTCGTCTGAAGCCCACGCCGCCCTGCTGCGATGCGCGCAGCACGAATACGTCAGCGCTCGGCTGGCCGCGCTGCGAGCCCTGAGCGAGTTTGAGCCCGATGTCCGCAGCTCGGAGACCATCCAGGCTCTGTTGTCGGCGGCCCGGTTCGACAACAGCCCGCGCGCACGCCGAGCGGCCCTGCGAGGTCTGGCCGAGGTCGGCAACGAATCGGTCCTGCCGATCCTGCGCGACTTAGTCGAAGGCGCGCAAGAGAATTCGGTGCGCGAGGCCGCGCAGGCGGCCATCGAGGCAATCGAGGAACGCGCGTTACAGGTCTCGCCGTAGCGAGCAGCGGCCGGGACAGAGCCCGGCCGCTACATTGCTCTCTTCTGAATGGCTGGTGCGAGAATCAATGGCTGGTGCGAGAATCCCTTCTCGCACCTCCCGCGAAACCGACTCTAGCGAATCTCCAAGTCGAACGGCATGAAGCAGCCAACGTGCTCGCGGTGAAGCATGACGGCGTTGCGCAGCCCGTTCACGATCTGGCGTAGCTTCTCGGGGGCCAGGCCGCGGAGCAGCGGCAACGCGGCCTTCGTCAACGGATCGCCCGCGAGCGGCCGCGACAGCCGAACCTCCCATTCGTCTTTGGTTTCCTGGTCGAGTAGCGCCTCGAGCATCTTCTCGATGAACTCCTTCCGCTCTGGCAAGATGTAGATCTCGTACTCGGCCAGGTCCACCTTCTCGGCCGCGAACTTGACGGCATCGGACAGGCCGCCGAGCTTGTCGATCAGCCCATGCTCGAGCGCTTGTTTGCCGGTGTAGACGCGTCCGCCGGCGAGCTGTTCCAGATCGCCTTTGATCCGGTCGCCGCGCGACTCGGTCACCCGGCCCTTGAACTGTTCGTAGACCGAGTTCATGTACTTGGTCATCCAGACGCGCTCGTCGTCGCTCCAGGGGCGGTTCATGCTCCCCAGGCCGGCGTGTTTGCCGCGGTCGAACTCGGTCGTGGTGATTCCGAGTTTTCCCTCCATCAGGTCTTTCCAGACCAGCTTGCCACCCACGACGCCGATCGACCCGGTGATGGTCGTCTCTTCGGCAAAGATGGTGTCGCCGGGGATGGCCACGTAGTAGCCGCCGCTGCCGGCCACGCCGCCCATGCTGACGATCAGCGGCTTCTCCTTGCCGCAGCGGGTGGCGGCTTCCCAGATGATGTCACTGGCCAGGGCGGACCCGCCGGGCGAGTCCACGCGCACGACGACCGCCTTGACGCTCTCGTCCTGGCGGGCCTCTTCAAACGCGGCGCGCAGGGTGGTGCTGCCGGCCGTGCTGCCGCCGAACAGGATGTCCGGCTCGCTCTTGCCGGCCGTGATCATGCCTTCGATGTAGATCAGCCCGATGCCCGGCTTGCGGGGCGCGGCGGCCTTTTCGGTGAAGCTGCGGAAGAGTTCCAGGAGTTTCATGATCGGCTCAAACGGGTTCGACCCATCGCCGAAGTCGAGGTCCAGCTTCTCCTTCGCGCCGTACTTCTTGATGACTTCGACGTCCTTGCCGAACTCCTTGCGGATCATCTGCTTGAACTCGGGGAACGAGCCGACCGCGTCAACCAGCTTGTGCTCGAGCGCTTGGTCGGAATCGAGCGGGGCGGTGTTGATCGCCGCCTTCACCTGCGCGACCGACAGGCCACGCTCCTCGGCCAGCAACTGCACGAACCGCTCGAAGATCCCGTCCAGCAGCCAGTTGATCTGCTCGGCGGCCTCCTTGCTCGGCTCGGTGCGGGTGAAGGGCTCGAGCGCGCTCTTGTAAGCGCCGCAGTGCATCATGTCGGCCTCGACGCCGATCTTGTCCAACAGGCCCTTGAAGAACGTGGCCTCGGCGTGCAGGCCGACCGTGCCCAACACGCTGTGCTCAGCCAGGGTGACGTGATCGGCGGCAGCGGCCAGGGCGTAGCTCGCGTTCCCGGCCCAGTCCATGTAGCAATAGATCTTCTTGCCGCTCTCGCGGAACGCCTGCAACGCGCGCGTCAGCTCCTCGACCTGGGCGAAGCCGACCGCCGGCTGCTCGACGATCATGATGATCCCGTCCACGTCCTGGTCGGCGGCGGCCTTCTCGATCGTGCCTGTCCAATCGCGGAGCGTCTTGGCTTTCTGCTGTCCGAACAAGACGGCCAGATCCATCTCATCCGTGGGAGCCTCGAGCACCGGGCCGTCGAAACGCAGCCGCAGGACATGTTTCTGTGCGAACGCCGCTGGCGGCAACAGCATCGTCACGCCGACGATCAGAACTGCCCCGTACACGCACTTTCGAAGCGTCTTGCTCATGAGTGCAGCCTCCTTTGAGAGAGTAGTCGTTGGTGTAGTCACTGCGATCCTCGGTGAGTTCCTGGAGCGCCTAACGGAACCCGCCCTGAAGAGCCGCAGGCTTCAGCCTGCGCGGCACCGCGCGGACTGAAGTCGGCGGTTCCTCGCCTTGTGTCAGGGCCCCTTAAGGTTTCTCCGTTCATCGGTACGTATGCTAACCGGTTCCTGCCGGATGCGCCATTATAGATGCGGGCCGCCTTTCGAACGGCAACCGCTGGCGCGCAAGCTCCTCTCTCTCTCCATGCGTCAGCCGATCGCCGGGCGCCTCATGCCCGGCAGAGTTAAATTCGGCCGGCGGACGCCGATATTCCCGCCACCCGGGTCAGGACCCCAAGCGCGAGCGCGGGGCTCCCGCATCCGAACCCCAAGCGCAAGCGCGGGGCCTCCGGATCAGAACCCCAAGCGTAAGCGCGGGGCCTCTTGAGCCGCGCCGTCCCGCCCCAGGGCCCGCTCGCTTGCGCTCGGGATTCGGATTGCGTGGCGCACCGGCGCCAAGCGACCTTTCCGCCCGACAGAAAAAGAGGGCGGGAGTTTTTTGCCGGAACGGCCCGTAGGGTGCTCTGCACAGAAGACTCCCGATCCCCTTTCCCCCCTTGTCATTCCGAGAAGCCCTTCGACGTTGCTCAGGGTGAACTCCGCGCCGAGGAATCTTGCCCAATCGCGCGCTCGGGCCAGATCCCTCCGCGCGTCCGCCGCTGGCGGACGCGGTCGGGATGACAACTGAGCCTACCCACTTCCCTGCCGCGCACCCCGTACCCTGCGCCAGCGGGTGCATGACGGTTTCGGCGGAGGTCCCAGCCCCGCGAGGGGCGCTAGTCAGTAGCCGGGGGCGTCAGCCCCCGGAAAGCAGCGTTGCGGAAGGCAAAGCCCCGAAGGGCCGAAAGACGCCCTACCGTCGCCCCGCTGGGGCTCGGGGAAACGCGTCACCCTCACCCCGGGGGCTCACGCCCCCGGCTACCAACTGCCGCCCGTAGCGGGCTGAACACCGCCACCGAGAGTGTCAGGCACCCGGCGCCAGCCGACTTTGCCGTTGAGTTCGGAGCGGCCCCGCAGTATCCTATAGGTTGCACATCCGCTCGGCGTCGCCAATCGGCGTCGAGCGCGAAGGGAGCGAGGCTCGGCAAGAGAGGAGGAGCATCACGTGTTCACACGCATTCGACATTTCACACTCGTAGTATTGGCTGCGCCGTTTGTCGTTCTCGGGCTGACGGCAGCAGCCCCGGCTCAGACCACGCGGTACGTGGACGACGACGCGGACCCGGGCGGTGATGGCGCAACTTGGCCGACCGCGTTCAAGTATCTCCAGGACGCCCTCACTGTGGCCAATCCTGGCGACGAAATCCACGTTGGCCAGGGCATCTATCAGCCCGACCGGGACGCCGACTACCCTGACGGCACCGGCGAGCGCGGGGCCACCTTTCAGCTCATCAGCGGCGTCGCCCTCTACGGCGGCTACCGCGGGCTGTCCGGCGACGGCGACCCCGACGACCGCGACATCGCCGCGTTCGAGACCGTCCTCAGCGGCGACCTGGCCGGCAACGACGGTCCCAACTTCAAGAACAACGACGAGAACAGCTATCACGTGGTGACCGGGAGCGGCTGTGATCAAACCGCCGTCATTGACGGCTGTACCGTCACGGCTGGTAACGCCGATGCCAGCGATGCCGACCGGTATGGCGGCGGGATGTACAACGAGGATGGTGACCCTACGTTGGCCAACTGTACCATCAGCGCCAACGCGGCCGAATATGGCGCCGGGATGCGCAACAACCGCAGCAGTCCGGTGCTGAGCAACTGCACAATTAGCGACAACGCAACCATGTGGAGCGGCGGCGGAATGCACAATTCGGAGAGTGGTGCAACGCTGACGGACTGCACCTTCAGCGGCAACTCGGGCAACCAGGGCGGCGGGATGTTCAACTGGAACGGCAGCAATCCCACGCTGATGAACTGCACCTTCGTGGCCAACACGGCTGACAAGGGCGGCGGGATGCGCAACCACTCCGGCAGGCCGATCCTGACCAACTGCGCCTTTATCGGGAACCTGGCCGGCCAGGGCGGTGGAATGTTCAACTGGACCTCCAGCAGCCCGACGCTGTTCAACTGCACGTTTGCTGCGAATTCGGCGACCGACGGAAGGGCGCTGGCCTGCGATTCGTACCAGCAGCAATACCCAAGCACCGTCTCGATGGCCAATTGTGTGCTGTGGAATGGCGGCGACGAGGTGTGGAACAACGACGGCTCGACCATCACCATTGCCTACAGCGACGTCTTCGGCGGCTGGCCTGATGAGGGCAACCTCGACGCCGATCCGCTCTTCGTCGATCCTGGCAACGATGACTACCACCTCTCGACCGGCTCACCGTGCAACGACGCTGGAGATAACGAGGCTGTTCCGGCCGATGAGTTGGACCTGGATGGTGACGGCGATACGCAGGAACCCGTCCCGTTCGACCTCGACCGTAACCCACGCTTCATCGATGACCCGAACGCGGACGATACGGGCAACCCCGACCCTGATTACCCTGATCTGCCGATCGTGGACATGGGCGCGTACGAGTTCCAGGTTCCCGGCGATCTGAACGGCGACGGGTGCGTCGATCAGGCCGACCTGGGCATCCTGCTGGGCGACTGGGGCTGCACCGGCGGGGACTGCCCGGGCGACGCCGACGGCGACGGCGACACCGATCACTCCGACCTCGGGGTTGTGCTAGCCCACTGGGGCGAGGGCTGCCCGTAGCAGTCTCGTAGGGCAGGTGGAGCGGAGCGCGGTGTGCCGGCTTCGACTGGATGAAGCGTGATCTTCACAAGGCGTTGGACATGAAGGAGGAGCGGAAATGAAATCACGACGCGTTGCTTTGGAACTCTTGGGTGTCAGCCTGTTGCTAAGTCCCGGTTTTCTTGCCGTGGTCGCCGACGCAGAACCGGATCAGCAATCGCCGCGGGATTCCCGGCACATTCATAGTAGTCGCCTCCCGCAGGGTGAGCCCGACGGATGGGCTTACTGGCCGGGCAAGCTGGCGGGCCGCGACAACTCCGATCCCACGCGCGGTCTTGTCGAGGAGTGGTTCTACGAGACCTCCGCCCCGTGTCTGTCCGGCGTGCGGCTGGCGGACGTGGACGGCAACGGAGTCAAGGACATCGTCGTCAGCACCTACGACCCGGTCGATCCGTACAGTGCCGGCCGTGTGTACGTGATCGACATCAACGGCAACGATCTGCCCGGATGGCCGGTCACCACCGTCGGCCCGATTCCGGCCAGCCCCGCCATCGCGGACATTGACAACGATGGCGATATGGAAGTCATTGTGGGCAGTTGGTCGCGGGCGTACGTGTGGAACCACGACGGCACGGACTACCCCGGCTGGCCGAAGTATACAGGGTCGTACAATTCGCCGGCCATCGCCGACCTCGATGACGACGGTGACCTGGAGATCATCTACTCGGCGACGACTAAGAGGCTATATATCTGGCACCACGACGGCTCGACGCTGCCGGGGTGGCCCTATGTCGCGCCCGAGCTGGTGGGGTCTCCCGCTGTTGCGGATGTCGATGGCGACGGGTCGTTGGAGATCGCCGCCGGCACCTACGAAGGGCCGGTGGGGCCTGATCCGTTCGAGGTTTACGTTTGGGAAATTGACGGGTCGGTGGTTGGCGGGTTTCCGGTCTCCACCTCCGGCGTGGTCAAGGCCGCCGTGGCGCTAGGAGATATCGACGCCGATGGTGAGGTAGAGATTGTCGCCACCGCCTACCACACCTCCAATAACGACTACCTGTATGTCTGGGACGCACAGGGCAACCTTGAAGCCGGCTGGCCCGTGCGGGCTACGTACATCCGGCTGTCGTCGCCCGCGCTGGGTGATCTCGACGGCGACGGGGATTTGGAGGTCGTCATTGGCGGGCTGTATCCCACCGATTTCATCGAAGAACTGTTTGCGTTCCACCATGACGGGAGTGCCGTAGCCGGTTGGCCGGTCATTCTGGAGCATTCCGGTTCCGCCGGGAACATCAACTCCTCGCCTGTCATCGCGGATATTGACGGGAACACGGACCAGGTGGAGGTCGTCGTCAAGGTCTCCAACTACTTCTTCGCGGTGCATGCCGATGGGACGCTGGTGGATGGGTTCCCCTACTATCTTTCGGACGACAATCACGGTGGCACCTTCTCGCCCTCCCCGGCCGTGGGCGATCTCGACGGCGACGGGGACGTGGAGTACGTGTTCGTCTCCAACCACGGGAAGATCGCGTTCTTCGACGAGGGCCACAGCTTTTCGGAGCAGCTCGCTTTCTGGCCCATGTTCAAGCACGACCCGCACAACACGGGGTACCTGCCCCCGCTGGGTCAGGAAGGTGATTTGAACGGCGACGGGTGCGTCGATCAGGCCGACCTGGGCATCCTGCTGGGCGACTGGGGCTGCACCGGCGGGGACTGCCCGGGCGACGCCGACGGCGACGGCGACACGGACCACTCCGACCTTGGGGTCCTGCTCGCCCATTGGGGCGAGGGGTGTCCGTAGACGTTAAGGCCGGTACGCGCGCTGCCCCGCCGCGATGCGGTACGGGCCGGGTCTTCGCGTCATGCGCGACGCGGATGGCAAGTCTCGTTCCTCGACCTGCCCTACTGCTCGACCTGCCCTACTGCGTTGCCCTACTGCGCTTTTCGCACGCACGCTACTATGAGCGACCGCCGCATGGCACAACGTGCGTGTGCCCTTGGTTTTGGAAAGGGAGCAGAACAGTGTCCAGAAACACGCGGCTCGCAGTGGCGACTCTCGCCGCTCTGTCATGTCTGCCGGCTGGTTGCAGCCACGGGGCCCGGCCGGCCGCGGCAACTCGCCCGGGCGAACAAGTGCAGACCATCGAGCAATACTGGCCGAACGGGAAGCTGCGGCTCCGCAAGCAAGTGCTGAAAACCCCCGACGGCGCGCTCGTCAACCATGGTGCCTATACGCGCTGGCACGATAACGGCCGGAAGGAATACGAAGCCGTTTACGTTGAGGGCAAGCTCGAAGGGGTCGAGACAACCTGGCACAAGAACGGGCAGATATGGATCGAAGCGCACTACGTCCGCGGCAAGAAGCACGGCCCAAGATACATCTGGAATGAAACCGGCACGAAGATAAAGGAAGAACACTACGTCAACGGCAAGCCCCACGGCACTTGGACGGCGTGGAATGCCAGCGGCAGGATAAGGTCACAGCACACCTTTGAGGACAACACCGCCGAACCGTGAAGCGCTCGGCGATGCAACCCGCGCGTGGATTCACAGCGGTCCGGCTGGGAGGGCTCAGCGGGAGCTTCGCCCTCCCAGTTCGTCGCGCCGCACAATCCAGCACACTGATATAGCGCCGCCCCATCGACCGAATCCACAACGCCAGCGCTGCTGTTGCGGCCGGACTGCTGTACAATGTCAGCGTGGTCGAGGGCGCGTTCAAGGACATGAAGAACTACATCGCGTTCGGCACACGGGACGCAGCCAATCTGCGCGCCCTGGCGGTGCAGGTGCGTCCCCATTTGCCCGCCGTCGTGGCGCGTTTTCATCGGGAAATCCAGCGTCACCCGCGCACCCGCGCGGTGCTGAGTGAGGGACCGGAGCAGGTGCAGCGACTGCTGGTGGCCGTGACCGAGTGGCTCGAATCGCTCTTCTGCGGGCAGTACGACGCGGAGTACTGCCGGCAGCACGCGCAGATCGGTCGGGTTCACGCCCGCGCCGGCCTGCCGCAGCACTTCATGTTCACCGCCATGGAAGTCGTTTGGCAAGAGCTCAGCCAAGCGGTCCGGCAGGCCGATCCTCCCGACGCCGAGGCCGGGCTGCGCGCGCTGCACAAGCTGCTCACGCTCGAAACCGGCATTATGCTCGAGAGCTACTGGGAGAGTCGCGCCGCGGAGATCCGGCAGTTCGAGCGTAACGCCGTCCGCGAGCGGCTCACGCAGGCCGAACAGCTCGCCCAGATCGGGCACCTGGCGGCTTCGCTGGCGCACGAGATCAAGAATCCGCTGGCCGGCATCAGCGGTGCGATCCAGGTGATCCGCGACGGGATGGACCTGGAGGATCAGTGGCGGCCGATCCTGGAAGAGGTTCTGCGGCAA
>Ga0307378_10010664_pt1 | contig 11911 bp, 8 predicted proteins | sample UN1MG_FD_202238 | JGI IMG/M metagenome (GOLD analysis project Ga0307378, IMG submission 202238) | Soil microbial communities from Risofladan, Vaasa, Finland - UN-1 | ecosystem: Environmental > Terrestrial > Soil > Coastal area > Acid sulfate soil | place: Finland: Risofladan, Vaasa | collected...
GAGGACATTGTATTGAGCCTCGAAGGTTTGAGTCTAAAGGACCAACTGCACAGCCTTTCCCAAATCCGGGCTTTGGCTTTGAAAAAGGTCTTCCGGCCTTTGGGTTATCCAACTATTTCTTTTGTTACAGATGGAGACCCAGATACACAAGCTGCCACTGCTGCAAGCCTTATCTGCAAGTATTCCGGTATCGTAGTGGTGGAGACCATCGAACCGTACGCTTTTTTACCTATGCTGACCACGGTAATGAATATATTCACCGACCCTCAGAAGCCTGTCCAGGTGGAGCCGAAACTATATTCTATCGGTGAACCTAATGAGAATTCACCACTGATGTTTACGACAAACTTTTCTCTGACTTATTACACGGTGGAATCGGACGTCGAAGCCAGCAGAGTGCCGAGCTATATCCTCGTGGTTGATACGGAAGGCACCAGTGTTCTGACAGCGTATTCCGGTGATAAGCTCAATGAAAAAACGGTAGCTAATGCTATGACTGCAGCAAATGTTGAAAAGCTGGTTAAACATCGCAAACTGATAATTCCCGGCTATGTGGCTGTAATGAGCGGCAAACTGGAAGAGGCAACAAACTGGGAAGTTATGGTTGGTCCGCGAGAATGTTCGATGTTACCGAAATATCTGCAGGAGGTCTGGAAATAATTCGCTGCCCGCAACTTGCTGTTGGCATTACAGAGTAAGGTACAGCGGGCATGTTGTACAATAATGGAAAAAGACAAAAAGAAAAAATTCACAATTCGTTTTGAGCCAAGCGGCCTTAAAACGGAGGTGCCGGGCGGTACCGTGCTTTTGGAAGCGGCTCACAAGGTCGGTATTTATCTTAGCAGCATCTGTGGAGGAGACGGCTATTGCGGCAAATGCAAGATAATCGTTGACGAAGGACAGTTTCAAAGCAGACCGACGACTTTACTTACACCGGAGGAACAGCGGGTAAATGTTGTTTTAGCCTGCCAAACCGCTATCCTTTCCGATATGACGGTAACGGTTCCAAAGTCCCATGCTCTTGACGTTGGTCAAATACTTATGGAAACCGATGCGCACAGATTCAGTGAGATTGCCGGCGAGATACGGACGAAAGTGTTTAAATTTGACCCCTTAGTTCAAAAACTTTGCCTTGAGATGTCATCGCCGACGGTCCACGACCACACGGCAGACCATGAGCGGCTCTATGTTGCGATACGCAAACAAGTTGATGCTCCTATAATGCAGACCGGCTTTCGTATTCTGCAGATGCTCTCGAAGTTGCTTGTTAGTGCAAATTATAAGGTTTCTGTGACGATAGGACGGCGAGGCGGGACTACTGAGGTTATAGAAGTTGAGCCGAGCGGGCGGTGTGAGACGAATTATGCTGTGGCGGTGGACTTGGGTACGACCACTGTTGTTGCGCATCTGATTGATTTGACAAAAGCCGCTACCGTAGACACAGAAGCTACTTACAACAGCCAGATAAAATTCGGCGAAGATTATATCCGTCGAATTATCTACGCAGAAGAAAATAATGGATTCGACGAAATGCAAAACGCAATTGTGCGTGATGTAAATGACCTGATTGTAACACTGGCAGCGAGGCAGAAGGTCGATTTGCAGGATATAACGGCAATAGTATTTGCAGGCAACACCGCTATGGTGCATTTTCTTCTTAATCTGGACCCAACCCGCATTCGTAAAGAACCATACGTTGCTTCAGCGGGTTTTGTACCGCCGATTCGAGCGGCAGAAGCAGGAATCCAGATTAACAAGCGAGGTTTGTTATACTGTCTTCCCAGTGTGGCTGCTTACGTGGGCAGCGATATAGTGGCGGGTGTGTTAACTACACGAATTTATACCAAAAAGGGCGTCTCACTTTTTATTGATATTGGAACAAATGGTGAGGTGGTGCTTGGGAATCGAGAGTGGCTGGTTTGCGCCTCCAGTTCGGCAGGTCCTGCTTTTGAGGGAAGCGGAGTCAGACACGGGATGAGGGCGGGGGCCGGAGCTATTGAAAAACTTCGTATTCTTGGCGATGGTTCCATCGAATTTAAGACAATAGGGGGTGTGCGACCGGCGGGCATTTGCGGGTCAGGTCTTCTGGACACGCTTGCAGAGCTTTTTGTGAGTGGAATTATTGACCGAACAGGGCGCTTCAAAATCGGTGATGATTCGAGATTAGCCGAAGGAGAGGAAGGTTGGCAGTTTCAGTTAGTTCCGGGTGGTGACAATTGCCAGGAGATAGTAATCACCCAGGCGGACATTAACAATCTGATTCGTTCCAAAGCAGGTATATTTGCGGCTATTCAAGTGCTAATGGAAACGACAAAAACAAAAGCGGAAGACCTTGATGCTATTTATCTTGCCGGAGGGTTCGGAAACTTTCTTAATACCAGACAGGCCGTTACTATCGGAATGCTGCCCGATGTACCGCTGGAGAAAATTCAATTTGTGGGAAATACATCCATTGCCGGTGCGAAAACAGTGTTGTTGAGCCGGGAAGCTCTCGAAACGGCCGAAAAAATCGCTAAAAGTATGACATATTTCGATTTAATGAATCATCCAAAGTATATGGATGAATTTATTCAGGCAAACTTTCTGCCGCATACAGATTTATCACTATTCCCATCTGTAGAACGTATCAAAAGTGGGGTGTGAATCGAAAGACGAGATACGAGGTATGGCAATAACCATAGCTATAAGCGGAAAAGGCGGTTCAGGGAAAACGACCCTGTCTGCTATGATTATCAGGGCTCTTATTGAACAGTCCAACAGAGTGATTCTTGCCGTTGACGCCGACCCTAATTCGTGCCTGGGCAGGACATGCGGAATTGAACCGGAAGTCACTGTCGCCCAACTTCGGGAACAAGCCCGCCAGAAACAGCCGAGCGATGCAGGTATGGACCGAATTCGGTCATTTGAGTACAGCATTCAGCAGGCAATCAGTGAAGGTGTCGGCTTCGATTTGCTTACTATGGGTCAGCCGGAAGGGCCGGCCTGTTATTGTGCTGTAAATAATCTATTGCGACAGTTTCTTGACAAGCTAAGTTCAGCATACGACTTTGTGGTGATAGACAATGAGGCGGGAATGGAACATTTGTCCCGGCGGACAACCAACAATGTTGACCTATTGTGTATTGCGGCCGAACCTACACCTATCGGTGCGGTTACAGCCCAAAGGATTTACGAGCTTGCTGAAAAGTTGCCAATATCAGTAAGAGAAATCGGAATAATATGGAACAGAACCGACTCTATAAAAGAATTAGACGCTATCGAGATATTTGGGTGTGTGCCTTATGATGAAGTTGTGCTTGAGGCTTCTATGGAGGGTAAAACCATATTTGATTTTGAACAGGACAGTACCGCATTTTCATCGGTGCGGAAAATAGTTGAAAAAAAAATAGGAAATATAAAAACCGTAATTGAGAATTCATAATTTTGAGTTTGGAGGATTTCAGATGCCGATTCCTGAAGTTTCAGAGAGCTTTACCGGCTCGGTAAACCGAGTCACGCTTGGGGCAACCAAAGATGAGGGTGGCACTCGCGCCTCAAAGGTGACCGTGGGAGGAGCACGTAATGTCGTCTACGGTGGCTCCGGGGAGGAGGTAAGTGAAAAACCGGTTATTGCGATAGACATTCTCGACAGTAAACCAGAAGATTGGCCGGAAATTCTATGTGAGCCTTATAAAGATGTTTTTGAAAGCCCCGGCGACTGGGCACAGAAGTGTATAGAACAGTTCGGAGCGGACTTAATCTGTCTGAAGTTCGACGGCATTCACCCGGACAAAGCGGATAAAGATGCAGCTCATGCTGTCAAGGTTACCGAAGAAGTACTGAAGGCGGTCGGCATTCCTCTTATATTGTGGGGCTGTGGAAACGACGAAAAAGACAATCAGGTTATGCCGAAAGTTAGCGAGGCGGCCAAGGGAGAAAACTGTCTGATAGGGACAGTTAAAGAGGACAATTACAAGGCCCTTACGGCCATTGCACTTGCCGACGGTCACAATCTTATTACACAGGCGCCACTGGATATAAATATCGCCAAACAGGTCAATATTCTGGCTTCGGATATGGGTTTTCCACTTGAGCGGATAGTTACATTTCAAACCACAGGAGCATTAGGCTATGGCATTGAGTATGCTTACTCGATTCAGGAGCGTCAACGTCTGGCCGCCTTGGGAGGCGATAAAATGATGTCAATGCCTGTGATATGTGACGTTGGTTATGAGTCATGGCGGGTAAAAGAAGCTAAACTTGAGGATGCTCCCGAGTGGGGAGATGTCAAAGGCCGAGGCCCGATGTGGGAGGCCACCACAGCAATCTGTCTGCTCCAGGCCGGGGTTGATATAATTCGTATGCGCCATCCCCGGGCGGTGGCCGTCGTTAAGAATTTCATCAATCAAATTTGGCAATAAAACAATGAGAACCCAATATTTTTGTATCAGAAGGAGGCATTTATGATACTAATCGCAGAACGAATTAACGGAATGTTTACCGATGTTAAGCAGGCCATCGCGGAGAAAAATAAGCAAGTCATTCAGAATCTGGCCAGAGAACAAACCGAAGCTGGTGCCAGCTATTTGGATGTAAACGTAGGTACCGCTGCGGCAGACCAGGAAGGGACTATGGAATGGCTTGTTGAAACAATTCAGGAGAGCTGCGCAACGCCTTTGTGCCTGGATTCACAAAAACCTACAGTTATTGCCGCAGGGCTAAAGGTGATTAACGCCGAGGCCGGTGTTATCCTAAACTCGACGCCGCTGGACAAGAAATCCGATGAGGAGATACTGGACAAGTATATAGCAATGGCCGAGCAAGCCGGGCCGAAGGCAAGTATTATCACCCTTACAATGGATAAAAACGGCGTGCCGCAGGACATTGACAACCGTGTAGCAATAGCAGCGGAAATAGTGCAAAGGACTATGGAAAAAGGGTTTGATACGCAACGATTGTTTATCGACCCTATTATTTTGCCGGTCAAAGTGCCGAATGCCCAGATTCAGCCGGGTAATATATTAGCTGCGATGGACCAGATAAAATTTTTGGCTGACCCTGCTCCCCATATGACGATAGGTTTGTCTAACCTCTCACAGGGAGCCTCGGAAAGAAGCTTAATAAATCGCATATTTCTCGCTATGGCCGCCTCGCACGGGCTGGATTCGGCGATTGTCGATGTGCTCGACGAAAAACTGATGAACGTGGTTGCCACGTCTGAAATGCTAATGAACAAGCAAATATACTCAGATTCTTTTTTAAAGGCTTACGCCACCGCAAACAGGGCTTAATGCTTGTAAGATAGTGCTTTGCATGTTGATATAACAGACATACCAGCTGCAAAGACAGTTTTATACCAGATGAATAGTGAAAAAAGGTTTACAATTTAGACTGAAATTTTACATAATCAACATCGTTATAAAAGTAAGTTAAGGGAAAGCTATGAAACTTGATGCAACGAAAATGAAGGATTGGCAGATTGCGGAAGCTGCCGAGGAGACTATGAAGCCTGTTCGCCAGTTGGCGGACGAACTGGGACTTAAAGACAATGAACTGCTGCCTGTTGGGCTTCAACTGGGCAAAGTCGATTATATGAAAGTGCTTGACCGGCTCAAAGGCACCTCTGATGCGAAGTATATCGATGTTACCGCCATTACGCCGACACCGTTAGGCGAAGGCAAAACAACCACGGCCATCGGGCTTATAGAAGGTCTTGGCAAGTTGGACAAACGTGTGGTAGGGGCTATTCGCCAGCCCAGCGGCGGGCCTACCTTTAATATCAAAGGCTCAGCAGCCGGCGGCGGTCTTGCACAATGCATTCCACTGACGCCCTTTTCAATACGACTTACAGGTGATATCGACTCTATCACGAACGCTCATAATCTGGCGATGGTGGCTCTTACCTCACGTATGCAGCATGAAAGAAACTATGACGATGCCCGTTTGGCCAAGAGTCATCTGAAGCGTATAGATATTGACCCTGATAGAGTGCAAATGAAGTGGGTTATGGATTTCTGTGCCCAGGCTCTGCGAAATATCACCATCGGCAAAGGCGGCAAAATGGATGGCTATGAAATGGAATCCGGATTCGCTATCACCGTTTCCAGTGAGGTTATGGCGATACTCGCCGTAGCCAAGGACTTGAAAGACCTTCGTGAGCGGATGGCCAAAATCGTTGTGGCTTATGACAAAAAAGGTAACGAAGTTACCACAGCCGACCTTGAAGTCGACGGCGCAATGACGGCCTGGATGGTTGAAGCCCTCAATCCGAACCTGCTTCAAACCATTGAGGGCCAGCCGGTATTTGTGCATGCAGGTCCTTTTGCGAATATTGCTATCGGCCAAAGTTCCATTATTGCAGACAGAATCGGAACGAAACTTGGCGATTACCACGTGACCGAAAGCGGTTTTGGGGCGGATATAGGCTTTGAAAAATTCTGGAACTTGAAGTGTCGTATGTCCGGCTTGGTTCCTAATGCTATTGTTGTTGTTGCCACTATTCGTGCGCTGAAAATGCACGGCGGAGGTCCTGCTGTGAAACCGGGAGTGCCGCTGGCGGAAGAGTATACCAAAGAAAACCTTGAATTGTTGGAAAAGGGCTGCGATAACCTTATTGCCCATATCGAAACCGTCAAAAAAAGCGGTGTCCGGCCGGTAGTTTGTATTAACAGCTTTTATACCGATACCAAAGCTGAAATCGAGTTGGTGCGAAAAATCGCTGAGCAAAACGGGGCTCTTGCAGCGGTTTCAGAACACTGGCTAAAGGGTGGTGAAGGCGCCATTGAACTGGCCGAGGCGGTCATATCGGCGTGCGAAGAGCAAAACCACTTCAAGTTTTTGTATGATTTGGACACGCCTTTGCGAAAGCGAATCGAACTAATCGCCAAAGAGGTGTATGGCGCTGATGGTGTAACTTATAGTGACGAGGCATTGGAAAAGGCAAAAACCTTTGAAGCCGACCCGCAGGCCAGTAAGTTGGGAACCTGCATGGTCAAGACACACCTTAGCCTGTCGCACGACCCGGACATCAAAGGCCGTCCTAAGGGCTGGGAACTTCCCATTCGTGATATTATGGTTTACAAAGGTGCCGGCTTTATCGTACCGGTGGCGGGTGCAATTAAATTGATGCCGGGTACTGCTTCAGATCCTGCTTATCGTCACATTGATGTGGATGTTAATACAGGAAAGGTACAAGGCCTGTTTTAAGATTGATTGTTTATTTGTGATTATTGGTTATTGACTACTGTGGCGCAGAAAGTAAAAAAATGTAAAGGGGTTTTAGTTATGGGAGGGGGTATCGCAGGTTCAGCAGTGGCGCAACGTCTGAGCCAGGCGGGGATAGATGTTCATCTAATCGAGAAACAGGCTGAGTTAGGTGGCCATGCGGCCGAGATGGGTTGTAAAGCGACAGATATTTGCCTGCGGTGTAATGTGTGTGTGGCAAATGAGCTTTTAAGGACAGTGTCAACTTCAGCTGATATTAACATCTATTTGCGAACAGAGTTGAAAAAGCTCGAACCCGGTTTAAACGGGAGTCGTTACAAAGCCTTATTAGAACATAGTCCGACTTTTATAGACCGGAATAAATGTATAGGCTGCCGGGCTTGCGTATCCAACTGTCCGGAAAAATGTATAGCTATGCCAAAAGTGGCAACTTCTCTTGCTGTACCTGTGGTTGATTATTCACAATGCCGTCGCAGTCTTGGTAAGAAATGTACAGTTTGTGAGGAAATCTGTCCTGTCAATGCAGTCAATATGGCGCAGAAAAAAACCGAGAGCCGAATAGATGTTGATAGTATAGTCGTAGCGACAGGTTACGAACCTTATGACCCTGTGGTGAATGCTTCATATGGATATGGAACTTCAGCAAATATTATTACTGGCACAGAGGCTGAACGGCAATTGTCGGCAGGGGCGAAGATTACTCGGCCTTCGGACGGCCGGCAGCCTAAAAGCATCGCATTTATCCAGTGTGTCGGCTCAAGGAGCGAAGAAGTGCATCGTCGGCCTGAAGACACGGATTACTGTTCTGCGGTGTGCTGTGCGTATGCATTGAGGATGGCGCAACTGATGAAACACCATAACAACGAGGCTGAAGTCACAGTCTTTTATATGGATATTCAAAACTTCGGTAAAGGATTCAATGATTTTTACGATAAGTGTAAGGATAATATGACATTCATCCGGTCCCGACCCTATGAGATTAAACATGACCAGAACGGCACGGTCTGCGTTAAGTTTGCTCCACAGTCCGTGCCTGAAGCGGCGGAATCTCAAGTTTGTGAACAGGAGTTTGACCTGGTGATTTTAGCAGTGGGGATTCGACCGGCGACCGATGCAACAAAACTTGCGGAAAGGCTTTTAATACCAGTTGATGAGTATGGATTCTTGGGCCTTAAAGATGCTTCGGCTCTGCCTGAATTACAGCGTGAAGGGATTTTTGTAGCTGGAGCGTGTGAATCTCCCAAAGACATAGAATCCACAATTACCCAAGCTCAGGCGGTTAGTGCCGCAATTATAGGTGAGGCTTAAAAGGTGATTCAAAAAGCTAAACAGGCAGATGGTGATATAGGTATTGTGCTGTGTGACTGCGGCGGGACACTGCGCGAAAGGTTAGATTTCGAGAAGCTCCAAAAACATTTAGAGCAAGTGCTTTTGGTAGCTAAAGTAAAATGCTGTTCAAAATTCTGTAAGCGGGACGAGTGTACCAGAACGATAAAATCCCTTACTACAAAGCAGGTGAATCGTGTAGTAATAGCTGCATGTGACACGGAGAATTTCGACAAGATTTTACGCAAAGCAATGGTGAAAGAAAACCTCAACGAAGGTCTTTTGTGGTGTGTGAATATTCGGGAACATTGCGGCTGGGTCACAAGCAAGCTAAAGGCAGCTACGGACAAAGCCATAGACCTTCTGACGGCGGCTGTTAGCCGGGTAAAACTTGCAACTGCCATCAAATCGAAAAAAACCGATGTGAATCAGGACGTATTGGTTCTTGGAGGCGGTGTGGCGGCAATGCAGACAGCCGTAGGGCTTTCAGAGTTGGGCCATCGGGTGACAGTGATAAATAGTAGGAAAAATTTAGGTGGGTTGGCGGGGAAAATGCCGGAGTTTTATGCTTATGTGGCTTCAGATTATTCCGAAGCTGAGAGACTTGTTCAAAAGCGAATAAACCAGCTTATCGAACGGATAAACAATGATAAGCAAATAGCTGTTCTTAATAGCGCATCTTTGGAGTCGGTTGAGGGGGATTTCGGCAATTTCGCTGTAATAGTTAATTCCGACAGCAGCAAAAAAACCATTCCCGCAGGAGCGATTGTTTTGGCAACAGGCTCTGCTCCGTCGGCGCTTGGAGAACAGGTGGCAAAGTTCATTCGGAACGGAGAGCAGATTCCCAAACGAATCGCCATAGTGCTTGATGTCCTTTCTGAACAGGGCAGGGACATCTCTGCCCAGGTGCTGTCAGCAGCCGAATTACTGGCAAGTCGTTTCGGAACAGAGGTGAAGTTGTACTGTCATAATATTCGGGTGGCTGCAACGGGTCTGGAAACTTTATATCAGCGAGTCAGAGATGCAGGGGTAGTGGTTGTAAAATACGAGAAACCGCCGGTAATTTCTGAGCAAGGTGCTAAGAAAGTCGTATGTGTGGAAGAGCCAGTAATAGGCGCCCAAATATGTGACGAATTTGACATAGTGATTACGGCTGATGCTCCTGCCGGCAAAGGTGAACTTCTGAAAGTTATCGAAGGTTTGCGGTCTGGTCCGGAGAATGCACTTCAGGCAGATAACGTATGGCTTCTGCCGACAGAAACAAATCGTAAAGGTATTTTCACCGCAGGCTCGGCCCGAGGCAATAGCGAACTTAGAATTGCTCAGGCCGACGGTTTAGCGGCGGTAAACGAAATCCATGAATTGCTCAAAAATAAGCAAATCGAGGTTCTTGATGATGCTGCGACGGTTGATGCTGATAAGTGTGTTTTGTGTCTGACCTGTATGCGGATATGTCCACACGGTGCGGTCAGTGTTGATATTGAAAATAAAACTACTTCGGTCTCAGCGGTAACCTGCCAGCGTTGTGGTATATGTGCCGCTCAATGCCCGGCGGCGGCTATTCAGTTACCCCGTTACACAGATGAGCAAATCTCAGCAGAAGTTGGAGATAGGCCTCGAATAACAGTTTTTGCCTGTGAGAATTCGGCTTGGCCTGCGGCAACGGCGGCGGGGATAAATGGATCGCAATACCCTGCGAACACTCGACTAATTCGCGTTCCGTGTGCCGGTAAGGTTGACCCGCTTCAGGTACTGCATGCGCTGGAGAGCGGAGCGGCAAAAGTTCTAATCCTCGGCTGCCATCCGGAGAGTTGTCAATATCTGAGCGGCTCAAGCCGGGCGAAAAAGAAAATAGAACGGATTAATAATACACTGGAAAAGGCGGGAGTTGATAAAGGAAAAGTTGTATTCGGCCCATTAGCGTCGGTGGAGCCGACCAAGTTCCTGGAATATGTGAAGGAGTAAAGAAACAAATGACGGCACAAATTATAGATGGCAAGCAAGTAGCTGCGGATATGCGGGCGGAGATTAAAGACGAGGTCGCTAAACTCAAGGAGCAGGGTGTTGTGCCGGGACTGGGAGTTATTCTGGTTGGTGAGGACCCAGCTTCGCAGTCCTATGTTAGAGCTAAAGAACGTGCCTGTGAAGAAGCAGGGATTTATTCCGATGATAATCGTCTGCCGGCTGAAACTTCGCAGGAAGATTTGATAGCATTGGTCAGGAAGATGAACAAAGACCCGAAAATCAACGGCATACTTGTTCAATTGCCTTTGCCCAAAGGTCTTAATGAGTCTGAGGTCCTTTTGACGATTGACCCTGATAAAGACGTTGATGGTTTTCACCCGATGAACGTGGGTAAAATGATGGTAGGAGAAAAGGCATTTTTGCCTTGTACTCCTCATGGGGTTATTCAACTGTTGCTCCGCAGCGGCGTTAAAATTGAAGGCGCCAATGCAGTCATCGTGGGGCGCAGCAATATTGTCGGCAAGCCCCTTGCGAATATGCTTATTCAGAAAAACGCTAAAGGAAATGCCACTGTAACAGTCTGCCATACGCGCACCAGGGACCTGCCCCACCATACGAAGCAGGCCGACATTGTCATTGCCGCTGCAGGTAGACCCAATACGATTACGGCTGATATGGTAAAGGAAGGTGTGGTGGTAATCGATGTAGGAGTTAACCGCGTCGAGGATGCAACAAAGAAGCAGGGTTATCGTCTGGTTGGTGATGTGGATTTCGAGGGTGTTAAGGAAAAGGCTTCGCTTATTACTCCCGTACCGGGCGGGGTAGGCCCGATGACAATAACTATGCTGCTTTATAACACGGTCGAATCAGCTAAAAGAGCCGCTGGAATCGGAGTTGAAAAATGATAGTTGCCGAACAAAAGCCGATTGAAGAAATCAAGGGTTTCCTTGACGGGCACAAGAATATATTGCTGCTCGGCTGTGGTACGTGTGTTACCGTTTGCCTGGCGGGTGGCGAAAGAGAAGTTGCCATGCTGGCTTCTGTTTTAAGACTTTCGGGAAATTCTGAAATCTTGGAGAATACCATCGAAAGACAGTGTGATGCGGAGTTTTTCGATGCGATAAAAGAGCAGGCTCAATCCGTCGACGCAATTTTGTCGATGGCCTGCGGGGTCGGCGTTCAATTGGCGGCGAGAATATACCCGGATAAACCTGTTTACCCTGCACTTAATACAAAATTTATGGGTACTAATGACCAAGCCGGGCAATGGTCGGAAAATTGTCTGGCCTGCGGCGACTGTAAACTTGGTATTTTTGGTGGAGTGTGCCCTGTAACAAGATGCTCCAAGTCGCTGCTCAACGGTCCCTGCGGAGGTTCTGTCGATGGTAAGTGCGAAGTTGACCCTGATAATATCGAG
>Ga0307378_10010666_pt1 | contig 11910 bp, 13 predicted proteins | sample UN1MG_FD_202238 | JGI IMG/M metagenome (GOLD analysis project Ga0307378, IMG submission 202238) | Soil microbial communities from Risofladan, Vaasa, Finland - UN-1 | ecosystem: Environmental > Terrestrial > Soil > Coastal area > Acid sulfate soil | place: Finland: Risofladan, Vaasa | collected...
TAGAGAAGGGACAAACTATGAAACTATTGAAACGCAGAAAAGGCCTTACACTAATTGAATTGCTCATTGTGGTTATAATTTTAGGGGCGTTAGCTGCAATTGCCATTCCAAGAATGTCTCAGAATTCAGTTACCGCCAAGCTGAGGGCCTGCCAAACTAATATCGCCACGATGAACACACAGATCGAATTGTACTATTCGGAAACAGGTGATTGGCCGGTCTTCGCTACTCTCACGACTGACCCTAACTATTTCCCAGACGGAGCACCGGTCTGTCCGACTACTGGAACTAGTACACCCTATTCGATGGACCCTAATACTTACCGTGTCGACTGCAGTACCACCGGCCACTAATCAAGGGCTTGTCCATTGTGAATTTGCATTATGACAAAGAAAAGGAAGGCTCACACACAGGTTGAACTGATTGTAATTGTAGTGATTGTGGCCGCGGTGACCTTAGCCGCAATTGCTATTCCAAGAATGTCTCGAAATTCAGCTGCCGCCAGGACCAGGACCTGCCAAACTAATGTTGCCATGATGAACACACAAATCGAAGTGTACTATTCGGAAAACAGCTCCTGGCCAGCCGCCCTGACGGATATCACGAACGACCCTAACTATTTCCCTAAGGGTGCTCCTTCCTGCCCGACTGGTGGACACTATTCGATTGACGTTACTACTCACCGTGTTTCTTGCGACGCCCCCAGCCACTAATCAAGGGACCGAAGCACTTACAGGGTGTAACAGACAAAAAGACCTGGATAGCTGCATATGGTGGAACCGCCTTGGTGGTTCCTTATTTTGCTTGTCCATTGCGGATTTGCATTATGACAAAGAAAAAAAAGGCTCACACACTGGTTGAACTGATTGTAATTGTAGTTATTTTGGGCGCATTGGCCTTCATAGCGATACCAAGACTTCGGTTTACCGCCCTATATCGTAAACAGGCCGATACAGTGGCAAGAAAAATTGTTACCGACCTTCGCCGAACACGTCAGCTTGCTATTTCCAACGCTGCAACCAATACCGCTGGCTTCGCATTAAACAGAAGCGGCTTAACCTATCAAATAGTAGACGGCGATGGGACACCAATCCCGAACGGCACATTTTCAATTGACCCGAAAATCACCTGCTCAGACGGAACAATCTTTCAATTCGGCCCACTGGGAAATTTAAAAGCCGGAAGTGATTCCCAGTTAGCCGTTTCTGCAGAGGGAAAAACCTTCACAATTACTATTACTCCAGCAACAGGTATGATACAATGCACCGAAAACTGAAAATTGCAAAACGATTCGCGGGGTTAACTATAACCGAAGTTGTTATTGCTTCAGCATTACTGATTGTCGCGATGGTTCCGATATTGAAATGTTTGACCATTGCCCACGCCAGCGCTACAAAAATCGAGCATAAAACCCGCAGTTTCATTCTTGCCCAGGCTAAACTTGACCAGATAAGAGCTCGCTCGATATACAACTATACTAACGGCGGCGCTTCATTTGCGGAAAACGGCACATCTCTCAATGGTTCATACCTGTGTAACGTAACAGACGATTCCGGCGACCCTCTCAAGACAATAACGGTCTCAGTTGGCTTTAACTCAAACGGCGACGCCGGCCTCTCACCCGATGAAGTCGAGACAACTCTGGCGACCCTTATTGCCAGAAGATGGTAAGTCACCAGACAGAACTTATAGGACATTCCCGCCGGTCTGGATATTCCTTTCTCGTGTTAATCACTAATGTCTGATAAAAACAGGTTCTCAACACCAAATAGCCCCATTTATTGCAGTTTTTTCTGTCTTCATTTTAATGGCTGATAATTTAAAACTTGCGTAACGGTTGTTTTGTCTTATGCCGAAAATATCAACAATAGCGCAAAAAGTATGTGGCGGCAAGATGCGGTATCGAAAGAGAAAATCTCGGAGTTGTCCGGCTCTAACCATTATGGAGATAATTATAGCTTTGGCTATAATAACTATTATCTTTGCAGCGGTGCTGCCGCAATTCAGGGTTATCTATAACAGCTGGGACTCCAGACAAGCAAACACCGAGGTCCTTCAAAATGGCAGAGTCCTCATAGACCATATAAACCGCAACCTCTCAAAGGCCGTCCGAATAACCGCTGTAAGCGAATCCACCGAGACCAACGGCTTCATAGAATTTCAGGATAACGATAGCAACAGCTTTAGATATGATATTAATACTACAAGCAACTATGTTGAATTCGGCCTCGTTGGAGACCTTTCCGACCTGGCAGGGCCCGTCAGCTCGCTTACGTTCACCTGCTATGATGCCTGCGATTTGGATACACCGCTGGATATAGCCACAGCAGACGTCAATGACATTCGCTTCGTAAATGTCCAAACAACTCTGCCTAATCCTGCTGCGCTCGGCCAGGACAAAACATTCACCGCCTCCGCTTACCTCCGCACCAACGGCGAAATTTCTGAATGTGGGCTTGTAGGGTGTTGGAAACTGGATGAGGCTTCCGGCTTGACCGCAGCAGATAGCAGCGGCCAGGGCAACGACGGCACCTTGACCAATATGGCCGGCAATGAATGGACTGCAGGCCAGATAAACGGCGCTTTGGCTTTTGATGGAACTAATGATTATGTCAATCTCGGAAACGATGGGAGTTTGCAGCTAACAGGCGATATGACTATTACCGTATGGGCGAAATTGGCGACAGGCAACGCAGGCAATTATTACGGCATCGCCGGCAAACTTCGAGATGCTCCGTATGCAGGATTTGCATTAACCAGGCACAGTACAAATTACTTTTACTTCTGGATCGCTGACGGCACTACCATCGAGTCGATTGCAAGTAATGCTACCTATACCGACACGAATTGGCATCATATCGCAGGAGTAAGAAGAAGTGGAACAAATTATTTGTATATTGACGGTGTTGAACAGACGGCCACGAACACCAGAGCAATCAGAGATAGCGGAGATTTCGCTTTTATTGGAAGACAATATAGTAGTTACAATGGCAGATACTTCAAGGGCATCATCGATGACGTCCGCATTTACAACCGTGCCCTCAGCACCGAGGAAATCGCCCAGTTGGCTGAAACCCTCGAATACAATGGGTTCACCGAGGCCAAAGTCAGTTCCGACAATACATCTATTACTATTTCAACGCCTGGTACGAATGAGGGCGACCTGCTCATTGCGGCAGTCGCCACAGATGGGGACACGTCATTGTCGCTATCACCTCCGGGAGGCGAAGGTTGGACGGAGGTCGACCTCGATGATTATAGCGGTGAGGTAACGCTGGGTGCCTGGTGGAAGAACGCAGATGCCTCAGAGTCGAGCAGTCATCAGTTTACCTGGACAGGAGGCGAACAGGCCTACGGCTGGATGATGCGGTTCACCGGTCACGATCCTACCGATCCAATTAATGACTACGCGACCTACGGCGAATCCAGCAGCACGCCAACCAGCCCCGATGTGAATACAACTGTTGATAATTGCCTGATTCTTCGCCTGGGAGCATTTGATGACAGTGGTATCACGGTGGATTCTCCCGGACTCCCAGGCCATAGCCCAATTACTATGGATAGCAGTTCCGGAGCGGTTGCAATACTTGGCTCATGGTTAACAGGTTTAACTCACGCAAAAGAGTCTGGCACTAACCGTGCGTTGGTATTTATTGCACATGTTGAGGAAGCCGGCTCTATCACTCTCAACTCTGTAACGTATGGCGGGCAGACAATGACCAAGGTCATTGACAGGATTGTCGGCACGAACCCCACGGCCTACGTTGTGGCATATATCCTTAACGAGGCCGGCGTCGCCGCTGCAACCAGCGGCACTTTTGTTCCCAATTGGAGCACCACGCCGGATTATGTCGCATACGCCCATGTATTCCTTCAGAATGTTAATCAGACAACTCTTATCGGAGCCAGTGCCAGTAACGGCGTAACGAGCGGCAATACAATAACAACTTCTGCACTGGCTACCAGTAATGGGGACATGGTTATTGACGCCGCCACTTGCGGCAATACAGGCTCATATACAATTAACAACGGCTTTACTGAAGGTACCGACCAGACAATGGGTGGCACGGCTACTGGTGCAACCGGATACAAGTCCGCAACAGGGGTAGCCGAGACCCCAAGCGTAACACATAGTGGTGCTAACCGGCAGGTACTTATTGGCTTCGTAGTCAAGGGCGGAGGGCTTACCGGCACGGTCTCGGGCGGCGCCGGATATGTCAAGCAGTCGGCAAGCGGCAGCAGCGGGACCTCTAACTTCTCGCTAACCGCGTCCGAGGAGGCGCGGACACTTACGATAGCGATAGCACCGGCTGCTGACAGCAGCGGTTGCGACGGTACTATACGGCCATAGAAAGACTATGAAGATGATACGAAGAAATAATGGTTCGGTCCTTCTGATAGTAGTGTTCGCTGTTGCGCTGCTGTCTGCGCTCACTATTGGCATACTCGAGATGCATACCGAGGAAATACAGCTTATGCAAAATCAAGTCTGGGCTGCCGAGGCCTTGGCTACTGCCGAGGCCGGCCTCAACGATGCTTTTGCGAGAATCCGCGACGGCAATGACCCGAATATTGCCAGCACCTCTTTCAATGGCGGCTCGTATGCCGTAACTGCCGGAGCATCCGCTGTATCGGATTTGTTGATTACCTCGACAGGCACTACTTCGCAGGGCTTTGTCGCCAGAGTGGAAGCTGACATAACAATTGGTAGCAGCAGTCCCTACGTAATAAGAATTGATAGTCTGAGGATTAACGAATAATGCTTAACATCAAAAACACATTTGAGATGCTAAAGACAAGCAATGTACTGAGGATGCTCAGAACCAAAACCGCCCTGGGAGTAGATATCTCGGATAAGCGGATAAGTCTGGTGCTCCTTAAGAGGGGCGAAAACGGAGTTGAATTACTCACCTCTGCCAGTGCTCCTGTTCCCGATGGAGCGATAAAAAATGGCAACATTGAAAACGCTGAAGTTTTAGCTAAGGCGATAAAAAACTTAAAAATCAACAGCAAAATACGGACAACCCACGCCGCTGTATCGTTATTTACCAAACCAGTTATTGCGCAAATTATGGGCATACCCAAGCAAGTTCCGAGCAATATAGGGCAATTTGTTCAGGACCAGGTGAAACACGTTGCTGTCTTACCAGGCAATAAAATTGCTCTGGACTTTTGCGGGGTCGGCGGAGTCGGTTCAGAAGCAAGCTCTGCAAGCCGTCTTCTTGTTGTTGCTACTGATGGCCGAAAGGTAGATGAGATTGTCAAAGTGTGCAGTCAAGCCGGTCTTATTGTTGAGGCGATTGAGCCACCACTGCTTGCCTATACCAGAGCGCTTTATGTTAAGAAGATAGCAGGAAAATTTGATTGCAACGTGCTTATAGCTATATTGCAGGGAAACAGCTTAACTCTGTGCGTGTTCAGAAGGCAGACTATGGATTTTGTCAGAACGAAGAGTATCAGCAAAGAAAAAGCACAGCCGGACGAGCTCTGTCAGTGGCTCGCTGAACAGATAAATATGGTTATCCAATTTTATGATGTCGATGTCCCAGACAGTTGTGGAAAGTGGGAAATTACTGTGGTTGCAGATGGTGAGCTGGTTGAACCATTACCACAGAACGCCGAAGATACTCTCAGAGCCAAAGTTGCCGGTGCCAGTTTACAGCTGCTAACCAGCGAAGATATTTGCCGGGCTGCTGTCGTTAGTCAACCCCGCGGACTCGCTAATTGCCAGCGAACCGATAAACCCTCACCAATAGCGCTTGGCCTGGCTATGAAACTCTTGGACACAAATAAGCGTAATTTAGGCGTGAACCTGCTTCCCCCGGAAGTAACCCGACTTAGAGCTACTCAAAAAGGAGCTCTCATAACAGCCAATATTGTAGCAGCGGTGCTGCTGATTATGATATTGGCTATCAATGGGCCGAACTGGAAGATTAAAAAACTAAACGAAAGCATTAGCCACAAAAAGGCCCATCTATTACGGGACACGCATACTCTGATTAGAGAACGGGCATCGGTGAATAAACAAATCGACGCCGTAGGCAATAAACTTAACCAAATAAATGGGATCTTAGACTCTCATCGTGACACGAACTGGCCCAACCTGCTAAATGACATTGGAAAAGGGATACCCAGAACTGTACGTATAACCAGCCTGTCCGGCGGAGCCAATTCCGGGATGTCCCTGAAAGGTCTGGCGCTATCGAATGAAGCTGTTTATTTGTTTGTAGATATGCTGAGCAAATCCAAGCGCATAAGTTCGGCTTCTATCGCCGGGACAAAGAGAGATAGCAAGGGATTCATCAGCTATGAAATCAATTGTACTCTGGCTACAGAAAAAGGAAAAGAGTGATGTTAATTGATAATCTTACCAACTTGAATCGCTCAACAAGAAATACTATTTTTACCGCGTTGATTATAATAGCAACAATAGCGATGTATAACTGGATAGTTGCTCCACACGTCGCTTATTTGTTCGCAGCGCAAGGGTATGAATCGGCTGTGAGTAAAGCTGTGGAGAAAAACAAAGTCATCACTCGTGAGGTCGAGGCCAAAACGAAAAAGTTGGAAGAATTATATGAACAACTTGCCAGGTCCCAGAGCGCTCTGTTTACCCCTGACGAGGCTAAAGAGTTCTTCAGTGATTTGCAGGCCGTTTCCGAAGAAACAGGCTGTACAGTTCATTCACTTAACCTGGTTGTGAGTGAACCATCTTTTGGAGACAAGCGGAAGCGGTCCGAAGATACTTCAAGTATTGTCGCTAACGGTGCAATGTTGACCGTTTCAGGCCGGTATAACCGTATAATCAGACTGGTGGAAAAACTGCAAAACCATACCAAAAGGATTTGGATGGACTCATTTAAGATGGAAACTATCGACTTCGGTTCTGCTCAACTTAAATGTGATATGACTATTACAATTTACACAATCCAGGATAAAGGGGCTACTCTATGAATAAACCCCGGTATGCAAAAATAGCTTTCTGTGGTATTATTTTGACCGCTGTCTTCTGGTATGGTTGGACACAAGCTCAGCCGGTAAACTCTGAATCTGAACAAAACAGCACATTAGAGGTTGGCCGTGATGACCCTTTTGCAAATTTCTTCAGTAACGAAAAATCCACAGCACAGAAAGTTTCCCAAACTTCACAACTGGTTGAGGAAAAGCCGGAGTTGTTTGTTGAAACTGTAATTTTAAAGTTCCTGGATGCCAAAAATCTTAAGCCTGCAATTGCAAGTATGTCTTCTAAGTATGGCAGTATTTCTATCGATGATAAAAGTAATTCTTTAATTGTTTGCGACACAAAAGAAAATCTCGGGAAAATTCTCGCTCAGATTAGAAAAGCTGACAAAACACCCGAGCAGATTATGATTGAGGTTGTTCTTCTCGACGTCCAGCTCGGCGACGATACCGAAATTGGTGTGGACTGGGACCGTTTCTTCGAACCAGTGCGCGACCAGAATTATATACAAACCCTGATACCAACCACCAGCACAACCGGAGGACTTCTTACCATCACAAAAAACAACATCATCGGTGCTGTTCGCGCTCTGCAGGAAATCCGAAATGTCGAAATACTCGCAAGCCCGCGAATACTTGTTGCCAGTGGAGAGGAGGCCTTTATTCAAACCGTCGAAGAAATACCCTATGTAGAGCTGAGCCAGACCTCTGGCGGTGGCGCTAGCACCTACGCTATATCCTCAACAGCGTTTAAGGAAGCTGGCGTCACTCTCAAAGTTAAAGCAACTGTCACCGACGAACAGAAAATCCTGATGACAATCGAGCCTGAACAAAGCGTTAACACCGGTGAAGCAGGTGTGGGTGCCACCACTGTTCCCATTGTTGACAAAAGAAAAGCCAAAACTACACTCGTTATGGAAGATGGACAGGTCCTTATTATGGGCGGCCTGAGAAAAAAAGAAATAAGAATTACTAAAAACCAGATACCTTTGCTTGGCGATATACCGCTGGTCGGCTTCCTTTTCTCCTATACAGCCAGAGATGTTAAGAACTCTGAGCTTATGGTCCTTATCTCGCCGCACATTAATAAAGGAGAGCCCATTTCCGAAGACGCAATGAAAAAATTCAAGGAGCTCAGGGAAAAACCTATCCTAACACTTCCCCCTGATTGGCGCGACCCGTTTCGCAATATCGGCAAACAACCGCAAAAAAAATAAAGCAGCTCTGCGCTAAAACCGGCATCCGTTGGCCGCTGTAAAATTATCGCTTTGATTTTATTACTACCCGGATATAATCAGCCTTATGAAAAACGCCGTTCTTAGCGAGCTTTTCGACCAGATGGCTGATATTATGGAAATCCTCGGTGAGGACCGTTTCCGCATCAACACCTACCGCAAAGTGGGCCGAATTATTGCCGATACGCCCACCGATATAGAGACACTTTTGGCCAGTGGCGATTTGGCAAAAACACCCGGCATCGGCAAAATTGGCAAAAGTTTTAGGGCTTGAATTAACCAAGAAAAAGGTAAGGTGATATTATGGCAAGCATTTTCCATCAAAGATACACAGTAAAAGACGAGAGCGGTAAAACCATCCGCAAGCAATCGCAGTATTGGTATATCGACTATAAGACCATTGATGAGACACGCAAGCAGATTAAGGGTTTTAAGGATAAGACCGCTACTACTCAGTTAGCAGCAAAGCTGGAGAAGGAATCGGAGCTTGCACAGGCCGGTATCATCGACAGGTACAAAGAGCATCGCAAAAGACCTCTGGCAGAGCGCATTGAAGATTTTGAGCAATCGCTACTGGCAAAAGGGGGGACGGCTAAGAATGCCAAACAAGTGAAAACAAGGGTAAAGCGGGTATTCGAAGAATGTAAATTCACTTTTTGGGATGATATTCAGGCCAGCAAAGTCCAGTACGCTGTCTCCGGCTTGCGAAAGCAGGTTGAAGTTGTAAAAACAGAAGTAATTGGCGGTGAAGAGATAAAGAAAAAAGAGTTAAAAGACCTTGGCGAAATATCTGCTCAGACATATAACTTTTACCTGAAAGCTGTCAAACAGTTTTGTAAATGGATGGTGCAGGATGGTCGCGCCAACGAATCGCCAGTTGAGCATTTGCAGACGATAAATGTTAGGGCCGATAGACGACATGACCGAAGGGCACTTGAACCGGATGAGATAAGAAGGCTGTTAGAGGCAACAAAAGCAGCACCAATGCGTTTTGGTATGACCGGACACCAAAGAGCTATGCTGTATCGTTTGGCAGTAGAAACAGGGCTGAGAGCCTCAGAATTGCGAAGCCTAAGAGTAACATCGTTTGATTTTGAAAACTGCTCGGTTATGGTCGAAGCAGCCTATAGCAAGAATCGTAAGCAAAGCATTTTACCTTTAAGAAAAGATACAGCAGCCGAATTACAAAGCTTTATGGCAGGCAAATTGCCAAATGTTCAGGTGTTCAATATGCCAGAAAAAACAGCAGAGATGCTCAAAGCTGATTTGGAAGCGGTGAAAATTCCTTATGTTGATGATGCCGGACGTTATTGCGATTTCCACTCACTTAGGCACTCGACAGGCTCCCTGTTAGCGGCAAGTGGAGCGCACCCGAAAGTTGTTCAGTCAATTATGAGGCATTCTGATATAAATCTGACTATGAGCCGATACACGCATATCTTCAGGGGGCAGGAATCTGAAGCTGTTGCTGGTTTGCCAGATTTGTCATTGCCAAGTAGTAAAACTCAAAAAGCTACTGGAACAGATGAATTGCCAGTTGATGTCGCTTACAAACCAGCTTACAAACCAGCTTACAAAACACTTACAAAAAATACTGACTTTGATAGTAAATCAATGTCTTTGATTGGCTCTGATGGAGCACAAGAAAAAATTAATGCCAAGCAAATAGCGGGAGAGATTAAGTCTTTACCAGTGGCACAGTTAGGGACACAAAACGAACAGGTGTCTACTAATGACACTGCTCAAAAAAGCAATACGCCCGACAGGGTTCGAACCTGTGACCTTCGGTTTAGGAAACCGACGCTCTGTCCTACTGAGCTACGGGCGCAAGGCCTTTTCTATAACAGGGACTTATACTGGTTGTTTAAGAAATATTTTTAGTTTACTACAACCGTCTCTGGATTATAGACTAAGATTTCGGGCTTATCAAGCTGATTTTTGAAACTCAGTGCAACTGCTTATACGACGGGGAATTCGGCCATAAAGTGGTGCGAAACTTAACTGCAAGCCGGGGGAAAATTCCCCCGATAAAATCAGAATAATTCTTAGCAAATAGGAATAACTACTATATAGTATTATTGCGATAAGGGTGGAAAAACTGGCAGGGCTGAGCTGATGCCAGGAGATTTGACGGGAATCTGGAGAGTCATCAGCATTTTAAGTGTGCAGAGTGCAAAAGAATTATTGACTTTTATCATAGGCCTTTTGACAATATCAAAATACCTGTAAGCATTAGGCAGAAGTTTACGGTGTTAAGAAAGATAGTATATCTCCAGGGGATATGCGATTCCTGTCGGGGAAAATATTAACTGTGAGTGGATTTTGAATTTTACCTGTTAGTGCTTTAAGAAAGAGAGGGTTGCAATGGAGCTTAAAGGAAGTCAGACTGAGAAGAATCTATTGACTGCATTTGCAGGCGAGTCTCAGGCGAGAAACCGTTATACGTATTTCGCCGGCCAGGCCCGAAAAGAGGGCTACGAGCAGATTGCTGCAATCTTTGAAGAAACCGCCAATCAGGAAAAGGAGCACGCCAAGCGCGAGTTCAAGTTTCTCAAGGGTGGGGAGGTGGAAATCACCGCAGCTTTCCCAGCAGGTGTCATCGGCAACACACTTGAGAATTTGAAAGAAGCAGCGGCAGGCGAGCATTACGAGCATACCGAGATGTATCCGGGCTTTGCTAAAATTGCGGACAAAGAAGGCTTCAGTGAAATCGCCGAGGTTTTCAGGAACATTGCAATTGCTGAGAAACGTCATGAGGGCAGGTATGTTGCACTTGCAAAGAACATAACCGAGGGACGCGTTTTCAAACGAGAAAAGCCGGTAAGGTGGGTTTGCAGAAACTGCGGCTATGTCCATCAGGGGACAGAACCTCCGGAGATCTGTCCTTCATGTGCACATCCGCAGGCGCATTTTGAGCTGGAAGCGGTCAACTATTAAGCTACATCGGTTTTTTAGTGAAGGTAATAGATGCCAATTCGAACGGATGCAAGATTTTCGGCTACTATGTGCTGTTTGTATGCTATTGTAGTCTTAATGCTGCTTACGAGTTGTAAGGAGAACGCTATGGAAAGGCAAAGACGGACGGTAACAATGAAAGGCAGTCCGCTGACTTTAGTGGGTAATGAAGTAAAAGTCGGCCAGCCGGCACCGGATTTTGAGGTAATTGCCAACGATATGTCCTCTGTGAAGCTGTCGTCTTTTAAGGGCAAGGTGTGTATCATTTGCTCGGTGCCATCACTCGATACATCTGTTTGCGACATTGAAACCAGAAGGTTCAACGAAGAGGCGGGCAAGCTCGGCAACGACGTAGTTGTCCTGACTATCAGTATGGACCTGCCGTTTGCGCAGAAACGATGGTGCGGCGCCGCGGACGTAAAGAATGTTCAAACGCTTTCAGACCATCGCGATGCGTCGTTCGGCAAGGGGTATGGGGTATTGATAAAGGAGTTGCGACTACTGGCAAGGGCGGTGTTCGTTCTGAACAAAGATGGCACCATTAGATACATACAAATAGTCAACGAGCTGGCCAGTGAGCCGGATTATAAGGCGGCACTGAAGGCGGTAAAAGGATTAGAAAAATGATGCAGCTAAGACCAAACATTTATGCAGTCGGCGCAATCGACTGGGACAGGCGGCTGTTTGACGAGCTGATTCCTCTGCCGGACGGAACGAGCTATAACGCCTATTTGATAAAGGGCAGCGAAAAAATCGCACT
>Ga0307378_10010667_pt1 | contig 11910 bp, 9 predicted proteins | sample UN1MG_FD_202238 | JGI IMG/M metagenome (GOLD analysis project Ga0307378, IMG submission 202238) | Soil microbial communities from Risofladan, Vaasa, Finland - UN-1 | ecosystem: Environmental > Terrestrial > Soil > Coastal area > Acid sulfate soil | place: Finland: Risofladan, Vaasa | collected...
CTGCGCATTTGGACCTCCATTTCTCCCATCCTCGCCGGATCGACCTCCCTCGTTTCACCCCGCACGATATCTGGCACCGGCGACTGGCACCATGCAGCGATGAACCACTGGTAGAGTCGAGATGCGGCCAACAAGAGATCGCAGAACACAGGCCGCATTGTAACACTGCAATAGGACTGCGGTCAAGACCTCCGCGTACGGGGCACTTGGCCTACGGGGAAGTTTACACTACGACCAGGACGAGGGCAAGACTGGGGCTGGCTGCCCACACCTTGGAGAGTCAATCCTCCAGAGGAAGGATTCCCCGCCGCAGAGCGTAGCGTATGAGATCGCTTCGGGAACCAAGGCCCAGCTTATGCATCATGTTGGCCCGATGGACCTCAGCAGTGCGTGGGCTGATGCAGAGAAGGGAGGCGATTTGGGGAGCCGTACGACCCTCGGCCGCGAGATGGAGCACCTCGCGCTCGCGAGTGGTCAACGTATCATAGATATTCAGCGTGCCACTCTTGGCTCTGGCAACGTAGGCTTCGATGGCGCGCTCGGAAAAGGGAGCGCTGAGATAGCGTCGTCCGGCCGCCACCTCGCGCACCGCCTGCACGAACTCATCTGGGCTGGCATTCTTGAGAACGTAGGCGGCCGCGCCGTTTCTCAACGCCTCAAGGACATAGGCCTCGTTGGTGTGGATGGAGAGGATGGCCACACGCGTGCTCGGGCATCGCTGGCGAACCTGGCGGGCAACTTCAAGCCCGCTCAGCCCAGGCATCATCAGGTCAACCACCAACACGTCGGGGCGCAGTCGCTCGGTCATCCGAACCGCAGCAAGTCCATCTCCGGCCTCGCCGACCACGGCAAAGTCTGGTTCCAATTCCAGCAAGAGTCGCAGCCCATATCGAACCACGTGATGGTCGTCGGCCAGCACTATGCTGATCATGCAGATTCCTCAAGAAGGGCTCACCAGCCACACCAAGCTGGGTCGTCATCGGCGCCGGCCCGGGGTCTCAGACCAGGTGAAACCTGCTGTGTTGTTGGCACGAGAGCATCCGGCCGGCGACTCAAGCTTCCTGCCCATCTGCCGACCGAGCGGTCAGAGGAAACTCGGCGGTGAGACGGGTCCCAAGCCCCGGAGCTGACTCAATGGTCAACTGCCCGCCAAGCAATCTGGCTCGCTCATCCATCGCGATCAACCCGCCGCAACCAGTGACTGCCAACGCCTGATCAGGATCAAATCCACAGCCTCGGTCTTGCACCTGCAGTCGAAGGCTATCCTGGTCTACCCAAGCCCTCACCGTCACCTCGACTGTGCCGGCATAGCGGGTCACGTTGGCCAGTGCCTCTTGCACCATGCGATAGGCGGCGGTCTCGATTGACGGCTCGAAGCGCCTGTCCAGGCCAGCATGCTCAAAGGCTATGTGCGCGCCTGACTGGGTCGCGTACCGCTCAAAGTACCAGAGCAAAGAGGGAAGCAAGCCGAGGTCGTCCAGCATCGCTGGCCGCAGATCCTGGGATAGCTCTCGGACTCGCGTGATCAGCTCATCGACCACTGCCTGTGCGCTGGCCAGACTGGCCTCTGCGGCATCAGCGGGCAATCGCTTGCTCATCTCCAGGATGAGTTTGAGCCCACTGAGAACTTGGCCGACGTCGTCTTCCAGCTCCCTGGCGATGCGTCGGCGTTCGGCCTCCTGCATCTCTGCCATCCGCCAGGAAAAAGCCCGCAGACGCTCGCCTCTGGCTTGCGCCTCAGCAAACAGCCGGGCGTTTCGCATGGCGATCCCCGCGTCCTTGGCCAAGGCTTTGAGGTAGCTAACCTGATCCTCGCCGAAGAGTGTCAGCGTCCGGCTGACCAGAGCAAAGGCCCCATGCATGCTATCCTCGGCGGAAATCGGAACAAAGAGACCGTCTTGCCATTCGGAACGGACGCCAGTCAACTCCAGCACCGAGAACGGGATGATCTCGGTCAGGTAGGCGGCGCTGAGCGACTCTGTCCCACCAGTTGCGGGCCGCGCACGAAGGTCGGTCGGAGAAAAGGTCACCAGGCTGTCCACGATCGCCCGGGGTAGCCCCCAGACAGCCTCCAGCGAGAACCGGTCAGTGCTCTCATCGTACAGGTAGATGGCGCCTCCGGGCAACCGGTTCTCCTCGGCCAGCAGTTTCTTCAGTGCGGTCACTATCTCCGACAGTTCAAGGGAGCCACCGACAGCCTCGGTGACGATGCCCAGAGCCCTCGAGTCTCCCCCAGCCAGCCGGACTTCTTGTTGCGCTGTCCTCCGTCCTCCGACGGCGCTGATCGACACGACGGCGCCGTTGTAGCGACCGGCCTTGTCAAAGATCGGCCCAGGCGAGATGACTGTGGCAACCGTGGCCCCTTCCCTGCTGACGAATGAGATCTCACACGTCCTCAAGTCTCCTCTTTGCCACCTGTCCACCTCCTCTTGGAACGCTGCCCGATCGGCCTCTTCGATCAAGTCAGATACAGCGCGGCCTATCATCTCATCTCGCGAGTATCCCAGCATCTCGCAGAGACTGTCGTTGGCGTAGCGGATGAGTCCATCCCTGTCTTGCGCCTCCAGACCATCACTCACCATCTCTGCCAGCACCCGATACCATTCCTCTGTCTCGGCCAGCGTCGATGCCGGGCGTTCCCCCTCGCCGAGCTCGATCTTTGGCACCTCTCCGTACACCGACTGCTCACGCCCAGGTTCCGCCGTGCCCCCCTCCACTTCCTTTGATCTCACGCGGCTGGCCGCTACCGCCTGCAACTGAACGTTCATCTTGGAGAGCTCGGCCGTGCGCTCTGCGAGGGCTTGCTCAAGCCCGTTTCCATGTTCAACCAGATGGTCCGCGATGTCGGCCCAGGTAACCATGCCGGCGAATTCATCCCCTCTAAACACCGGCAATGCCAGCTCGCGGCTCTTCTTCATCAGGACCAGGGCAGATGAGAGATTGTCCTCCCAATCCAGGCGAGCAATGGGGCGAAGGCAATCGCCCACCGATCGATGCGGCGATCCCACCATATCCGCCGGGGTTATCACGCCTTGAAACCTATCCTGGTCCATGACAACCAGGAACCGATTCTCAAGCAGCAGTTCTTCAGCGGAGCCGAGCTCCATGGATGGGGCGGCTATCTCGAATCCTCTGCGAGTCAGACTGCCAACGCGCATCTTGCTGCTCCAGCGCTCCTCAATACAGCCCAACCGAGCTTGCAGGAACCCTCGGGGCCACGGCATCAGGCCGCCGCAAAAGACCCCGCTTGTCGCCAAGTCACCTGCCAACAGACTACTGCATTGTACATGAGGTGGGACTGATGTTCAAGTCTCGCTGACAAGGAACATCCCGCACACTCTTTGGAGGCCATCGAAAAACGATCGTTGTCACAGGTGAGCCGCAGCGTAGCGAAGGCGAGGAATCTCTGTTTTGTGCGGTTGAGACCCTTCACTTGTACCCCTGAAGTTCGGGACACTTGCGCTCAGGGTGAGGGTCACGGGAACCTTCGCTGCGTTCTTCGATACCCTCCTCCTTGCAGTTTCGTCACGCGGATAGTAAGATGTTCTGGCGAGGGGGAATGTGACTGCTCAAGACAAAGCCATCGTTTTGGGGCATCCCAGCTATGTGTGGCGGGAAGGCCAAGAGCGCAGGTTTGAGCTGATTCGGCGCTGGGTGCCCTTGGCGGGAGCCCGCATCCTGGATGTGGGCTGTGGGCTGGGGCTGTATGTTCGCCGCTTTCGAGAACTAAGTGACCAGGTGTACGGTGTGGATATTGACGCCGTCAAAGTGCGGCAGGCCAGTCAGACTCTGGCCAACATCGGGCAGGCCGCTGCCGAGTGCTTGCCCTATCGGGACGAGTGCTTTGATGTTGTGCTGGCCCACGAGATCCTGGAACACGTGACCGACGACCGAGCGGCGGTGCGCGAAGCCTACCGCGTGCTCAGGCCCGGGGGACGGCTGGTGGTGTTTGCCCCCAATCGACTCTACCCATTTGAGACCCACGGCATATGCTGGGGAGCCAAGTATCACTTTGGCAATTACCCTCTGGTGAACTACCTGCCCGACAGGCTGCGCACGCGGCTGTGTCCCCATGTCAGGGCGTATACGCGAAAGAGCCTACGCCGTCTCTTCGAGGCGCTGGCTGGGAGAATCCTCGTGCATCGCTGCATATTCCCCGGCTACGACAACATCGCGGCACGCAGGCCCTGTCTTGGCAAGTTCTTGCGACGGGTGACCTACGCTTTGGAGAGGACGCCATTGCAGTTTGTGGGCCTATCCCATTTCATCGTCTATGAGAAGTCTTTGTCACAAGCTTGAGCGCAAGTGAGATGTCTCCAATGGAAGGCCGAATGAAAGTCAGGTTTCGACCCCTGGGACTGACCATCGAAGTGGAGGCCGGCAAGACCCTGCTGGAGGCGGCCGTCCTGGCCGGGGTGGAGATCGAGAGCGTGTGTGGAGGGCGCGGCACCTGTGCCAAGTGCAAGGTGATCGCTTCTGACGGACTCTCGCCCCCCAGCGCCCTGGAGCGAAAAGGGCTGACCGAGGCAGAGCTCCGGCATGGCTACCGACTGGCATGCCAAGCCATCATCCAGTCCAACGTCGAGGTGGTTGTGCCCGAAGAGTCGCGAGTATCGCGGGTCAGTATTCTCTCCGAGGGGGTCGATCGCGGCGTCCCGCTGGAGCCGTGGGTCCAACGGCATGTTTTCCACGTGCCCCCAGCGACCCTGGATGATCCGATCAGCGATCTGCAGAATGTGATCCGAGCCTGGCAAGTCCGCGACAGCTCTCAGTTTGCTCCCACACTGCGGGCACTGCGCCAACTCCCCCTTGCCTTACGCGAACGAGGTGGCCAGATTGCCTTGATTGTCGTGGACGACCGGGTCGTGCGTATCGATCCTGGGGAGGGACCCGAACGCATCCTGGGCATGGCCTTCGACATCGGCACTACCACAGTCGTTGGCTACCTCATCGACCTGGAGACTGGCGAGCAGCTGGCCGTATCTTCGCTGCTCAACCCTCAAACCAGGTACGGGGATGACGTTGTGTCGCGCATCGGCTTTTGCTCAGAGGGTGAGTCTGGGCTGAAAACCCTGCAGGGTGAGATCATAGGAGCAGTGAACAAGATCATCGCAGACGCAACTCTGACTGCCTCGGTCCCGCCTGAGGACATCTTTGGCCTGACCTTCGTTGGCAACACCACAATGCTTCATCTGCTCCTGGGGATCAGCCCGGAGGCCCTTGCCCGGTCACCCTATGTGCCGGCAGCCACCGCCGCCATGCGATTCTCTGCCGAGGAACTGGGCATTGCCGTGTACCCCGATGCCCACGTATGGGCTCTGCCTGGCATCGCTGGATGGGTTGGGGCCGATGCAGTAGGCGTCATTCTGTCCACTGGGTTGCACAGGGGTGATGGGGTCAGTCTGGCAGTTGACATCGGCACCAACGGCGAGATGGCCATGGGCTCGCATCGACGCTTCATCACTTGCTCCACTGCAGCAGGACCGGCTTTTGAGGGGGCGCACATAAGCTGTGGCATGCGCGCAGCAGATGGGGCCATCGATTCAGTTGGCATCGGTAGCGATGTGCACTGGCACACGATCGGCGAGCAACCCCCAAGGGGCATCTGCGGCTCGGGCCTGGTGGATGCGGTGGCTGAGATGCTCCGAGCGGGCATCATTGACTCGACCGGCATGATGCAGGATGGTCAAGCCGTGCGCGCAGACGGTCGCGGACAGCTCTCCGAACGTGTTGTCCAGGTAGGAGGGCAGCGCGAGTTTCAATTGGTGAGAGCCACCGAGAGCACCGGCAGCCGAACGATCAAAGTGACTCAGAGGGACGTGCGAGAGCTACAACTGGCCAAGGGCGCGATCCGCGCCGGCATAGAGATACTCATGAAGGAGCTGGGGGTGGAGCCTGAGGAGGTGCAGCGAGTCTATCTGGCCGGAGCCTTCGGCAACTATGTCAGGCCAGAGAGCGCGCTGGGAATCGGCTTGATTCCCCGCTTCCCCAATGCAGAGATCGTTCCTGTGGGCAATGCCGCGGGCTCTGGAGCCAAGATGGCCCTCGTCTCTGCGTCAGCAAGGGCCGAGGCCATTGAACTGGCGGCCCGCAGCGAATACCTGGAGCTATCCGTTAGGCCCGACTTTCAGGGCGAATTCGTGGAAGCCATGCTATTTGGGGCATGAGGGCGTAGGGGCGCATCGCGATGCGCCCCTACCAGAAGCGAAAAACAGAACTAGACTAGTGTCTGTGGTGTATGCGCGATTGATTGCGGGTGCGACTGCCATTTAGCCTGTTTTTCCACACCCAGGTTCTCGCCACCCTCGCCGCCAGCAAGCCTCTTTGGTCGCCGTAGGTTTGGCGCTCCAGCCCAGATGATTTGCCAGAACCGAACCAAGATGATATACTCGTTGGCGTAGTCGGGGCGTAGCGCAGTCAGGTAGCGCACTTGAATGGGGTTCAAGTGGTCCGCGGTTCGAATCCGCGCGCCCCGACTGCTTTGCTACAATTGGTAGTTGCGTGCAGACGCAACAGTACAAGTTGTAGTAGGCCCCCACCCCCGTGGGCGGATGCGACCAAACCTCTGATGCTGTACGGATGCTGTCAAGACATAACGAGAAACCCGCCCCGGTGGTTTGCCACCTGAGACGGGTTGAGCTATCCTTCTACCGCCTGGGTGCCATGACCACCTGGGCCGCACTCCGAGATGTCAGACCATCGTCGGAGTACTTTGCTTCTGCACCCCTATTATGCCATGCCTTGTCAAGAGCACAGCAGACTGCCCTCACCATCGCTACCATATAGCGACCAGCAGGCATTGAGATTGCTCGCTAACCCCAGCGCTGGGTTAGATATGACCCGCCAGGCTCCCTCGCTCCTCACAGCTCCAGCCGACTGAGTCCGGCCGTCCAGGCGCTCCCGAATAGCATTGCAGCGACGAGTCGTTGACTCCGATGCTAGAATGTCCTGTATTCCTCGCGCGTTTCCCAAATACGGACAATCTCTCCGGTAGACGCGTTGACATCGACAGTCACAATACCTGTTCTTCCCGACAGATTACGTGGATAGAACCAAACTCCCCAGCAAGGGTCAGTCGTCACTTCAAGAATCTTCCCGGTCGGCTCTCTGAGCTTCATCTCCAGTGGTACAGGCATCTTTCTCTTCTGTTCCTCCGTCAGGGCTCCGAGAGCCTTTTCGAAGGCCTCAGTACTATCGAGCTGCCACTTCTCGAGCGGAAACTTGACGGGCTGCGCCGGATTAGTCTCCTCGATTGTTGCGGTGTGGCCTTCAACCTTGACCTCAATGCTACGTCGTCGCTCTGGCGAACAGAAGAGAAACTCCCAACGCCGCGCTTTCCCCCCATAAACCTGTGGCGAGAGATTCTGGGTTCTCATTTGCTGGGGCGTTGGTCTACCGCTTGTTTTGACCGAACCTGTCCAATCATACTTGAGATGGGCGTCGGGGTATTCCTGTTTGACGGTCTTCTCGGCGACCGCGAAGGCTTCCTTGGCGGACACCGTTGGTATCGCCGCCTGCGCCGCACTCAGGCGGTAGATCATGTAGCCGCCATAAGAACATAACGAACACAGGAGAAGTATCGCGAGAGTAGTGAATATCCTCCGTATCCTGGACATGACTAATCTCCCTTTCGGCTCTTTCCCCAGGAGTCCCGACATTAGTCTGGTTCCAAGAGCCTTGTCCCCCTGCATATGACCTTCAGAGACCACCAAATACGTCGGGAACACGTGTCTCAAACTAGGAGCCCGGACTAAGGCACTTGCACCTACCAGGGCCTACTATGGCCTCTCGTGGTAACGGTATCATGCCCACCTGGGCCATGCTCCGAGACGCCCGCGCGCCTCGCCAGAGTGCCGGCTATTCTCATTCGCTATCGCTACTCAGTAGTTCTCAGCCATCACCTCGTAGTAGGCCTGGGCATGGCTGCAGGCCGGGCACACCTTGGGTGCCGCTTTGCCCTCATGGACGTACCCGCAGTTCCTGCATCTCCACTTGACCACTTGGTCCTTTTCGAAGACTTTGCCCTCACGCACATTCCTGAGCAGTTGCCGATACCGCCTCTCGTGCTCTTCTTCGACCTCCGCGATCTCGGTGAAGACGACGGCCACTCTAGCCAAGCCCTCGTTTCGCGCGGTCTCTGCAAAGCTCGGGTAGAGGGTTCCCCACTCGAGGCGCTCGCCGTCGGCTGCGGCCTCAAGGTTCGCAGCGGTATCCCGTATTGCCCCCGCAGGATAGCCAGCCGCAATCTCGACCTCGCCACCCTCCAGCAGCTTGAAGAAGACCTGCGCATGTTCCTTCTCATTGTCGGCAGTATCGCTCAAGATCGCGGCAATCTGCTCGTAGCCCTCTCCCTTGGCCACGGAGGCAAAGAAGGTGTAGCGGTTCCTCGCCTGAGATTCTCCGGCAAACGCGGCCAAAACGTTCTTCTCCGTTTGCGTACCTCCGATGCCCGGCATCTTTTTCTCTCCTTGTGGTCTCCTGGAGACAACGACCTATCCAGATTCGGTACCAGTCATGGGCAGTATATCAAATGCGACGCTTCCAGGCAAGCAAACGTCGCCCCTGAGAGAAACCCTCCAGTCGGTCATGGACCTGCATTTGGGCAGTGCATGGCAGAACACGAAAAGAGCTTCCGATGGTAGGCCCAGCTCCAGTGAACTACCACGCAAAGACCCGGGCCCAACAGAGTGTGGGAAAACGACCACTGTCATTCTCAGCCAGAGCCCAGCGAAGGCGAAGAATCCCTGTTTTGTGCGGTTGAGATCCTTCACTTCGCTTGCGCTCAGGGTGACAACCATGTGAGCAGGTGCAGACTCATTCAACACCCTGAGAGAGCGTCGATTTGACATGTGCTTGCCCCACAAGGTACAATCCTCTCTGGTTTGGGCCACGCCGCGATGGTGAATCTCTCCGGGGCGGAACCCCTGAAATGGCGATCTACAAGGATTATGCCCAGGTCTACGACCGCTCTGGACAGCTTGCCTTCAGCCTGCAAATGATTCCTTACCTGAGTCGCGTTCTTGAGCGTCATCCCGCTGAGGGCAAGGTCATGCTGGAGCTTGCCTGTGGCACTGGCACTGTGGCCATTGCCCAAGCCGAAGCTGGCTGGCGGGTGTACGCCGTCGATGGCTCGGCAGAGATGCTGGCCGAAGCCCGCAGGAAAGCCGGAGACTCTGGCACGGCCCCCCTCTGGAGCCAGCAAGACATGCGCCACTTTACCTTGCCCGAGCGCGTCCACCTGGTCACCTGCCTATACGACAGCATGAACTACATGCTGACCAGTGATGACCTGTCGATGGTGTTTCGCCGGGTCCACGACGTGTTGAGGGCCGGCGGTTTGCTCCTCTTTGACATGAACACCGCGTGGGCTTTCGCTACCCTGTGGGATGAGGAAACGTATTTCATCGATTCGGACGACCTCACCGTGATTATGAAGAGCGACTATGACTCCCGGCGTCAACGGGCGACCGTAACCATGACCTGCTTCCAGCGCGCGGGTGATCTCTATCGCAAGATCGTTGAGCGGCACACCGAGCAGGCCTATCCCCCGGAGCAGATTGCCACGCTGCTTGCCGACGCGGGGTTCTGGGTGGAGGACAAGTATAACTGCTTCTCACTAGACCCGCCCACATCTTCGAGCAACCGGATCATGTGGGCTGCTCGGCGGCCGGCTGGGTAGTGCGCGGAGAATGGGTCGGCAGACTTACACTTGGGAGGGAACATGGCGAGACGAGAGGAACTGAGCTTTTGGGATTGTGCCAGCGAGATCCTTGCAAGGATGCGGAACGGGGGCGTCCTCTGCTCAGTAGTGGACAAGGCCGGCAACCAGAATCTACTCACCCTCGGCTGGGGGCAGATCGGTCCCGCCTATCACGGCCATCCGATCTTTGTCATCGCGGTGACTCCCTTGCGCTACTCCTGGCGCTTCCTTGAGGAGGTCCCAGAGTTCGTTATCTCGGTGCCCGATGATAGCCTGGCGGAGGCGGTCGATTTCTGCGGGACCAGGTCTGGACGCGACTATGACGACAAGTTCGCTGCGGCTGGATTGACCGCCATCCCCAGCGTGCACGTCGCGGCACCATCCATTGCTGAAGCCCCCATCAACGTGGAGTGTCGCATCTATGCGCGGATCGCTCCCCCACACATGCTCCTCACTCCGGAACACCGGCGGCGTCCTCTCGAGCAACAGCACACCATCTACTTCGCCGAGGTGTTGGGGACATATCGGTGGGAAGCTGATTGACGTCGGGCTTACTGGAGAAGCGACAAGGCGTCATCCCATAGTCTGGGATGACGCCCGGCTGCCCTGGTGGCCCAAAGCTCGCGGCTACGCTCTCGGCAGATGCAGCGCCCGCCCTCGGGCCGCCAGCGCCGCCTCGTGGATGGCCTCTCCCAGGGTGGGGTGTGGGTGCATGGTGTGCTCGATCTCATCCAGGGTGGCCTCCAGGGTGATGGCCAAGGTGCCCTCCAGCACCAGGTCGCTGGCGTGCGGGCCAACCACGTGCAGCCCGAGGATGGCGCCGTGCTGCGCCTCCGACACGATCTTGACAAAGCCGTCGGTGTCTCCCATGGCGATGGCCTTGCCGTTGTTGGGTAGGGCAAAGCTGCCCACCTGCACGTCGTAGCCACGCTCGCGGGCCTCTTCCTCCGAAAGACCCACGCTGGCTGCCTCGGGCAGAGAAAAGATGCAGCTCGGCACGGCCGCATAGTCCATGGCCGCCGGGTGTCCCAGGGCGTCTTCCACCGCCACGATCCCCTGGTGCGAGGCCACATGGGCCAACATAGGACCTTCGGCAGCGACGTCGCCGACGGCGTAGACGTGGGGCACCGCAGTGCGCATGTGGCTATCGACCTGGATGCCCGCGCGCACCGGCCTGATGCCCAGGACCTCGAGCCCCAGGCCCTCCACGCTGGGGGCCCGTCCGATGGCCGCGAGTACGAGTTCGGCCTCTACCTGTAGCTCGCCTTCAGGCGTGGTCATCGAGACGACACAGCCTGCGCCGGTGAGAGCGACGCCGGTCACGCGCGTGTTGGTGAGAACGTCCACGCCGCGGTTGGACAGGGTCCAGGCCAACCCATCGCCGATGGCGCGATCCATCAACGGAGCGAGGCGCGGCAGCATCTCCACCAGACTCACCCTAACGCCCAGGGTGTTGAACAGGCTGGCAAACTCTAGCCCAATGGCCCCTCCACCGATAACGCAGATGCTCTCGGGCAGCGACTCCAGCGCGAGAGCCCCACTGTGGTCGATGACTCGTGGTCCGTCGAATCCAGGGATGGGCACACGCATGGTGTGGGAGCCGCTGGCGATGATCACACTGTCAGCGACAACCGTCTCCTGCCCATCGCTCAGCCGCACAGAGAGGGTGTTCGGCCTGAGAAAGGCGGCCTCGCCTTCGAGGACCTGTACGCCGGCTCGGTCGAGAAGCATGGTCACGCCGCTCACCAATTGCTGAACGACCTGCTCCTTGCGCGATTGCGCTCTCCCCCAGTCTAGCTTCGGCTCATCGACCATCACGCCGTAGCTGTGGGCTTGCCTGGCGAGGGCGAACACCTCGGCGCTGCGCAGCAGGGCCTTTGTGGGGACGCAACCTTCGTTGAGGCACACTCCTCCGAGCCACTTCTTTTCCACGCACACCACCTTGGCTCCGAGCTGGGCGGCGCGAAGGGCGGCCACATACCCGCCGGGTCCTGTGCCGATAATGGCGATGTCGGCATGTACTGTCACGTTTCCTCCCTTGAGTCAAGGGTCGAGCCGATCGGCCTGGGGCACGCACCATCTGTCGAGGAGCCCACCGCAAGATGCAAGCCCACCAAGGAGCCGGCGGCATGACAGGCACCAGCAAGCAGGGCGCTCAGCCTTTCGCCAAGCGCCCTGCCGGGGGTCGGGAGTCTGAACTTCGTCACGGA
>Ga0307378_10010668_pt1 | contig 11909 bp, 6 predicted proteins | sample UN1MG_FD_202238 | JGI IMG/M metagenome (GOLD analysis project Ga0307378, IMG submission 202238) | Soil microbial communities from Risofladan, Vaasa, Finland - UN-1 | ecosystem: Environmental > Terrestrial > Soil > Coastal area > Acid sulfate soil | place: Finland: Risofladan, Vaasa | collected...
AATTCCCCGTTCGGTGAGGGCGAGCCGGCGTGGAAAACGGCCCGGGCTCTCGATAAGCGGATCATTCGCGACTGCCTGACCGGTGTCATGGATAAGCAAAAAATCGAAGGCCTGACCGGGGAACTTTGGGGCAAAACATACCTCGACTATAAGAATACCTATTGGTGCGGAAAATATTCGATCCCCTTCGGGCTGTTGGTGACGCAGAAGATCGTAGCCCTCGCGACGAACAAGAGGATCAGCGGCCAGTTGTTCCGGTATTCGGATACTTACAGCGAGGGCGTCCTGCCCCTCCGCCAAACCGGGATGGGTACGACGGCTCCATTCTCCCTGCGTCATTGGGTCAGCTTTTGCTCCATCGGCTACTATTTGGATTAGTCGGGATTAATTGGGGTCAGACCAGGATTGAACCCGCCCCTTGGTTTGCTGCCCTTATTTCGCACGGGAGAAGGCCGCAAAAATAGGCGATTCTGGTCTCTTGGTACGGTTCTTGCAAAATATCCTATTTGGACCACACAAATGAACGAACTCCGAGGAGGAAAGGCCATGAAAGCAAAACTGCTATCGGTGTTATTCCTTGCCGCGTTCGCTTTGGGGACCATTTCCTGCTACCGTCCCTACGGATCCAGGTTCTTCCCGGGTACGCCTCGTTTTGCTCCGACCGATCCAAGAGCCGTCGAACTTCTTAGGCGCGAGCCGCGCCGCGACCACATCCGGCTGGGCGAGGTCTGGATCAGGCCCAGCTTTAGGATGGACCGCTTCTATGTCGAAGGAATGCTCCGTGATAGGGCCGCCGCCATGGGGGCCGACGCGCTGGTAATCGTCCGCGACCGGTACTTTCGCGAGGGCGTCGTCTTCGATTACTGGCACGGGCCGAGGGCCGTTTACGAGCGGCACATCGTCGGCATAGCGATACGCTATCGTCGCTAGCCCGTCGGCTGTCTTTGGCCCTTACCGCGTAACCTTCACGATGGCCGCGGCCGTCTTGGACGGGTCGCTTTCGGACGTCGCCCGCAATGTCACTTCGGCCGACTTGGCGCTGCCGGCCTCGTGGGATACATAGACCGTCACCGGCTGGGACGCGCCGGCCTCGACCGCGGCCAGACCATTGAGCAGCTGGGCGGTCCACCCCATGCCCTCGATGGAGACGGAAAGCCGATAGACGTCCGAATTCAGGTGCGCGCCCGCGGCACCCTGGTCCGACGCCGTGTCCGCCGCCGCGGTCTTGCCCGTGTTGTTGAGCGTGAAAACGACCGGCGTGTTGGGCTGTTTGACCGCCGGTCCCGCTTTCGCCGTGAGCGCCACACCTCGCGCCTGCGGGCCCGCGCCGTCCAGCGACCGGACGGCCAGCGTGTAAACGAGGATCCCATCCTTGTCCTTCTTGAAGTCGATCACGTAGAAGTGCAGGCGGTTGGGGGTGTCTTCCCATTCGTAGGAACTGCCCGAATCGAGCCCGGCGTGGAAGAGGGCGTCGTTGAGCTGGCGGTAGTCGGCCACCGTCCGCATCACTTTTTCGCCGTTGGGCTTGACGTAGTCCGCCACTTGGATGTCTTCGGGGTGGGCGTCGATGACCCAGATGTAGCTGTTGAATTCGTTGGGACCGCCGTTGCGGCCTCTCAGGCTGTCCTTGTTCTTGGCGATGAGAACACCGTTGTCGGGGGTGAAAGAGTCGTAACCGATCCTCTGGACGACTTCGAGCGTATAAAAGGCGTAATTCGGCGTCCCCGCCGAGAGGGGATTTGCGGCCGGGTCGTCCGGCGGTGTCAGATCGCCGGGCTTCTCGCCGTCGAGCTTGACCACGATCCCGGCGTAGGTTCCCGGCAGAGGGTCCACGGCCCGGGCCGTGACTTCCGCCACGGCAAGGCCCGATTTCGCCAGGCCGGCCCGCCCCACGGTCAGGAGCACCGATGCATCGATGAACTTGTTCTCCAGGCGGTTGCGCACCATCAGGCCCGCGGGCATGGCCGCGCCCTGGGTCGGCGGCACGACCCAGCGCTTATGGGGCCCGCCCGGTCCGTTGAAGCTGCCCCGATCCATCATGTCCCACGGCCCCGCGGCCACGCGCCGGTAGGGTTTGATATAAGGATTATTGTTGAGATCGGGGAGGCTGAAGGCGAAATGCCCGAGCTCGTGGGTGATCGTGCCCGAGTTCTCGCCTTGGCGCATCGAGGACAGTCCCCATTGTTGGGAGCCGGCCAGCCAGCTCGTCCACTCGACGTAGCGCGTCGGGATCCAGCGGGGCTTGGCCGGGTTGGGATTGCCCCATTCCGGCGGGATGTCCTCCTTGGTGTTGAACTTCATCTCGCCGAACTCCTGCCAGACACCCGTCTCGTCGTAGCTCGCGTAGAGGCGCAGGACGGCGTCGAAATTCTTCCGGACGTCCTTGCCGAGATCGGCCGTCCAGACGGCATCGCAGTCTCGTTCCATGCGGCTGTCCGCCCGGGTGCCGTCGGGGGTTTCGGCGTTTTGGCCGTACTCGTTGAGGCCGTAGGCCCAGATGGGTTTCGGCATGCGGTACGGGCCGAACACCTCGACCTCGGTGATGCCGAACTTGCCCCGGGATTGCTCCATCCAGTAGCCGTTGATGGTCTGGCCGTGGTTCGTCGCGCTCGGCTTCATGAAGAAGTCGGCGTAGAACTGGGAAACCTTCTCGCGGGCGACGGGATCGATCTGCGGATTCCCGAAGGGGTCCGAGCCCTTCGGGAGGCTGATGACGAAGGGCTGCCCCGGAAAGTCGATGCCGACGACGGCCAGGCGGAAGCCGCGTTCCGGCTTGATCGAGGGGTCCGCCCAATTGCGGCCGGGGATGGGGCGATAATCCTTCCAGGTCATGAGGTCCTGGTCTTGGACCCGCTGGGGGTCGATAGGGGGCAAGGTTCCGCTCGCCGGCTTGCTCGACTGGGACGCGGTCGAGGTCGAAAGGATGAGGGAGACGCAGACGACGCCCAGGGCCGCCATGAGGCGGTTTTTTTCTTGCTTGGCCATGTGTCCTCTTTTCTTTGAATAGGAGATATAGAGAAATTATCACAAATGCGCGAAAAATTGGAGAAGATCTTGGTTATGATATACTTTCGCCGATACGTTCGACCCCACCACCTAAAAATACGGGATGGGTGGTGCGAAGTATTAGCCCTGAGCATCCCCGGGCTCTTCCCGGGGAGTCGAATGGGTTGATCAGTCCGCCCCGTATGCGGCGCGGTTCGACTCGCGGCCGCGCGTTTGTGGAATGTCCTTCAGGGAGGGAGTCGATGGCTAAAAGGACGATCCTCTGCGGGGCCATTTTGTTGCTTGGCCTGGCGTCCGTCCCGTATCCCGCCGTAACGCAAACCGTGCCAGGGGCCGTGCCTGCAACGATCGAAAAGGGCGATTTCCGGTTTTCCTACGACGAGCGCGGCATATCCGGCCTGGCCGATCCGCATGATCCTTTCGGCGCGACCCTGATGCCGTCCGCGGCCACGCCAACACGAAGGCCAGGGGCCGGCCAGGACCAACGCCGCGGGCCCGTCCTCGGCCTCATCGTCCGCTATCGCCCTTCCGGATCCGGGGAATGGGCCGATCTCGCGGCGCGCGGCACGAAATGGCATGCTTCTCCCGAAGCCGGGACCGTCACGTATACGAGCGGCGGCCCGTCGGAACCCCTTCGAGTCTTCGAGACCTTCAAAACCGACGGCCATGCGCTCGATTGGACGATCGACCTCGAAACGACGGGAAAGCTCCCCATCCAGGTCGGGGACCTGGGCATCAGCGTGCCGACGGTCGGGCCGATGGGGGAGAATCCCATCCAGATCTTCGAGCGCGGTTTCCTTCGGCACCAGTTCGTCTCCGGTCACGGCTCGTTTTTCTACTTCATCCGGGCTTCGGGCGCCCCGCCGTTCCTGCTGGTCACGGTCCTTCCGGGAACGAAGCTCGAATACACGGCCGGAGGCGGCGGCCGCGGGGGGACGCAGGTGTTCGTCCATTCGGCCCGGACGGGCGGCGCCGAAACCCGCGGCACCTGGCGCCAGGCGCACACGGCCCTGGACCTCGCTCCCGCCGGCAAGCCGGGGAGCAAGGCCTCCTACGGTTTCCGGATGCAGTGGGTCGGGAGCTACGAGGGGCTCCGCGAGACGCTCTATCGCGAGGGGCTCTTCGACATCCGCGTCGTGCCGGGGATGACGGTGCCAGAAAACCTGACGGCCCGTTTCTCGCTCCACACCAAGGCCAAGATCGAAGAGATCAAGGCCGAGTTTCCCGACCGGACGAAGGTCAAAACGGTCGAAAGCCCCGCCGCCGGCCATCGCGTCTTCGAAGTGGCCTTCGAAAAGCTCGGCGAGAACATGCTGACGATCGTCCATGACGGCGGCCGCCGGACGTTCCTCGAGTTCTTTGTCACCGAACCGATGGAGACGCTGATCAAGAAGCGGGCCTCGTTCCTCGTCGACAGACAACAGGTCAAGGACCCCTCCAAGTGGTGGAACGGGGTTTACGGTCCGTACGACATGGCGGCCGGGGTCACCCGGACGATCGAGGACCCGGACATCTTCCTCGACCGTATGGTTTACGCTTTGACCTGCGACGACCCGGGCCTCGCCAAAGCGCCCTTCATCGCTTCGAAGAACGTCGCGTTTCCCGACAAAAAGGAGATCGAGTCCCTGGAGTATTACCTGGAACATTTCGTCTGGGGCGGGCTGCAGCGGCGCGATGACGAGCGGCCCTATCCCTACGGCGTCTACGGCACCCCGAACTGGTATGTCAACCGCGACCCGGCCCGCCGCAGGGCCTACGCCGAGTCGCTCGCATCCAAGCAAAAGGCCTTGAGCGACCTCGGCAAAGAACATGTCTGGCGCTCCTACGACTATCCGCATGTCGTCATGCTCTATTTCCACATGTACCAGATCGCCAAGATGTACCCCGGGATGTCGACGTATCTCGACGCCTCCGGCTATCTCAACCGGGCCTGGGAGACGGCCCGGGCTTTCTTCATCTATCCTTATGAGATCTACCCGGAATACTACGAAACCACCAAATGGGGGCTCTACAACGAGCTCGTCATCCTCGATCTCATCGACGCGCTGGAAGCGGAGGGCCTCACCGCCCAAGCGGCTTGGCTCCGCGGCGAATGGGAGAAGAAGGTCAAGTATTTCGTCTACGACGACCTCTATCCCTTCCGCTCGGAGTACGCTTTCGACCGAACAGCTTTCGAGTCGACCTACGCCTTCGCCAAATACGGCACGACGCATGACATGAAACCCGATCGGAACCTGTGGTTCGATCTCAAGCTCCAAAAATGGTACTCGCATCCGCTCGTGCGCCGCGAGGATTCGCGGGCCTTCATGGACCGCCAGCTCGCTTCGGGCCTCGTTGTCAGGGGCTGGCTCAACCCGGCCTATTACACGCTCGGCTGCGACCCGGGCGTGAGCTACATGGCCGCGATGGGCGGCTGGGGGGTGCTCGACTACGCCCTCAACTTCGCGCCGCGGCCCTTCGACTGGCTCCAGCTCGGCTACGCCTCCTACCTCAGCTCGTGGTGCCTGATGAATACCGGCCGGCCGGAGACGAATTTCGGCTTCTGGTATCCGGGTCCGGAAAACGACGGCGCCTCGGGCTGGCAGTTCCAGTCGGGGAAGGCCGGGAGCGCCTGGATGGGCTCGAGCTATCCCGGCGGCGTCATCGTGCCGCGCGGGCCGTGGCGCTACGACGGCGAGATCGACCTCGGCTACGGCGGGGCCCTGCGCATGGCCGCGACGGTCGTCACCCGCGACCCGGTCTTCGGCTGGTTCGCCTACGGCGGCACGATGACGGATGGGGGAGGGAAACTCGAGATCAATCCGCGCGACGGCCTGCGGCGGCGCTTCCACGTCGTCATTCCCGATACGGCCCTGCCGTTTCCCGAAGACATCCGCCGGCTCAAGCTCGAGCTCGGGCGCGACGGATTCGCGGCCGACGGCCGGATCGTCATGGACAAGAGCCTCGACAAGATCGCCTTCACCGTCGAGAACCGCACGGCGGACGTCCATCATACGGTCTTGCGCCTGTCGCTTCCCGCCCATACGGCCTACGAGCTTTTCCAGGATGGCCGGCCGGTGCCGATGGCCATGACGGGCGACTGGGACTATCCCTGGCGCGCCGAGCTCGAGGTCGGCGGGAAGGGCGTCCAGGTCGAGCTCGTCCGGACGGACCGCCGCGGGATCGAAAAATATAAATAATCCATGCTGTTCACGGGAGGAGGCTTTATGAGAAAGATCGTATCATCCCTCGCAACCTTCGTCTTCGTGGCGCTCATCTCGAGCGCCGCGTCCGCCCCCCAGGCCCAGAGCCGGGGCGTCGAGCACGGCCAGCGCTACGACCGGCTCGTCATCCGCAACGTCATCGTCATCGACGGCAAGGGCACGCCGGCCCGCGGACCCATGGACATCGTCGTCGAGGGGAACAAGATCGCGGCGGTCAGGGGCGCCGACGGGCGGCCGGACGCCTACAAGAACGAGAAGCATGTTCTTGACGGCACCGGCATGTACCTTCTCCCCGGCCTGATCAACAGCCACGTCCACCTCCAGGACGAGCGTGCCGGCATCCCCCAGCCGTTCGAGTATGAATACAAGGTCTGGCTCTCCTGCGGCATCACCACCATCCGCGACGTGGGCAGCGATACCAAGAAAACGCTCATCGAGCGCCGCAAGAGCCAGGAGGGATCCATCGTCGCGCCGCGCCTTTATATCTACATGGTCGCCGGCGGGGCGACGCCCGAAGAAGGCCGCAAGGCCGTCCGGGCGATCAAGGAGCAGGGCGGCGACGGCGTCAAGATCTTCGGCATGGACCGCGACATCATGGAGGCCATCGTCGACGAATCGAAAAAGCTCGGCCTCAAGGTCGCCCACCACGCCGCGGTCGAGGAGACCGATGCCCGGGACGTCGTCGCCTTCGGAGTGGACACGGTCGAGCACTGGTACGGCATTCCTGACGCCGCGCTCAAGGGCTCCCAGAACTTCCCGCCCTCGTACAACTACAACAACGAGAGCGACCGCTTCCGCTGGGCCGGCCGCCTTTGGCGCGAGGCCGATCCCGCGAAGCTCGACGCCATTCTGGCCAAGATGGTCGAGAGGGGAGTGGCCTGGGTTCCGACGTTCAGCACTTACGAGGCCTGCCGCGACATGACCCGGGCGAGGAACCTGCCCTGGTTCAAAGAGTACCTGCACCCGACCCTCGAGGAGTATTTCAAGCCCAGCCCGGCCCGTCACGGCGCCTTCTCCTGGGGCTGGTCGACCGAGGACGAGATCGCCTGGAAGGAAAACTACAGGATCTGGATGAAGGCCGTGCGTGATTTCGCCGACAAGGGCGGCCTGGTCGGCGCGGCCGACGACGCGGGCTTCATCTACACGCTCTACGGCTTCACCTACCTGAGCGAGCTCGAGCTCCTTCAGGAGGCCGGATTCCATCCCATCGACGTCATCCAATGCGCCACCGGGAACAACGCCAGGATCATGGGCCTCGAGAACCAGTTGGGGCGGGTGCGCCAGGGCTTCCTGGCCGACCTGATCCTCATCGATGAGAATCCGCTGGCCAACCTCAAATACCTCTATCCGACCGGCGTCCTCGACATCAAGGACGGAAAAGACGTCATCCGAGGCGGCATCAAATGGACCATCAAGGACGGCATCGTCTACAACACGCCGACCCTGATGCGGGACGTCAAGGACATCGTCTCCAAAGCCCGAGCGGAGAGGAACCGGTAACCATTCTTTAAAATTTCTTTACAGGTGGACCGCGGGCGATGTCCCAGCCCCGCCGTTTTCAAGAAGATAATAATGGCACATCGGGTCGATCGGAGTCGAAGACGCGAAGAAACGGGGCGAGAGCCGCAAGAAAATGATCCAAGCCATCCGGGCCAAGCTTTTGGGGTTGCCTGATGACACTCTCGTTTGCCCCGGGCATGGACAAACGACAACGGTCGTCGTAGAAAAGACGAACAACCCCGCTTTGACGAAATAAGACGTCGATCGCCTTGACAGGGGGGCTGCCGTGCTGATATATCAGCTCTCTTGTCCAACATGCGACGTACGATCCAGCTTCTCCTGATAACCCTGTTCCTCGCGCCGTCTTTCGCCCTCTGGGCGGTCGGGGAAGATCCGGTCGTTCCGAGAGGGGCCGTTTCCCAAGACGAACAGGCCGACCCGAGGACGACCCGGACGATCGCGGCCGTGCCAACGGCCGAGCCGATCGCCATCGACGGCGTCCTTTCCGAAAGCGTTTGGAAAACGGCCGGCTACGGCGGTTTCACCCAGCGGGACCCCCAGGACGGCCAACCTGCGACCGAGCCGACGACCGTCTGGGTCGCGTTCGACCATCAGTACCTCTATATCGCCGCCCGGCTGGCCGACTCCGAACCGTCCAAGATCGTCGGCCGGCTCGGCCGCCGCGATGAATCCGTAGAGTCGGACTTGTTCGACGTCGGTGTCGATCCTTATCACGACCTGCGAAGCGGGTATTACTTCGGCGTCAATCCCTCCGGCTCGATCGAGGACGGCACGCTCTCCAACGATGAGCAGACCGACTCGACCTGGGACGGCATCTGGGAGAGCGCCGCGCGGATCGATGAGCTCGGTTGGGCGGTCGAGATCCGCATCCCCTTCGACCAGCTCCGATTCAAGAGGCAGGACGCCTACGTCTGGGGCATCAATTTCCAGCGGGTGATCAAACGCAAGAACGAAGAGAGTCATTTCGCCTGGGTGCCGAAGGAGGAGAGCGGTCTTGTCTCCCGCTTCGCCGAACTCACCGGTCTCGTCGGCATCGCCGCCGGCCGGCGGCTCGAGATCTCGCCCTTCGCCGTATCCCAGGCGAAGTTCAGCCCCGAAGAACCCGGCAACCCGTTCCGCACCGGACGAGAGCTCGCGGCGAGCGCCGGCTTCGACCTCAAGGGCGGCCTGAGCAGCAACCTGACCCTTGACCTGTCCGTCAACCCCGACTTCGGCCAGGTCGAGGTCGACCCGGCCGTCATCAATATCAGCGACCAGGAGACCTATTACCGGGAGAAGCGTCCCTTTTTCATCGAGGGGTCGAGCATATTCAATTTCGGCAGGGGCGGGCCCAACGTCTACCGGTCCTTCGGCTGGTCCGACCCCGACTTTTTCTACAGCCGGCGCATCGGGCGCACTCCCCAGGGAAGCCCGGCGGGCCCCGGCTTCTCCGATATGCCCGATTGGACGACGATCCTCTCCGCGGCCAAGGTGACCGGCAAGATCGGCCGCGATTTCAACTTGGGCGTGGTCAGCGCGTTGACCGAGCGGGAATTCGCCCAGATCGACGATGAGGGCGTGCGCTCGCAGACCGAGGTCGAACCCTTCAGCCACTACGGCGTCGTCCGCGGCCTGAAGGAGTTCGATGCGGGCCGGAGCGGCCTCGGCTTTATCGCCACTTCGGTCGTGCGCGACCTCCGCGAGGGAGAGCTCGAAGCGTCCCTCGTCCGGAGCGCCCTCGCCCTGGGCGTCGACGGCTGGACGTTTCTCGATAAGGACAGGGGCTGGGCCCTGGCCGGCTGGGCCGGCCTATCGACGGTCCGCGGCAGCACCCAAGCCATCACCGACCTTCAGCTCTCCTCCCTCCATTACTTCCAGCGCCCCGACGTCGACTGGGTCGAAGTCGGCGAGAACGCCACGTCGCTTTCCGGCTGGGCCGGCCGGCTCTACATCAACAAGCAGAAAGGGAATGTCGTCTTCAACGCGGCCCTGGGGGCCATGTCGCCCGGCTTCGAGGCCAACGACCTGGGCTATCATACCCGTGGCGACGTCTTCAATGGCCACGTCGAGGCGGGTTACCGGGCCCTTCATCCGGGCCGGCTTTTCCGCACCTGGACGGTCACGTCTTCCTATTACAGGAACTACGATTTCGGCTGGAACCGCGTGGGCGAATACATCTATCTCGACGGCAAGGGCCAGTTCCTCAACTACTGGACGGCGGCGCTCCACCTCGACTACGAGCCCCGCAAATACAGCCATTACCTGACGCGGGGCGGGCCGATGGCGTTTTACCCCGAAGGCGCCACGGCGAGCTTCAACCTGGCGAGCGATGACCGCAAACCCCTCATCGTTCGCTTCACGAGCATGTACCGTTGGCACCCGACCGGCGGCTACTCCATTTCGTTCGGCGGCGGCCTGACCTGGAAACCGAGCCCCAACTTCAGCCTTTCGGTCGGTCCGAGTTATATGTTCCGCTACGCCGAGGGCCAGTGGGTCCGAAGCGTCATCGACCCCCTCAAGGTCTCGACTTACGGCATCCGTTACGTCCTCTCGGACATCGATCAGAAAACACTGCCCATCGAGATCCGCGTCAACTGGACGTTCACGCCGCGGCTGAGTCTCCAGGCCTATCTCCAGCCCTACATCGGGACGGGCGATTTCTACGCCTTCAAGGAGCTCCACGCCGCCCGGACCTTCGACTTCGATTACTACGGAGACGGGGATTCGACGATCGCGTATGCGGACGGTATCTATACGGTCGATCCGGACGGGGCGGGTGGGCCGGCGGCTTCGTTCACCTTCCGCGATCCCGACTTCAGCCTCAAATCCCTGCGCGGCACGGTCGTCCTGCGCTGGGAGTACAGGCCGGGGTCCATGCTCTATTTCGTCTGGACGCAGAGGCGTGCCGACTACTCCCATCCCGGCGACTTCGAGCTCTGGCGGGACATGGGCGACCTCTTCCAGGCCCCCGGCGCGAACATCTTCATGGTCAAGTTCTCCTACCGCTTCGAGCTATAGGAAAGCTTACCGCGGGGTCCGGAGCCGCACTTCGGTGGCGCCCCAGCCGCCGCCGCCCATACCGGAGTCCTTGAAACCCGCCACATGGGGATTTTTTTCGAGTAGGCCATGGACGATGCTCTTGAGCGTGCCGGTGCCCTTGCCGTGGATGATGCGCAGTTCCATGATCCCCCGGCGCAGGCACTCCTCGATGTACCCGGGGACGAGGTCCTTGACGTCCTTGGGGCTGAACGCATGGAGGTCGAGGACGCCGTCGATGGGGAATTCCACGGGGTCTTCGTCAAGTTTGGGGCTCATCAAAACTATTTTAATCCAAACCGGCCGTCCTGGATAGCGCGCCAAGATTGACATCGGTGGGGACGGATGATAGGGTAATTCTTCCCGGTCCGCGAATTCCCTTAGGAGGGCACCTCAACCATGAAGATTCTTAAACGTTCACTCGGTAAACTGACTTCTCTTTTCCTCATCCTCGGCTTGGCCGCAGCGTTCTCTCTCTCCGCGATCGCGTGCAAGCCGGCCGGCGAGGCGGCGGGCGGTCTCAAGCCACCCATGGCCGAGATCATCCCCAAGGAATTGACCATCCACGGCCACACCCGGGTCGATAATTATTACTGGCTCAACGAGCGGGAAAACCCCAAGGTCATCGACTACCTCAAGGCCGAGAACGCCTACACCCAGGCCGTATTGAAGCCCACCGAGGCCCTCCGGGAAAAGCTCTACAACGAGATCGTCGGCCGGATCAAGCAGACCGACCTCTCCGTGCCCTACCGCTCCGAGGGCTACTATTACTATTCGCGCAACGAGGAGGGGAAGGACTATCCCGTCTATTGCCGGAAGAAAGGCAGTCTCGAGGGCGCCGAGGAAGTCCTCCTCAACGTCAACGAGATGGCCCAGGGGCACAATTATTACTCCGTCGGCGGCTTGTCCGTGAGCTCGAACAACATGCTCCTCTCGTTCGGCGTGGACACGGTCAGCCGCAGGAAGTACACCCTCCAGTTCAAGAACCTGGCCACGGGCGAGATCCTGCCCGACGCCATCGTCAACACGACGGGCTCAGCGGCCTGGGCCAACGACGACAAGACGGTTTTCTACACCCAGATCGACGACACGACCCTTCGGCCCCAGAAGGTCTTCCGGCACGTCTTGGGGACCCCGGTCGAGTCCGACGTCCTCGTCTTCCAC
>Ga0307378_10010669_pt1 | contig 11908 bp, 4 predicted proteins | sample UN1MG_FD_202238 | JGI IMG/M metagenome (GOLD analysis project Ga0307378, IMG submission 202238) | Soil microbial communities from Risofladan, Vaasa, Finland - UN-1 | ecosystem: Environmental > Terrestrial > Soil > Coastal area > Acid sulfate soil | place: Finland: Risofladan, Vaasa | collected...
TAAAAACCTCCGCGGCCAGGCGCTCTACGCACTCGCGCAAGATCCCTCGCAGATCACAGCCATCCTCGACAGGCTGGAGCCGCTCGCGAAGGCCAACCGCGAGTTTGATCTTGCGCCCGGCCTCGGCTCCGCGATCTACCGGAACCTCGCATCGATTCGTGAGCGCAAAGAGCCTGAGCCTGCGTGGGCCGAACGAGCCGCCGCCCTGGGCATGGAGATCGCGCTCGACACGGCTCGCCCATTGGCCGGCCGTTCCGACGGGATCAAACTCTATGCATTCGCTGCCGGCCCCCGGAGCGCCGAAAAGCTCGAAGCCTTCATCAACGACGAGAAGCTTGACCCCGAGCTGCGGTCCGCCGCGGCCGCCATGATCATCATTGACCCGGAAACGAAGATCTTCGTCATGATGGCCGGGAAGTACGACACCCTGCCGCGGCCCGTCCGCCAGGCGCTCGGCTCAGCCGCCAGCCGCGCCGCCAAGGCACCGGGGGCCGAAGCGTTTCTCATCCGTTTCCTCAAGGACGATGACATCGAGCTGGAAAGCCGCTTCTCGGTGCTGAACCAGCTCGGGCTGTTCGGCGCGGCCACGCAGATCGCCGCTCTGAAGGAGCTGGAGAACCACCCGCGTATCGGCAGCGTGGTCCGGGGCGTCATCGAGCGGATCGAGAACCGGAGGAAGCAATGAGGCGCTGCCGGCGGTCGGGCGATCCACCCGGCCATCGAGGCCATCTCGCTCGCCTGCGACGCGCGCCTCGCGTTCGATGAACACGATGTCACCCTCAGCAAGTAGGAGGACCTCACAATGAGGAAGCTGATTGTTCTCGGTACGATCTTGTGCCTGCTGCCGTTCACCGCCGCCCGCGCCGCCGAACCGCCCCGCCGTCCGGCGAAGGTCAGCGTGAACCTGGACGGGGCGCCGCTCGACCACTTCTTGGAGATCATCCAGAAATCCTGCAACCTCCGGATGGCCTACGAGCACGACCTGATCGCCAACAGCGAGCCGGTCACGCTGCACGTGGAGGACGCGGAGCTCGACGCGGTGCTTCATGCCGCGCTCGCGCCCCGCGGCCTCGAATGCATCTACACCGGCGAGACGATGGCCGCGATCGTGCGCGCGGATTCCGACATGGGCATGGCGAAGGCGGCGGGGCGGGCGCTGCGGACGCTGGCACGCCTCGCGCCGAAGATCGAGTCTGCCCGGCAGCAAGGCGACGAGATCCTGATGCCGGAATGGACGGATGACGACGACCGGGCGTTGGCGGAGGCATACGTTGACCTGTTCGCTGCGATCGTCAGCATGAAGATGATTTCCTCCCAAGGTAACTCCGGGGGCATCGACGAGTCGGTCCCGCTGATCCTGCCGATGCTGCGCGGCTTCGACCCGGACGTGCTGGTCGGCGCGGCGGCATTGAAGTACGTGTACAATGGCGTCCGCGTGCTGACGGATGAACAGGAGGAGGAACTGGTGGAGTCGCTGACGCGGCTTATGAGGCATTCCGATCCGCTCGTGCGGGCGGCGGCGGTCGTGCTGAATGCGACCGATTGGCGGCACCTGTCGCTGGAGCTTATTGACGAGACGCGCTACCGGCGTAAGGAGCTGGCGGGGCTTGGGCCGATCGACCAGGTGCTGCGGAAGGCGGCGGGCGACAACGCGCCGGAAGTCCGCGCGGCCGCGGCGTTCGCCTGCCTTCGATACGGCCATCTGAAATTCCCGGGGGAGATCCAGCAGATTCTGCGGAGGGACGGCATTGCGGCCGTACGGGCGCTGGCTTACCTCCCGCTCCGGGAATATTCGGAACAACGGCCGTCGGTTTCCGATCTGAGTCCGGGCCTGCGCGACGCGAACCCGATCGTCCGCACGGTCTGCCTGAAGCGGATGATCGAGCGGCTGCACGACGATCCGAGGACTCGCTGGGCGTTGCTCGTCGGGCGGGAGGCGCGGTTCATCCGCAGGCTGGATGACGAGCGGGAGCGCCTCCAGGCCGCCATGAAAGCCGAGGGCGTGGCGGACGATCCGTGGCTGACGCTGGCCGCGGAGGCGTTTGCCGCGAGGAACACGGCCCTGTGGTACGGCCTGTTTCGATGCGAATCACAGGGCGGGCGGATACGGGCGATTCCGCCGGAGGTGGAGCAGGTGCACGAGCACGCGGGGGCGGTTTTCGCGAGGCTGTTCGCCTCCGGGAAGCGATCGCACATGATGCTCGCATGCGGCGTGTTGAGGGAGTTGCTGCCGGCGTGGCCGTTTGGAACGTTCGTGGCAGAGCCGGACTTCGACTGCATCGCGAAGCACATGGAGTCGCCGCACCTTGCCACGCGGCTGATGTGCACGGCGGCGTGCTTCACGCTTGAACCGGCAGTGGCGGAGCCGCGGGTGCTGAAGGCGCTCGGTTCGGACGATCGGCTCGAGCGGGCGGCGGGGCTGCGGGCGTGCTACGCCATCAGGCGCCGGCCCGCTTCACCGGCCGTGCAGGAAAAGCTGCTCGCCCTCGCGGGCAGCAGGCGTCCGCCGGAGGCCGAGATCGCCGCGAGTGTGATCGGCCTTGCGTTCCCGACCGGCCTCGGGTTGCCGATCGGCCAATCATTCCGAACCGAGCGATTGAGGGATATTCTGCGAGCGGCCTTTCCGCAGAGCTGCACGGAATGGAGCGGCGAGCCCGGCAAGCAGAACCAGGCGCTCCTGCAGGAGGCCGTGCTGAAGTCGCGCGATGCCGCCGCGCAGATCGACTTCTTCCGCTCCATGGCATTCTATTGGCTGATGCAGAACGAAGCGATGTTCCTGTCGTTCATCACCCAATGCGAGCCGGCGGCCCTGTGCGAGATCGCCATGTTCAACTATCGACGCACGCAGTCTGACACCCAAGGTCTCAAGTTCACGCAGGCGGTGATCGATGCGATAGTCGAGCGGGCTGCGGGGCTGGTCCGCAAGGCGGACGGCACGCCGAATCTGGAGGTGATCTCGGCGCTGGCGAGGTTCGCCGTGCCGCTCCGATACAATGATCCCATCGGCCTCAACGCGAAGTACTACGAGATCGTCACGCCATTCCTCGAGACGTGTTTCCGGCCGGGCGCGACGGACGCCGAAATCGCGGCCGGCGGCGACCTGGTGAAGGCCATCGTCGGCCGGTGCTGGACTCGTCCGCCGAGCATCTATGCATCGATCCCCGGGGTGAAATGGGGCGAGCTGCCGGAGGGCGTGCGCCGCGCGTGTGCACGGTTCCTCGGCTACGCGGGCCACCCGCGGCACGGCAAATGCGCGGTGGAAGCGCTGGCCCTCTGCTACCGGCAGCTCCGCAACACCGAAGCCGCGCCGCTGGAGCCGGAGATGGTTGCCGCGATTGAGAAGGCCCGCGCCGCAATCGCTGACGCCGGCAGCCACGCCGATCAGACGCACCTCCTGCTCGCGCTGGCCGACCGCTCCCGTGGCGCCGAATCCGGGGCGTGGCGCATCAAACTGCAGGAACGGCTGATCGCTGGTTCAGTGCCGCCGGACTTGCGGGAGAACGTGTATCGTGCCATTGCGGAAACCACGGATCAGGTCACCACCGATTTCCAGGCCTTCCTGCTCGAGCGCATCGCCGACCCCGACGAAGACGTGCCGCTGCGCAACAGGATGCTCGACGTCCTCCAGCGGTGCCCGGACCTGTATGGCCGGCTGTTCCCAATCATCGCCGACCTGGCTGCGAGGGGCGAATCATTCGACGTGCGGCACGCAATGGAGACAATCCAGTTCAACCTGGATCGCGAGCCGGCTGCCGACTGGGCCGACGCCGCCGGCGCCCTGGGCTTCGCCGTGGCTACGTGCGACTCCACGAAGCGGTGCGTCTCCGCTGCCCGGAAGACGGCGATGGGGCTGTATGTGAAGGTGGTCGGGCGCGACGCCGCCGAAGATATCGAAGCGATGATCCGGGACGAGAAGCTGCTGCCGGAAATCCGCGCGGCCGCCGCGAGTCAGTTGATCGCGGCCAGCCCCGACACAAAGCTTCTGCCGGCGCTCGCGAAGAACTATGACGCACTGCCCGTGGAAGTGCGAATGGCACTCGGACTAGCGGCTGCCGAAGCCGTGAAGGCCGAAGGCGCCGCCGATTTCATGGCCCGATTCTTCCGCGACGATGCACTGCGCGGCGAGCAGGAATTGACGGCGGCCCTCGAGCGGTTGAAGGTCCCGCTCACGCCCGACCTCCGGGCCGCCCTCAACACGCTTAGCGGCGATCCCGAATATAACGACCTAGTCTGGCAGGCGCTCATCAGGTTACGATAGTGCAGAAGAGGGCGGGCGGCGGATGCCGCATACGCAGTAGCCCGCCACAATGGAGATTTCGCAATGAAAGGCATTTTCCTGTCGTTGCTGGCAATGCTGCTGCTGACGACGCACGCCGTGGCCGAGAACGCGGTGTCCCTCGAGTTCAAGGATCTTCCCCTCCCCGCCGCTCTCACCCGCCTCCAGGACGCCTCCGGCCTCCATCTCGCGTTCAGCGCCGATCTGGTCCGCGATGCGGAGCCCGTCACGCTGTCGGCGAAGGATGAGCCCGTCGATTCCATCCTCCTCCGCATCCTGCGCCCTCGTGGCCTGGAATGCATCTACACCGGAGCGACGATGGCGGCGATCGTGCGGGCGGATTCTGACATGGGCATGGCGAAGGCGGCGGGGCGGGCCATCCGCATGCTCGCGCGCCTGGCGCGGAAGATCGATTCGGCCCGGCAGCTAGGCGACGAGATCGTGATGCCGGAGTGGGAGGAGGGGGATGATAGGGCGCTGGCGGAGGCATACGTGGATATATTCGCCGCGATTGTTCGTATGCAGATGCTTTCATCGCTGGGTAAGTCGGCGGGCATCGACGAGTCGGTCCCGCTGATCCTGCCGATGCTGCGCTGCTTTGACCCGGACGTGCTGGTCGGCGCGGCGGTGCTGAAATACAGGTTCTGGGGCGGTTGCACACTGACCGGCGGGCAGGAGCAGGAACTTTCGGAGTTGCTGATGCAGGCACGGACGCATCCCGATCCGCTCGTGCGCGCGGTGTCGGTAATCCTCAGCTCGGCCAATTGGTGCGGGGGCCCCTTGGTGATATTCGACGAGACGCGCTACTAGCGCAAGGAGTTGCAGCGGGTCGGCCCCGTCGACGAGATTCTGAGGAATGCGGCTGCGGACGATGCCCCGGAAGTCCGCGCGGCTGCAGCAATCGCGTACCTGAAGTACGGCTGGCTCGAGTTTCCGCGGGAAATCCGGCAGGCTCTCCGGAAGGACACGTGCGCTGCGGTTCGCGCACTGGCATATCTCCCGCCGCAGTTGTCTCTGAAGCCGCCGCGGGCGGCTGATTTCAGCCAGGGCCTGCGCGACGCGAATCCGATCATACGCACACTGTGCCTGAAGCAGATGGTTGAGCCGCTGCGCGATGATCCGAAGACGCTATGGGCCTCCCGCGCCGGGCGGGAGGCGCGATTGGTTCACCGGCTCGAGAACGATCGCGAGCGGATTCGGGCTGCGATGAAGGCCGGGGGCGTGGCGGACGATCCGTGGCTGAGGCTGGCCGAGGAAGCGTTCCTTGCGGAGAACACCGCCAAGTGGTATGCCCGAATTCGCCATGCTATCGACCACGAGGGGGAGAAGCGGGTGATTCCGCCGGAAATCGCGGAGTGGCACGCGCAGGCCGGAAACGTTATCGCGGATCTGCTCGCGTCCGGCAAGCGGTCGCATGTGATGCTCACGTGCAGCGTTCTGAGGGAATTGCTGCCGACGTGGCCGTCGGGACGGCTGGTGGGCAGCCCCGACTTCGGCTGCATTGCCGCCCACGCAGAATCAACAGACTTCCTCGCGCGGCTGATTTGTACTGCGGCGTGCGGCACGCTCGATCCGGCAGTGGCGGAGCCTCGCCTGTTGAAGGCGCTCGATGCGGGCGATCCTCTGGAGCGATTTGCAGGGCTGTGGGCGTGCTGCACCGCGGCGGGCAGGCCCGTTTCACCGGCCCTCCAGGAAAGACTGCTCGGTCTGCTGGGCAGCAGCCGGCCACCGGAAGCCGATCTTGCCAGTCGAGCGATCGGCATTGCATTCCCGTTCGACAAGGTGCTTGCGATCCTGGAAGATTGGCGCCGGAATGGCGACTCCGCCGCGGCGACAGCCATTCTGCAAACAATCATTCCGTACGGCTCCCTGCAATGGAGCAGCGAGGATGGCAAGCGGAACCAGGTGCTTCTGCAGCAGGCCGTGCTCGCGTGGCACGATGCCGATCTGCAGAGCCGCTTCTTCCACACCACCGCGTACCGCTGGATGCAAGAGGACGACGCGCTGTTTCTGTCGTTCATCGAGGAATGCGAGCCGGCCGCACTGTGCACGGTGGCGACGTTCAACTACCGCCAGACGCAGCACCATACGCAAGGCCTCAAGCTGTCGCAGGCAGCGATTGATGCGATAGTCGACCGGGCTACGGGGCTGGTCCGCAAGGCGGACGGCACGCCGAATCTGGAGGTGATCTCGGCCCTGGCGGGGTTCGCCGTGCCACTCCGATTCAGTGATCCCATCGGCCTCAACGCGAAGTACTACGAGATCATCACGCCGTTCCTCGAGACGTGTTTCCGGCCGGGCGCGACGGACGCCGAAATCGCGGCGGGCGGCGAGTTCGTGAGAGCCATAGTCAGCCGGTGCTGGAATCGTCCGCCGAGCATCTATGCATCGATCCCCGGGGTGAAATGGGGCGAGCTGCCGGAGGGCGTGCGCCGCGCCTGCGCTCGATTCCTCGGCTACGCCGGCCACCCGCGGCACGGCAAATGCGCGGTGGAAGCGCTGGCCCTGTGCTATCAGCAGCTCGGCGGTACTGAGGCGGCGCCGCTGGAGCCGGAGATGGTCGCCGCGATGGAGAAGGCACGCGTCGCGATCATGGAAACCGGAAGTCCGGCGGACCAGACGGAGGTGCTGCTCGGGCTGGCGTGGCGCGCCGGCGCCATGGAGCTCAGAGACAACACCCTCCGTCAATTGCAGAACCGGTTGATCGCGGGAACGGTGCCGGCTGATCTGCGGGAGAAAACATGCCAGGCCCTCGAGCGCAACACGCATCTCCTCACCAGTGATTTCGTGAGCTTTCTGTTCGACCGCGTCGCCGCCCCCGACGAAGACGTGCCGCTGCGCAACACAATGATCGCCATCCTCCGGCAATGCCCGGACCAGTATGGCCGGCTGTTCCCAATCATCGTCGACCTGATTGCGAGGGGTGAGTCGGTCGACGTGCGGCACGCAATGGAGACAATCCAGTTCAACCTGGATCGCGAGCCGGCTGCCGACTGGGCCGACGCCGCCGGCGCCCTCGGCTTCGCCGTGGCCACCTGTGACTCGACGAAGCGATGCGTTTCGAGGGCACGCGAGGTGGCGATGAAGCTGTTCGTGAAGGTGGTTGGGCGCGACGCCGCCGAGGACATCGAATCGATGATCCAGGACGAGAAGCTGGCGCCGGAGGTTCGCGCTGCCGCCGCTACGCAGTTGCTCGCCGCCAGCCCCGATACGAAGCTTCTGCCGGTGCTCGCGCGCAACTACAATGCGCTGCCCGTGGAGGTGCGGAAGGCCCTCGGCAAGGCTGTTGCCGGAGCCGAGAATGCCGAAGGCGCCGCCGATTTCATGACCCGGTTCTTCCGCGATGAGGAGATGCTCGGCGAGTACCAAATGATGACGGTCCTCGAGCAACTGAAGGTGCCGGTCACGCCCGACCTGCGGGCAGCCCTCACGGCGCTCGGGGACGATCCGGAGTACGGCGAGCTCGCCAGGCAAGCCATCGGCAGGTAGGAGGCTGTGGGTGCATGCGTTCTCGCGTGCCGGAAGCGGGCGGGCAACAGTGGCCCGCCCCTACGGAAGATTCCGGCAACGTGTGTTACAGGCAATCCAGGATTTCTGGATCCTTCTTTGGCGCAATAGCGGGTTCCGGTAGGGGCGGGTGCGGCGGACGCCGCGTCCGCAGTTGCCCGCCCTGCGTGCGTCGCAGACACACGCTACAAAGGAGATCACGCAATGAAAGGCATTTTCCTGTCGTTGCTGGCAATGCTGCTGTTGGCCGTGCAAGCCGTGGCCGGGGATGCGGTGTCCCTCGAGTTCAAGGATCTTCCCCTCCCCGCCGCCCTCACGCGCCTCCAGGACGCCTCCGGCCTGCATCTCGCATTCTCCAACGAACTCGTCCGCGATGCCGAACCGGTGACGCTGTCGGCGAAGGATGAACCCGTCGATGCCGTGCTCCTGCGAATGCTGCGTCCGCGCGGATTCGAATGCATCTACACCGGCGAGACGATGGCGGCGGTGGTGCGCGCGGACACCGACGCGGGCATGGCGAAGGCCGCCGGGCGGGCGCTGCGGACGTTTGCACGTCTCGAGCGCAAACTGGAGAAGGCGGTGCAGGTCGGCGATGAGGTGAAGGTGCCGGAATGGACGGATGAGGATGATCGGGCGCTGGCGGAGGGGATCGTCGATCTCGCCACGGCGGCGTACTTCTTCAACCAGCGCAAGCGCGAGACGGGCGGCAAGCCGTTCGATCTCGCGCGCCTGCTCAACATCTTCGACAAGGACGTGCGCGTCGGCACGTGCTGCCCGGCTACGGAAACCCGGGGGCAGGAGACGCGCTCGCCCGAGGAGCTTGCCGCACTCGAGGCCGCCGTGCTGAAGGCGATCGACGATCCCGATCCGGAAATCCGCGCCACCGGCATCTTCCTCGTTGCCTGCGTGAATCGGCTCTACGGCGACAAGTGGGCACCGGTGGTACAGAAAGTCGTTGACGCCTGCACCAAGGATCCCGCCCCCGAGCCGCGATTCGCCATCACGCTCGCGTTTGCTTCCGGTGGCCTGGGCAGAGCCTATCCCCAAGGTGAGATCCTGTCGACATCTCGCTCTGATGCCAACCCCTCGGTACGAGGCGTTGCGTGGGTGCTCTGGCTGGATCAGCAGCGCCGCACCGCCGGACCCGAATTGCTCGACGAATTCCGCCAAGCCATCATCGCCGAGAAGAACCCCATCCTCAGGTCGCTCGGCGTCATCATGGCCCTGATGTTCTGCGAGCGCAATCATGAGAACGTGGCACAGTTGTGCAATGCTCCCGAAGTGCAGGCTGATCCGTGGCTGAAGGTCTCGGCCGGTTTGATGCTTGGGATTGCGGAGATGATGACCACCGGCCGGGATTCGTCGCGCAGCAAAGATGAGGGCGCCGCCGCCGAAATCTACGCTCAGGCCAGACAGAAGATGCTCGATACAACGATCGCGCTCCTCACCTCCGGAAAGCGCTCGCACCAGCTCCTGGCGGGGCTGTCGTCCTTGTTCGGCATGCGGGCTATGCTGGCCACCGGCCAGAAACAGCCGAAGCCCGACCTCTCGAAGATCACGGCGCTCGCCGATTCCGATGACCTCTGGGAGCGCTTCCTCGGCATCATGACGAGCGCCGCGGCAGGCGACCAGGCCGGCACCGCGCGGCTCCTCAAGGCGCTCGAATCGAAGGACCAGCTCGACCGGATCTCCGCCTTGATCGCGTGCACGATGTCGAGGCCCAGCACCAATCCCAACGCAGACGCCGCCGAGATCGAGCTGTCAAAGAAGCTGACGGCCGCTATCTTCGCACTGCTGAGGTCCCCGCTTCTCCCCGAGAAGTACCTCGCCGCGGAAGCGATCCGGGGACGAGTGCCGTTCGACGACCTGCTCGCCATGCTGCAGGACGAGATTCGCCGCAGCCCGAACAGCGACCTGGCGAAGCTGCTGGTTACATTATTCGGTGACCACCGCGAGCTGCAAGGCAACGACGAGGTCAGCAACCAGCGACAGATGATGGTCCTCGACACCGTGTTCGAGTCGAAGAACGCGGAACTGGAGATACTATTCATCCAGAACATGAACTGGTGGTCCCTCCAGAACCAGCCCCTGATCCTCACGCTCATCTGCGATTGCGAGCCGGAGGTGCTGAGCACCATGCTTGCGGCGAACCGGAACTTGTCGTACCGGCTCGGCAGCCAGGACTTCGCGATCGAGGCGATGCTGGAGCGCCTGAAGACGCTGCTCGCCCAGAACGATCCCCGCGTCAGGCTGACCGCCGTCAAGGGTTTGGCGTCATACGTGCGAAGTTCACCCAACGTGGTGCTCGTGGAGAAGTTCAGGGCGACAACGCTGGAGCTTTCGGCGAAGATGCTCGATGCCTTCATCCTGCAGGGCAACACGCCTGAGCAGTTCGCTGCCGGCTGCGATCTGCTGTGCGCCACACTGGAGAAAGGCCGAACAAGACGGTGGGGTGATCTGCCGGTCGGCATTCGCGCGGCGGCGGTTCGCGTGCTGGGCGTGGCGGGCGATCCGGCGCGCGCCGCGAAGGCTGCCGCCGTGCTCGGGCTCTGCTATTCCCATGGCGGCAGCGAGAATGCTGAATTCGCTCCCGTGATGGAAGCCGCCCGGCGCAAGATCATGGCGAGCGACCGCCCGGCCGACCAGGCCGTGGTGCTGTGCGGCATGGCCATATCAGGCGATGCGCAGTTGCGCGATCCGGCTGTCGCCGAACTCGGAAAGCGCTTGATGGACGGCACCCTGCCCGCCGCCAACCGGAACGACACAGTCCAAGCGCTGTCCGGCATGCGCGTGAAGCTGTCGGACGATTTCCTGCGCTTCGCCCTCGCGAAGTTGAGCGACCACGCGGAAGATTCGGCCATCCGCCAGTCCATTGTCGGTTCACTGTCAACCAAGCCGGCAGTCTACGGCGAGCTGATCGACACGCTGGCGGAGCTGGCGAAGTCGGGAGAACCGGAGCCGGTCTACACGCCATGGCTGAGCAGCCTCAGCGGGAGGCTGAAACACGAGCTTGCTACGCTCAAGGACAAGAACCAGCCAGTCCCCGCGTGGGCCGCGAAGGCCGCCGAATTAGGCCTGCAGATCATGAACGACACCGCACGCACACCAGACCAGCGAACCCAGGGAATGGGGTTCTATGCCCGCGTCGCCGGGCCGGCGGCTTCTGCAATGCTTGAGAAGACCGCGCTCGATCCGAAAGCCGATCCCAACATGCGCCGGCAGGCCGTGTCACTGGCGGCCGAGACGAATCCAGAATCGAAGATCTTCGCCACGCTCGCCGAGAACTACGCCACGCTGCCCACGGATATGCGGCGTGACCTCGGGCAAACCGCCGCCCGCGCCAAAAACGCTGCCGGCGCCGAACCCCTGGTGATAGCGCATCTGAAAGACCAGGAAATCGGCAGCTATCGCATTCACGCCCTCTCGATGCTCGACCTTCCGGCCACCCCCACGCTCATCGCCGCGCTCAAGGAGCTCGAGCAGGACAAAGACCTCGGCCCGCACGTGAAGAACGTGATCGAGCGGCTGCAGCGGCAGAACAAGCAGTGACGCGGCGCGTGTACGGCGCGAGTGCATGGATGCACGACGCCTGTTGCGCATTCACTCCGCTCCTGCTATAATGCCCGCAGGAGACGCACCATGCGCACCCATCTTACCGGCAGCAAGGTCCGCCTTCGCCCGCTCACGCACGATGATCTGCCGACACGCGCCCTGTGGACGGCCGACGACGAGCTTGCCGTGATGATGGGCGTGGACATCGCGGCGGAGCCGTTCGTCTCGCCCGAGGATGAGCTGCGTGGGAACCACGAATGGCTGGACGGCCGCGTCCGCGCCGGGGGCATCGTGCTCGCGATCGAGGTGGAGGGCCGCTACGTTGGCGATATCGATATCACTACAATATCGCGCGAGCGCCGCGCCGAGCTGTCGCTGTTCATTGCCGACCGATCGTCTTGGGGGAAGGGCTACGGGACGGAGACGGTTGAGCTTGTGCTGGGCGAGCTGTTCGCCGGCAAGGAGGTCGATGCCGTCGACGTGGAGGTGGCGTCGGGAAACGCGCGGTCGGCGAGATTCTGGCGGAAGCTGGGATTCGAGGTGGTTTCGACTGATGCGAGTGGAAGAATATCC
>Ga0307378_10010670_pt1 | contig 11908 bp, 9 predicted proteins | sample UN1MG_FD_202238 | JGI IMG/M metagenome (GOLD analysis project Ga0307378, IMG submission 202238) | Soil microbial communities from Risofladan, Vaasa, Finland - UN-1 | ecosystem: Environmental > Terrestrial > Soil > Coastal area > Acid sulfate soil | place: Finland: Risofladan, Vaasa | collected...
GGTGTATACCCCTTGAATACCCCGTCGATGAGCACTTTTGCAGACTGTGGGTTCGAATCGATTTCTACCGCTCCATGATCTCCCCAGCCGTGTGTGCTCACCCAGCTTGAGTTCACAGCAAAAATTACCGATGCCGGTCCGCCAGCCGTACAATTCTTCTCATTAAACCTGGCCGAGTATGCGAAACCTGTGATCGATTCATAATTATAACGCATGGCCGTTTCATTGAAAACGGGATAATCGTCAGGGGAACAGCCTTCCCAGGACACCACATTTATTTCTCCGCCAACAGGGTACTCCTGGAGATGAACAGAATAATTGAACCTGCAGTTCGTCCCGGTTTCATCGGTGAAATTCAGGGGTTGAGCATCCTCACTCTGATACATTACACCGGTAAGATTCCCGGATATTGTTCCGTTATCCAAACAGGAGAATCCAGTTCCGTCCATGGATTCAAGAATAATCAGTGAAAGCCCTGTGTCCGGAGGCGGTATTAATTCAACGACCGTAGAGTTGCTGGAAGGATCAATAGCACAGTATGAAAACAAGGACGAATTGATTGAGACTTCCTGCGCATCCCCGACATAGACCACGGATATTCCGTCACAGCATAGGAAGGTTGCGTTATAGGTTCCGTCCATTACGGTAATATACCCGGGTCTGGAAATCGAGCTGTTGCCAACACTATTTCCTGCAGTGAGATTGATGTCATAGACCCCTGGCTGGCTGTATTTATGAACCGGATTTTGCTCATACGAAGTGTAACCGTCTCCAAAATCCCAATACCAGGTATCCGGGAGCCCGGACGATGAATCATTGAACCGGACCTCCAGCGGTGCAGGGCCGCAGGTCACATTTACTGAGAAATCGGGAAGCGGTGCGCTGCCAACCGAAATATAGAACATTTTCCTGATTGCATCCCTCTGATAGGGGTCATGGACAATCAGCACCGGGCTGAAGGTTCCCTGTGTCTGGTAGGTATGGACCGGGTCCTTTTCATTTGAAAAATTTCCGTCTCCAAAATCCCACCGGTATCCGGCAACAGGGCCACTCGATTCATCATAAAAATGCACGATCAGAGGAGAGTCTCCTTTCGTGATATTCGCGCTGAATTCGGCACCAAGCGGAGCCTCGGCAACATCAATTGTATAGAGGTAAATATCATAGTTCTCATTTCTTCCATCCTGCCATACAATCCTGTCGCCCCAGATATCCGGGTTCATCTCGGCTGAATCTGTTGATTGGGTTATTGAAATTTCAGTGCCGTCTATGAGGTTATATGCCGAAATATCATAATATCCGGTCTGGTTTACATACGCGACGACATCCTGGCATATTACAGGGTTACCGTAGAACCCGTTTCCTCCCGTAAGCCTGGTTTCATTCCCCGTTCCCACGTCAAACCAGTATATCTGATATAAACCATCGCGATAATCTTCCCAGACGATATAATCATCCCAGATTTCAGGGTTCATCTGGTCCGATGAATCATTTGTGACCCGGGTCTCGATACCAGTATCGTGGTCATACATATAGACATCATAGTTCTGGTTCCGCCAGTCCTCCCAGACTATTCGATTCCCGAATATTGAAGGATTCGACTCATATGAATCTTCTTTTGTGATTTTCTCCTCGGACCCGTTTGAAATATCATAAAGATAAATGTAGTTTTCGTAGTCTCTCCAGTCCTCCCAGACAATCCAGTCGCCCCAGATTTTCGGGTTGACCTGGTCATATGTATCATTCGTGACCTGTATCTCTTCATCCAGAGCCAGATCGTACATGTATATGTCATAATTATAGTTGCGCCAGTCCTGCCAGACTATCCTGTCTCCCCAGATGTCAGGTCTTTCAGCTCCCATCTCGCTATGGGATAATCGATATTCCTCACCACTGGTCAGGTTGTACAGGTAGATCTCTGTATATCCCGACCTGTAATCAGACCAGACAACGCTGTCCTCATAGATTGCGGGATAATCTTCGCTGCTTTCCCATGTGGCGACAGAAAGAATGCTCTCAATACCGGTTGCACTCTTGCCTGCAGTCACAATCCGTATATCCAACTCGGTGATTCCACCGGGGGTAAATGGATAATTTGACTGCCAGTCGCCAGCCGATCCGACTTCATAGACCAAGCCGGGCATCCCGCCGACGGAAAATTCAATGGGTGTGCCGGGAGTGATATCGCCCTGGACAATCAGTTTCTCATCGAATATTCCCTCGTTTCCGTATCCGCCCTGATCCGAGACTATCGGGTTCCCCTCGATTCCTGTACGTACCCCGGCACCGCTGGCTCTCACTTCCACCCCGGCGGCTACGGGCTTTCCTTCAAACTCAATCTTTCCGAAAAAGGCGTGGGGGGGTAAAGGCGCTTCGCCTGTGCAATACGATCCATTCGAAGTACCTTCTACGAGGGGATCGGGTTGAGAGGTATTCGTAACAGAAGCACCTTCCTCAGGTCCACCTGTAATATTTTCCTGCTGCAAGGGCGGAGATGTCGTTCCATTTTCAATTTGCAGGGAATTATTCGAAATTTCGGATATATTTGAGATCAAATCATCGCAAATTGGGTCCTCGTATGATGAATTGTTTATTATCCCGTCAGCATCCGCCGACGAAGAATATATCGCAATTACCATGAATACAATAAAAAATAGGAGGAATGTTCTCTTTTTTATAAAGGAGGGACTTTCCCTCGATCCGCATTTTCGTCCAGCTGTTGCAGCAATCATATGAGTCCCTCCAAATACTACCTTTTCAGGGCCTTACATAGCCATAGCTGTAGAAATTCGTTTTAAAGTCATTTGCACTGATGGCAAAAATTCCGTCGTTTGCGTCAGCGAAATTGATTAACGCCCCAGGCCCTGCATTCCAGACTCCGGCTGCGAGCGCCGCCGGCGGTTCGGGATCCCTGACAGTCGGATTCCGAAGAACGATGTGAGTGCCCTGATAAACCCCGAGCAGCGAATAGGTGTGATCGGGATTCTGAGTACATGCTACCGACGGATACGTTGTCTTTCCTGAAGGTAGTCTTAGAATGTTCGCAATAATTTGGTTGGGAGTCTGTTGACCCGTTAAGAACGTTTGGTGATGAGCGTATCTTGATACGCTGATCAGCCCGTTAATTCCGGCGCCTCCTGGCAGCAAACTTATATCCGGATGGTCCGGATTGCCATCCAGTGAACGACAGCCCTTCCAGCAGGCATATGCCTTCTCATAGAGCATGGGCCAGGTGTAATTCGTTTCAGACCTCGCAAAAATCAATTGATTGTTCGCGTCAACCGGAAGATTCTCAGAGGTGAGATTCACAACTGAATTAGTGTTGGTTATAGGATCCATGAATTGGAACGATGGATAGTGACTGATCCTTGTCTGTGCCGCCCATGCCACCGAAGCCAGTGCTGCGATTAAGTAGCAGTTCCCACAGCAGCCCTGGACCGGCTCTTTATACAGATGGGTCGGCCCGCTGTATGGACCCATTCGTTGCCAGTTTGCCACCGGTGGCGGGGTGCAGGGATTCAGATACGTGAGTCCGCTGTGCTGTACATTTTTTTCTTTCCATGCAGGAGAATTCATGGCAGGTTTTCGAATTTCATTCATTGTCATACCTTCGACCTTTGCTTACCGATTCCTTCACAATCATCGATCAATTGGACTAATTCAGGCAACCAGGTGCAGTAATAGTACGCTGCCAAAGGATTCTCCCTTGAAATCCGCCAACTGCATGCTGAAATTCAATGAAATCGCACTGGATCTATATTGGAATACACTCCAACCCCCCAGTTGAATGCACCTGTAGATTCCTGGAAACTATGGCGTTAGGTGAATAATTTCATCAATATAACATAAACTTTATGGAGAAAAACCAGGCATCTTCCCTACAGAAATTTGGCTGTTAAGAAAGAATGGTTAAAAAGAATATACTATATGATAACTTTCATATCCAATTCAGTCAAAATATATTGGCAGACTTTCCTGAAGGTGTTTCTTTGTGATCCTGGTAGGTATCGATGATACGGATATTCTAAACTCCCGCGGCACCGGACGGCTTGCCAGGGAAATTGCCGGACAACTTAGCCCTCAATACACGGTAAGCGGCATCACCCGCCACCAGCTTTTCCAGCACCCGTCAATACCTTCTACATCCCATAACAGCTGTGCGGTAATCCACCTGCAAAATGGAGCACACCCTGATATTTCCTCCACATTTTCCATTATCAGGGAAATGGTCCTGGGAGATTTCATCGAGGGAAGCGACCCGGGGCTGGCGGTGGCCCGATCAGATTGTGTTGCGAACCATGTGATCGAGTTCGGCCAAAGCGCCAAACGTGAACTTGTAAGCCAGGATGAGGCACGCTCGATAGCCAGGCAGTCGTCTGTGATGCTTGAGGGCCTTGGAGGCACGGAAGACGGGGTGATAGGGGCACTTGCAGGGATAGGCCTTGCCGCTTCAGGCAATGACGGGCGATATGTTCTTTATCGCACATTAAGAGACTACAGGGGATTGCATTCCGTCGAATCGCTTCTGAGAGCAGGTATCGATCAGATCTGCACTCCGCGGGGCGCGGCTGTGACTGATGGCTTTGTGCAGATCGCCAAGTTTCCTAAGCCAGCCCTGATAAATGGAAGAACGGTGCTTTTTGTTGAAGAAAAAAACGGAATGTATCGGGATCTGAAAGTAGATTAATAGCAGGAAAATTCCATTGTATTCGGAAAATAACGGATGGATAGAATAGGATATCCATCCTTTCTATACACGGAACGCGACCATTCTTCTTATTAACGGAACGCGACATTCCCGTCCCCCTTCATTAACCCGCCTGCCTTGCGGGGGTTTTCATACATATTTTTTACTGACGCACTTTTCACATAGGGTTTATTCGCAAGATGCACTGTGGCGCTTTTGTTATGATACGCAACAGAGAAAATAATTCATAAAAAGAGGCTAATTTGGAAACGACCTGAATAAAGGTATGGACTGCTTTATTGGTCCTTTCCGCTCATCAGGCGCACAAGAAGAGCCTTCTGGGCGTGAAGCCGGTTTTCTGCCTCATCGAACACAACACTCCGGCTGCCTTCGATTACAACTTCTGTCACCTCCTGGCCCCGGTGTGCAGGGAGACAGTGCATGAAGATCGCATCATCAGCTGCTTTTTCCAGGAGTGCCTCGGTGACCGTATACCCCTTAAACGAATGAAGTCTTGCCTCCAACTCTTCCTCGTCTCCCATCGAGACCCAGGTATCTGTCATAACGACATGGGCGTCACGGACTGCTTTCTCCGGATCACGAAGTACGTGCACTTTACCTCCCCTCCGCAGCGCCTCTTTCACAATATCGTCCGGCGGATTGTATCCCTCGGGCGAGGCCACGCAGATCTCCATCCCGGTAATGGCCGATACGAGGACAAGGGAATTGCACACATTATCCCCGTCACCAACCCATGCAACTTTCAGTCCCTCTACAGACCCGAATCGTTCGGTGATTGTCATGAGGTCAGCAAGGATCTGGCATGGATGTTCCCTGTCAGAAAGGCCATTTATAACCGGAATAGTAGCATAATGGGCAAAATCAACGATTGTGTCATGCCTGTAGGCCCGGATCATCACTCCCGATACATAACGGGACGCCACCCGGGCCGTATCACGGATCTCTTCGCCCCTGCCAATCTGGAGATCCTGTGCATTCAGAAAGAGGGCATGGCCACCCAGGTCGTTCATCCCCACCTCAAATGATATACGCGTTCTGGTAGAGGACTTTTCAAAAATCATGGCCAGGTTTTTCCCCGAAAGGAACTCGTGCTTGCGTCCTTCCCGGCGCAGCATCTTCAGCCTTTTCGCATCAGCGATAATTCCGTCAAGTTCCGATGAGGAGAGGTCAAGAATGGAAACCAGGTCTTTTTTCATCGCAATTCCTTCATATGCGCACAACGTTTCGCCAGCAACTCTTCCGTTCCGATATCACGCCTGTAACGGACACGCCCCATCACAGCGGCCGCCGCCCTTTGTGCGTGGGCTTCTGCGTCGGCCAGGGTCTCACCCATCCCCACAAATGCCAGGGTCCGGGAGGTCTGGGTCAGAAGCTGCCCATCCTTCTCCTCGATATTGGCAAAATATAGGAGCGCAGCCCCATGATCGCCAATCTCAACAGGCTGCCCGCTGACTGGAGCCTCCGGGTAACCTTCAGGAACAAGGTATTTACAGACAGTGGCTAACTTCATGAAATCCACCTGTGCAGACGGGAGATCTCCTTCGATAAGATGGAGCAGAATCTCTGTAAAATCCGAATCCAGCATCGAGAGCACATTCATTGCTTCGGGGTCACCGAACCTGGCATTGAATTCTATCACCATGGGACCTTTCCTGGTATTCATGAACTGCCCGTACAGGATTCCCCTGTAGGGGTGCCCGATTTTAGCCATGGCAGATACGGCATCCTTCATGATTGAAAAAGCCGATTCGTAGTCTTTTGCTGATACAAAAGGCAGAATATGATCAGACATTGAATATGACCCCATACCGCCTGTATTCGGCCCTTCATCCCCTTCATACGCCCTCTTATGATCCTGGACAAGAGGCATTGGGATGATATGAGTGCCATCTACAAAGGCCTGCATCGTGAATTCTTCACCTATGAGACGCTCTTCCAGTACTACATTGCCACCAAGTGCCTTCACATACTCGAGCGCCCCACTCCTGTCCAGATGCTCGCCCATTATTTTCACCCCTTTACCGCCGGTGAGGCCAATGGGTTTGATTGCAAGATCCCCCTCGTTCTCGTTGATGAAGGCCACAGCATCCTCTGCATTATAAAAGACCCTGTATTTTGGACATCCGGCAATCCCATGAGACTGCATCATCTCCCTGCAGAATGCCTTGTCTGTCTCCAGGCGCGCTGCAGCCCTTGATGGGCCCACACACGATATACCGTTTTCTAAAAGAACATCGACGACACCCGCCTCAAGAGGGGCCTCAGGACCAATTATTGCAAAATCAATCGAGCAGTTCCTGGCAAATCGAATCACAGCCGGGACATTTGTCTCTTTTTCAATCAGCAGCTTCTTTGAGAGACGGGCTATTCCCGGATTTCTCTTGGACATTACAGAAAAAATTTCCACTTTGCTGTTGCAGGACAAAGCCCTGGTGATGGCATGCTCCCTGCCCCCACCCCCAACAACAAGAATCTTCATAGTCATTTATTTGAATGCAATTTTAAAAAAATTGTGTTATCTCTGGATGCCCTCAAGAATTTCTGCAGCATTTGTCAGCGCAAGGAGAGCAATTCCCATATCAGCCAGGGTTTTTTCGGCGCCTGCTTTCCGATCCACTATTGCCACCACGCACTCTACGTGCGCACCCTGCAATCGAAGCTCCTCGATTCCGTAGAGAACTGATCCCCCGGATGTGATGACATCTTCCACGAGCACAACTTTTTTTTCCCGAACGTCCCCTATAATCCTGTTTTCTTTTCCATGAGTCTTATCGGAACTGCGAATTATTGCATATGGCAATCTGCTTGCAAGGGAGACTGCTACCGCTATCGGCACACCTCCTACCGCGACCCCCGCAACGACATCAAATTCGCACATTTCCTGGATTTTGTGTCCTATTCTTCCTAAAATTTCAGGATTTGTGAGAACCGACTTTACATCGATGTAATAATGGCTTTTCTTTCCGGAAGCCAGGGTAAAGTCACCATAGACCACTGCTCCCCCTTTCCGGAGCATTTCGGCAATTTCGTTCACCATGGTACATCCTTCACTTTAAGTTTAAAGCCTATGATATTTACCGTCCTGTGCAGGAGATACGTGAGTATAAGAATCCACAGGAAAATCAGAGGTGTCACTGTAGAGACCACCCATTGGTAGTCAAATAAAATGAGGAAGAGAAACGCCCCTGCAACAAGATCGTACTGGTCGGCAACCGGCCACCTTTCTCCTCTTTTTTTCCCAAGTCTTCTTTTGAAAAAACTTTTAATCAGATCTCCCACCAGGGCCCCGGATGCAAGGAGGAACACCGTAAAAATGGTCAGTTCAGGGAGTTGCGATAGTCCGGCTATGTCCCTTATACCTATCTGAAGCAGCCCGACGAGTATCCCTGCTCCCACTCCTGCAAAAAAGCCCCTGATGGTTTTTCCATCTCCAAAAATCCTTTTACCATCGGAAAAATTACGACCAGAATCAATCGGCGACCCTCCTCCCGTCGCCGCCGCTACAGGATTTGGCACATATGCCGGAAGCATAATCCATAGCGCAGAAACCAATGGAATTAAAAATGATTCGATATTAATTATTATGCCTCCAATATCTGTAATAAAGAACAGCTATAAACATTAAGATATCCCACAATTAACCTGATTTGGAGATCAGGTAGGGAGGAACATGAAATTAAAATCGACCAGAAGCTTATGCCCTGTCTGTAATGCCACCCTCGAAGCTGAAATCGTGGAGGAGGACGGCAAGGTATGGTTACTTCGGCAGTGTCCGGAGCATGGTGCTTTCCGCGATATCTATTGGTCTGATGCGGAGATGTGGCATCGGTTTGAACAATATGAAACCCTTGGTACTGGTCTGGAGAATCCGCAGACAACCGCACCAAAGGACAGCTGTCCACTCTCATGCGGGATTTGCAACAACCACAAATCGATCACCCTCCTGGCCAATATCGATCTTACAAACCGTTGCAACCTGAATTGCGATTTTTGTTTTGCCAATGCCAGGGCTTGTGGCTTTGTGTACGAACCCACCTTCGACCAGGTAGTGGATATGCTCAGGCTCCTGAGAACCAATAAACCCATTCCCACGCCGGCGGTCCAGTTCTCGGGTGGAGAGCCTACCATGCGTGAAGATCTGATGGAGATTATCAGAAAAGCAAAGGAAATGGGCTTCCCCCAGGTCCAGCTTGCGACCAATGGAATCAAGCTTGCCCAGGACATCAATTATGTGCAGGAACTCAAAGATGCCGGGCTTAGCACTATATATCTCCATTTTGACGGTGTTTCCAAAGAAACGAATCCACAACTGAATATTGACCACAAAGTCGTGGAACACTGTGAAAAGGCAAGAATGGGGCTTGTACTTGTCCCAACTATCATAAAAGGGCGCAACAATGCCGAAGTTGGCGATATTATACGTTATGCAGCAGAGCATATCAGCGTTGTAAGGGGGGTTAATTTCCAGCCCATTGCCTTCACCGGGGCAGCAAGTGAAGAGGATGTAAACCGGGAAAGGATTACCATCCCGGAACTTCTTGATAATATTGAATTCCAGATGGATGGAACTATTAAAAAAAGCGATTTTTATCCTGTACCCTGCGTGGTGCCATTTTCTGACCTGGTGGAAGCATATACCGGAAGGCCGCAGTTGCGATTCACCGCACACCAGCATTGTGGTGCAGCAACGTACGTGTTTGTGACAAAAGACGGCATAATGCCGGTAAACCGGATGGTTGATGTAGAAGGTTTCTTTGACTCAATCGAAGAAATGGCCGAAAAACTCAGAAAAGGCGGTTCCTTGAACAAGTATAAGACCTTGATTGCAGGAATCAAAGAACTCAACAAGTCAATGAAGAATAGCGAGCAGGGCAGCAGTGCAGAGTTCTGGAAACTTATCGGGAAGACTCTTATTATGCAGAATTTCGATGCCTTGCGTGATTTCCACTGGAATGCGCTTTTTATCGGGACCATGCATTTCATGGACCGCTATAATTATGATCTCTCCAGGGTGCAGAGATGCTGTATCCATTATGCCACACCTGACGGAACTCTGATTCCTTTCTGCACATATAACAGCGGACCGGTGTACAGGGAAAAGGTGTGGAAAAAATTCCAAAATTCCCCGGATAAATAATATTTTAAGGAAATTTCAGCTCAATATCTCCCATTTTCCTCATTGCAATCTCTGCAATAGCCAGATCCTGTATTGCCAGGCCGGTAGAATCAAAAATAGTTATCTCATCCCTGGCATTTCTCTTCTTTTTTCCAATTACTAATTCCCCTAATGTCCCTTTTATCTGTTCAGGCGAGAACAGTCCAAGGCTTATGGGCACATTAATCTCCCCTGAATGGACTGCCTGGGCCGGATCATCAACAAATACTTCTGCCCGGGGCAGTATGGCCGGATCAAGTTCCTGTTTGCCAGGTGCATCCGCACCGATGGCATTGATATGCGTTCCTTCCGTCACCCATTCGTCCTTTATAAGCGGCTTCCTCGAAGGGGTGGTGGTCACGATGATATCGGCACTGCATACCCTGGGAAGATTTGCCGGATTACAATCGATCCCGGAGAAATTCTTGCAGAAGGACACGGCATTTTTTTCATCCCGGCTCCATACCCGTACACTCTCGACATCGATCTCATGGCAGATGGCATTCACCTGCGCAATGGCCTGTCTGCCGCTTCCTACGATACCCAGGGTGGCGGGTGAAGCGGGAGCCAGGTACCTGGCGGCAACAGCCCCCGCGGCACCGGTTCGTAAATCAGTCAGATCAGTCGAATTCAGTATCGCAAGAGGCAGTCCTGTATCAATATCAAGGATTATGGTGAGGGCCATCACGGTAGGAAGTCCACTCTGGCGATTGCCTGGATGGACATTTACAATCTTCATGCCAGCGATATCCAGGGAAGGAATATAGGCAGGCATTGTCCGGAAATCGCCTTTATCCAGATGGACATAGACCTTGGGGGGCATCTGCACATTTCCCCTGCCGTGTTCTGCAAAAGCTTCTTCTATCGCATCGTTGACCTCGGAAATATCCAGCCCGGATGCGGGGTTGGAAAAGTACCACATACTCGATTGGTGGATCATTCACACAGAAGAAATTGACTCTGCAAAGTCTCCTCTGACCTTCCTGCCGGATGGTGATGATTATCCCTTTCCAGTACGTACATGATTAGAAGGATGATATCCAGGAGCGGTGATACCGGCCTATGATATGTATTGTTCCAAAACCCACAGATACACCTGACGATCACTCAACCGCTGCTGTCGCCAGGGAAATTGCCAGGCTAGGGGGTCATTACAAGTGCCTCGACCTGGACAACATCGATCCGTTCGGCACCGAAATTGATGGAAATCTTATCTGGATCTGCGGCCTGAAACAGGACCTTCACCAGTTTGAGGTTGTAAACGCCCTTTCGCTGAAAAATCTGGTTGTCAATTCGCCGCAGGCGATCTTTACCTGCGCGAGCAAAGTAATGACCAGCGCCCTGCTCGAAAAAAATCAAATCAATACACCCCTTACCCTGTTTACCGCATCAAAAACTATTGCTGAGAACTTTATCCTGTCGCAGGGGAAAGTTGTCACAAAACCCGTGTATGGATATGACGGGCTCGATATCCGGTTGATATCATCGGCCATGGAGCTTGCCGAGCCTCCATATTATCTCCAGGAATACATACCCAATGATCGGGACTTCAGGGTTTTCGTTATAGATGGCAAGCCGGAAGGGGCGATTGCCAGGGTATCCCAGGGGCTGGCGCACAATATACACCAGGGTGGAACCGGCATGCCGGTTGAGATTGACGAAGACATGAGGAATATTGCAGGGGCGGCAGCGGATGCTGTGGGAGTTGAGTATGGCGGCGTGGATCTCCTGCGAACCCCCGGAGGTTATTGTGTTCTGGAAGTAAACGGAACCCCGAACTGGCATTGCATGGCCGCCCCCATTCCAAGGTTGATGGCATCCTACCTTCTTGAGAGGGAACAAACACTTCGATGCTGAATGGTATGAAATGAAAAATTTTTGGATATTCCAGGACATGGGTGCTGATTGTCACGAGCCTCCATGGTCTGATTACCATCAATAATACACCATTTTTGCATGGACGGCTTGGACTGGTCTTCACAGGATTGGACTGGTCTTCACAGGATTGGACTGGTCTTCACAGGATTGGACTGGTCTTCACAGGA
>Ga0307378_10010672_pt1 | contig 11907 bp, 6 predicted proteins | sample UN1MG_FD_202238 | JGI IMG/M metagenome (GOLD analysis project Ga0307378, IMG submission 202238) | Soil microbial communities from Risofladan, Vaasa, Finland - UN-1 | ecosystem: Environmental > Terrestrial > Soil > Coastal area > Acid sulfate soil | place: Finland: Risofladan, Vaasa | collected...
ACGTTCCCTTTCGCATCGCATGCCCCTCGGCCATGAACGATCCCATTTTCGATCTTCCGCTGGAAAAGCTCTTTCGGCGCAGGGACGACATCCACATGGGAGTTGAGGATGATGCTCCTCCCGCCGCCTGTTCCGGGAATCGTAATAACCAGGTTTGCTCGTCCCTCATAACCCTTATGGCCTGGGACGAGGGTGTAATCCTCATCAGACTCGATGTTGGGGTGAATAGGGACCAGCCTCGGATCAAGTCCGAGCTTGCCCGCGTAATCCGCGAGATACTCCTGAACAGGCTGTTCGTTTCCGACTGTGCTCTGAAATGTGATGAGGGTTGCCAGCAAGTCAGCGGTCTCCTCCGACCAGCCGGCGATGAGAGAGGCGATATCCGAGTTCATGACTTCCTTCCGCTTCTTCGGGGAATACGGCAATCTGCCGGTAACACTATATCAGCAGGTCCGATGAGTGTCAACGGCTGACAAGCGCCCTTGTAGCGAAAAAGCCGTGCCTCTTTTACCTCAAAGGCGCTTTTGGCACGAATCTTGCCGTAGATGCTCTTGAAAGTCCAGGCGCCATTGCGCGGTTGTATGTCAATGATGAGCCCAAGCCTATTGAGCAGTACGCGTCAGCGCTGGGGAAATTTCTAAACTAGGGGGAAATCGCTATGAAATGGCTTCGTTTCTGCATGATCGCAGCACTCATGTTGTTTGCAGTTCAGTGTCTGGCCGTTGCTCCGCCGCCGAGCGCGGTGAAGTACAGCCAGCCGCCGAACATGGAATGGAGCTATGATCTCTCGTCTGAGACCAAGCAGCCGCCGACAGGTGGGCCAAACATCTACGAATCCCTTATGGCTGATGACTGGCTGTGCAACGCTACCGGCACGGTAACGGATATACACTGGTGGGGTTCATATTGGACGCCCTACCCGGGAGAGCCTTATGCCGACTATTCAGACTCGCGGCCCAACGCCCCGGCAGGCGGCATTGTGGGTTTCAACATCGCCATCTGGACTGACGTTCCGGCGAGCGCGCAGAATCCATACAGCCATCCAGGCACGATGATCAAGCCGATTTCAATCACCGGCAACGCTAACGAGACTCCCGCTTTCCAGGTTACTGATCCGTCGGGATTTCTTACCCATGATGTCTACAAGTATGACATCGATCTTTCGACCAACGACCAGTTTAACCAGTTGCAGGACACCATATACTGGCTCTCGATCCAGGCGATCCTTCCCGATTTGGAAAAGCAGTGGGGCTGGCATGAAACCACCACCATCCACAACGACATAGGAGTGATGAAGAAGGGAGTGGAATCATCCTGGTTCATCCCTTGCGGCGGACATGACATGGCGTTCGAGCTGACGACCGTACCCGAGCCGTCCGGCATCCTGGTGATCCTTTCGGGTCTCAGCGGAATTCTGGGGGTCGCTTTCAGGCGCAGGAAATAGTCTCAGTCTAAAACATTCGATTCGGAGGCCGGAGCAGCTACTTTGCCCCGGCCTTCTTCATCAGTATCTGCTTCCTGGCCTCTGCCAGCCAATCCTCCGACTTGGGGAAGACTTCGTAGCTTTCCAGTGATGCCAGCATGGGGTCATCCGGCTTCACACCGGCGGATTGGAGGAGCGCATAGTCCTGCAGGCTCTCGGAGAAAACCTCCCAGCGGATGGAGCTTATCGGCCCGTTCGGGCCGGGATACACGACCCCGGAATCGCCGTATGGGAGTCCAGGCCACGCGCCGTTTGCCGGGTCGTTGAACGGATCGCCCATCGTGCCGGTGCAAAAGACATACCAGTAGTTGTGCCCCCAGTGCAGGAAGCCTTTCGCCCCGAGCTTGTAGAAGAGCCATCCCGCCATGCGGAGCTTCGGCAGTGGAGTATCGTGCAGCCGCTGAAGAAACCTCCCCCGAGGCCCACAGCAGAAGTACGTCCACGCGGGACAGCCTGCCTTCGCGAACAACGGCGCGGTCACTATGCTGGGCACGGGCATATCCGTGAGTCGGTCAGTGGCGAATCGAGGATCGCTCATGGCATCCATGACCTTCATCCATGGCGCAAGCTCCCTCAGCAGTCCTCGTGCCTTCCGATAGTCCGCCATCTGGATGTCCCCATCCGGTTCATCCGCACAGTGGAAGAGCGACCGGTCCAGAACCTTTTCCTCTTCGAGCACCTGCTTGAACTGCGGCAGGAGCTGCTCCAGGAACCGGCGATATGTATTCGAGACGGCGCTGATCTCCGGGGGCCAGAGCATCTCCCCCATCTTGTCCCATCGCTCGAAAACGCGCTGGGGGTGCTTAGCGCTCGTGGGGGCGGGCGTGAAGAAATGCGTCCATTCGACGTGACACGCGCCATGCTTGAGGGCCATGCGAATCCACCGGCGGACGTCGGCGAAGTCGAATTCGTAGGCATCCTCATCGGTGCGCCTGACCTTCAAGAGCTGTGCCGGTCTAGGGATGATCTCATGGCGGTTGTTGAAGATCGGCGAGTAGATCACGTCCACGCCATGGGCGGTCAGGTCGGCGACGTAAGCCTCCGCAAGCTCCCAGAACCTCTCTCCGAACGGTTCGATCTTGTAGTAGTCCCAGATGGATTCGACGTTGAGCCAATGAGTGACCGGGAAATCCTTGCGCGGCTGAACCACCAGCGGGTAGACCTGAATCCGAACCGGAAGCTCGACGCTCCACGGCTGAGCGCCTTTCCACCCCGGGAAGCTAAACTCGTCTTCAACGGTCAGGCGCACGATCACCTTGCGGATGCCCGGCTGGGCATTCTCCGCGGTCGTCAGCGATATCCAGAATACGCCGTTCGCCTGAGGCCCGATGTGAGCGGTCTCCTCGGGGTAGAGCGGATCAGGCACGAGCCCCGGCACAAAGCCGATGCCGTCCAACTCATCCTCCGGGACATCGGTGTTCAACTGCTGAAGTGGAACGAACCCCACCCGGCGGATCAGGGGCTTCCAATCGTCCGCGCCCTCGACGGACGCTCGCACCCGAATGGAGGAGGTCTTCTCATTGCGGAAGCATGCCTGGAAGGAGATCCGCTCGTTCAGCCCGGTATGAAGCTCCAGGAGGCCAGCGCTCCCGGCGGGGGAATTGGGGAAGACCCTTTTCAGGGCTGTTTCAAGCCAGAACTTGATTTTATCCCGCTCGACGGGCTTTGGCGGCTGCTTGCTCTTCTCCTCGCCGGTCACTATTCCCCCCATTCCGAGCGCCCCCATTCCGACTACGATACCCTTTATGACTTCTCTTCTTTTCACTCGCGTCTCCATGAAAAAAGGCTGCCCATGTTCGGGCAGCCCTTTTTTCGTTATTCATGCGGGATGTCACTCAGTAACGTCGTAGAGCGACACGACATCCGCATCTTCTCTTAGTCTCAAGACCGGAGCGCTTAGCGAAGGCTCGGTCGAAACAATGCCTTTCAGAACGGCATAGTCCCCGCTAATCAGCTCGGCGGCCTTTGTCGGACTGAGCATCGAAGTATCCACCCTGAGGCCCGTGTAGCCCGAACCGTCGTTCAGGGCGCTTCCGTCATCTATGTACATGTAGCCCGTGTCCACGTAGGTCATCATGCCCACCACATCAACCAGCAGTCCGATGTTGTTCAGCCCCCACTTGCCGGGCAATCCCGGGGTGTACGCGTTGAAAGCATCGCCGCCGACCGAGGCATTTCTCATATACCTGGCGGGCGGAATCGTTCCTGCGATGCCTTCCTTGACTGTGGCAGTGGCTATACGCCGCTCGTTGTCCGAGGTGCTCATCACTCCGGCCACGCTGACGGTAGTTCCCTTTGCGGGGCCGTCGGCCTCTACACGGATTGCGGAGAAGGTATCAGCCTCCTCAATATAGAAGTACGAGCCGAAATCGGCGGTGACCACTTTGTCAAGGAGAGCCACCACACCGTTGGTCGGGCCGTCCTCAAGCCCCTTGGCATCGGCAATGGTCCCGGTATCGTCCACGGGCTCGATGCCGTCGGAGTTGGCCGCTGTGCTCCATAGTCCTGCGCCGTTCTGAGCCTGAACGCTGAAGTAGTAGGTGTTCGCGCTGCTAAGCGTAAGACCGGTCGCCGTGACGGTCGTGCCGGCGACTGGCGTCCAGTCAACCACCTGATTCCCTCCCGGGGTGGTGCCGATCCTATACTGGTACCCGCTGACACCCGATTCGGCGTCGGTCGAACCGGACCAGTTGGCGATGAGTTCGCTCATCGATGGGGTGTACGCGCCCTCATCCGTTACCGTGGCTGCCGATGGGGCTGTCGTATCCAGGGTTATTTCGTCGCTGACCGTGTCGGAGACATTGCCGGCGGCATCCTTAAACTGCGCATATACGATCTTCGCGCCATCGCCATCGCTCAGCGGCCAACTCTTGCTTGCGCCGTAAGCCTCCCAATCGCTCCATGGGCCGTTCTCGTTGTTGAATTGCATTTGCGCGGCATCCATTGAAGTCAGGGTCAGTGTAACGGGGCTTGAGGATGCATAGGTCGCGTCGCCATTGATCTCAATGGTTCCCGTAGGCAGAGAAGTATCAAGCGTTATAGTATCGGACACCGGAGCGGACCAGTTGCCCGAAACGTCCTTATACTTCACATATACGGTCTTCAATCCGTCGCCCTCCGGAAGCGTGTAGCTCTTGCTCGTCGCATAAGCTTCCGCAGTAGAGTAGTTGACGCCGTCGGTGCTGAACTGCATCTGCGACATGCCGCTCGGGAAGTCCGTCGCCGACAAGGTCAGAGTGACTGCTGTGTCTGTGGTATATGCAGCTCCGCTGTTGATGCTGATGCTGCAGCTCGTGGGAGCAACGATATCGTAGTAGTCAACCTCCAACCGTGGGTAGATACCAGCGCCCCCATAGTTTTCTCGGTCATTGAAGATCTTTGCCATAGAGGCCTCAGTCTCCGCTTGGTTATAGACCTGAACGCCCCGACTTTGCTCCGGTAGTCCGGCGGTGTATCCGTTCCAGGACCAAGTGTAGTCTCCTACTGGGCCGACGGAAGCTGTGGCAAACACCCCGGAATAGTTGCCGCTCATGTTGGTCCAGGTGGCAGTTCCCTCATTCCAGTTCGCAGTGACCTTACGGAGGTCTACATTCCTGTATTGGTTGGACGAGCGAAGATAGCAGTACAATTTGACCCGAACGCTGTTGGAGGCATTGACGACGGCCGCCTGAGCGGGAGCTCCAGTCATATCCCACTGTACCAGGCCGCGTCGGGCAGCTATACTTGTACTCGAACTCCAACCGGTCTGTACGGCGGCGTTGTCGCCGGTGGCACCAGGGTTGCCGCTCCGGAGATAGCAGTCACCGTTGCTGGTCGTGCGTGTCCAGGTGTAGTAAGACGGAGTCTGTGTGCTCAACACGACCGGCGTGCTCTTTGCCGAGTAGCTGGGCACCCCGTCGTAAGCGTCAACTTCGTAGGTGTACGAAGTGGTGTAATTCAGACCGGAGTCGGTGTAAGTGGTGCCTGCCGTTGTGCCCACTATGACGCCATTTCGGTAGACCCTGTAGCCCTCCACGCCTATGTTGTCAGTGGAGGCGGTCCATGCCATCGAAATGGTACTGGTCGTTGATCCGGTACCATGCAAATTCGTCGGAACGGTCGGCGGCGAGGGAGCGGGAGTAGTAGCCGGGGCAGGGGCACTTCTCCCAGATTCATTATTGAAGTCATCGTAAGCACTGACCTCGTATGAGTAGGTAGTGCTGGGCTGGCAAGTCACATCCGAGTAGGAAGTCGTCGGACTCGTGCCAATCTGCACATTATCCCGGTAGATCTTATAGCCGATAACCCCCCGGTCGTCCGTGGAGGCAGTCCAAGACAGGTCTACACGCATCTCATTCACCGGGGTAGCCGACAAACCAGTCGGAACGGTCGGCGGTTCGGTATCCGGTGTGCCGGTGACGTCAATCGTCTGGGAGACTGTTGGTCCGAACCAGGTGAAACCGTCACGGACCATCTGCCAATCGGTTACGTAAGTTCCTGTGGACAGGGGGGCTCTAAGCTGGAAGGTGAAGGTGTACGTCGAGTTGGGGTTCACCTCGCCGCTGATGGGCTGCCGGGTCGTGGTGGTGCAGGGATCGGAATCTCCCACGGCTCCCAGATGGAAACCCGCAGCGTCATTCCAGAGCACGCCTCTGTTTCTCATCGTGACGTGTACGGTATAACGCTCACCAACCTCCATAGCGGCAGGTATATCGTGGCTCACAAACTCGTCGGAGTAGTAGTCCCACGTCGGCGTCGCGCCGAAGTAGTCGCACGTGCCCTTATATACAGCCCACATGCACGTTGAGCGGAAGAAGTTGTCACGCAGCTTCACCGCGTCCATATCGCAGGAGTCGTGGAACGCCAACTCGATCAGAATGGCCGCTCGGTCAGGAATTCTAATCTCGCCGAATCCTCCGTTGGAGTTGAGCACACCCCTCAGGGTGTACCAGCCTGAATCGGGGTATTTGTTTACGATAGCGTCGCTGATCGCGTTGTTAACAAAGGTTGCCAGGGTCTGGCTTACCGCTCCCCATGGTGCATGCTCGGTACCTGCGTCATAGTACGTGCAGTTACCGGTCGGACAGCTTCCTCCATAGCAATCGCCTGTCGAACCGTTAGTATGTAGGGATATGTAGATATCTGAGTTGTCATAGTCGGAGGAAAGCGGCCGGGAAGCGATCTCATTGGAGTCGTCCGATCCGCCTTCCCCCAGGTTAGTGCCGTACGGGCCGTAGACCCAGCCGGGGTACCCGAGGTTCTGCAGCCAATAGCAGGCTCCCATTCGCCACCATTGCTCTCCTCCAGCCCAAGGCGAAGCGCCGTAATCCTTGTCCGTGCATCGGACCATCTTGACCGTGGCGCTATCCTGAGCCAGGTAGGTCTCCAGGTACTGGCACATTTCCAGGTTATGGTAGTCTTCCTGATTCAGAGGTGAACAGTACACCGGACGCGCGGTAGCCCAATAGCTGCCGTTCCAGCGCTTGCCGTGCCCCGGAGAGACGGTGATCTTCCTGCCTCCAAGGCCGACAGTGGTCAGTATCCGATGCGGCGGTGGCTCAACCGGCTGGAAGGACGGCAGCGCTGGCAGGTAGTCTGACAACACTTTCCCATCTGCCATCATCTTGATGCTGCCTTGGACACCGAATTGGTATAGAGTGTTCTTCACCTGCTCGAAAATAGCCATAAGTCTGGCTTCCTCCAGACCCACTGCTACATCGCTGGAGAAGTTGATTACCGCCGTATCGCCCTCGATCCAGAAGTCCACGATCTTAGTGCCAGCCGGGACGGCGCTCGTAAGCACCTTGCCGTCCACAAACTGGGGATCGGGAGGCGTCGGCAGCAAGGCCAGCGCCGTCATGATGTCGTAGGCGTCCGGATGAAGATAGCCATACGGAGCTCCGTTTTCATCAATGTACACGACGACAGCCGATGCCGAAGCATAACCGGAAACCAAGGAGACGAGGAAAAGAACGGTGAGTAGAACAATAGCACTTCTCATAATGGTACATCCTCCTGCCCAACGATAATCCGGCTTGGGGAGCGCCGGGAATTATGAGGCAAACCAACGGGAAACCTGTTACCATGCCATATCTTATTCATTATATTATCGCAAGCCTACACTGTCAATGCATATCAATGGCAATCAGGTATAATTACCAGGTAGGAGATCGAACCGGATGCCTCCAAAACCTGACTCATACTATGAAAGCGCGATTCGCGATCTGACATGGCAGAAATTGACCAATCGGTAATCCAGGCTCTTTGTAGAGGGGAAGAACAGGCGTATGCGCTCGTCATTGACGAGTTGCACGTCCTTGTGTACAGGTTCCTTTTGCGATTGTCCCGCGATTCGGGCATTGCCGAGGATCTGACCCAGGAGACATTCATCGCCCTCTGGCAGGGGATTGGATCATTCAGAGGAAGGTCGCGGTTCAAGACCTGGGTCTTCGGGATTGCCTACAGGCAGTTCCTTCGACACAAGGATAAGCGCATCGTCGAGACGGTAGAGTTGGTTGAGTCCGACTTGTTAGACCCGTCCGACCTGTCAGAGCTTGTGGAGGAATCCCAGGAGCGAGCCAGACTCAGGCGTGCGGTCTACGGCCTTCCTGATCTCTATCGAGAGGTCGTGTGTCTGGTCCACTTCGATGGACTAAGCTACCGGGAATGCGCCGGCGTGCTGGGCATTCCCACAGGAACCGTCAAATCGCGGATGAACGGCGCTTTCAAACTACTGCGCGAGACGCTGGAGGAGCAAGACTATGAGATACGACAAACAGCTTAGTCGAAAGATTGGCCAACTTGAGGGTGAGCCTGCTCCAACGGCTCTCAAGGATAAGCTCATGGCAGACGCAATGACGGCAGCCGCCTCAGCACGCACGCAGTCGCCTTCACCAGTTCCCAGGCAACTCGGCGCACAGGGGGTATGGAAGATGAGGAAAGCATATCTGGCAGCGGCATTTGCGTTAGTGATGGTGGCGGCTGGATTCTGGTTCTTACCTCGCCAGAATGGCAGCGCCGCCCTCGCGGATGTCTCCCGTGCAATGGCCAGGGTGAAGAGCGTCCACTTCGTTGGCTGGGGAGAGGACTCCACCCACGGACGAAGCACAATGGAAGGATGGATTGTGGGCGACTCGAAGCTGCGATATCGAGAAGAAGGCGAAGCATGGCTCGATGATTATGGTGACGACGGGAAGATTGTAGTCGAAGTGAACACCTATAGTCGGAATCCGTATGCAACTATCAGGGCGTCGGACAATGACGAGAGGTGGCCAATGGAGCTGTCCCTGAGCCTTTTCCGCGGGCACAATGTACTCGAGGATGCTCGGAATCCCCTCCATCCCAGCAAGATCACCTCTCGGAAAGCCACCCTTCCCGATGGACGAAGAGTTGTGATCTACCAGTTAGGTTGGCCTGGACAGGAAACGACGCTCACTGTTGACGCCCAGTCCGACCTGATACTGAAGATCGAGAGCCTGAAGCACTTCGACGAGCGGGAGGTCAGGGAAGCGATAGACCGAATCGAGTACAACGTGGAGATACTGGATTTGGTTTTCAGGCCCTCGATCCCAAGGGGCTTGCGGGTCCTGGACCTCACTAAGTCCCTATCCCCCGACATTGCCAGGCGCCGGCAGGCCGAGATGAAGCGCCTTCGGTCTGATCCAAGCGCCCATATTACCTGGCACATACCTGGAGGGCAGAGATCGAGCTGCGGTGTGTTGTATCGCAAAGGATATATGTTCGAGGTTGCCGGCCCCGGCGAAATCATGATTGCCTATGTGCCCGCACTCGATGTTTATCGGGTGATCGGAACGGTGAGGGCATTCTCCCTGGACGGCAGGTATTCGCGTTATGCTCAGGATGAAGACGTGCGCCTCCCCGGCAAGCCGAATCTGCATGAGTACGAGGAAGCGCTGATGCGGGATGGTGGTCCGGGCGCTTATTGCGGGCTTGAGCATTGGAATCCGCATTGGGGATTTCGGCGATTCCTGAACGTTGGGAATGGACCGCTCAACGTACTTCTTGATACCCACCGAGATGTCTATATCATCAAGGGCGCGGCCAAACTCCTTCCCTTCGGCAAAGTATACAAGAACCAGACGATTGCGGTAGGTGATCTTCCCGGCATTGAGGCCGTCGGCGACCCAGAGAAGCTGGATTGGGCGGGCCTGCCAAAGCGCGAGGTAGAGATAGCTAAGGCCGAGTTGGATGTTCGCTTGCGCGTGAGAGAGCTATACAACACCAGGGATGCGGAAGGCAGGTTTCTCATCGACGGCGAGTGGGTCAAAGTCACCAATCATTGCGACGGCGGTTACAGCGACGGCCGCATCAGGATCGAACCGGCCGGAATCGGCCCGACGGCTACCACGCTGGGAATAAAGTCAAAACGGATTTATGTGGTCATCGGCAGGGTGAAGGTATTCCCATCGGGAGAGATATGCAAGAACGGCAGAATCTCCTTTGACGGCAGGGTGATTTCTTCGGAGGAATAATCGGCCACGGAGCCCAACACTCCATTACTCCATTTACCGAGGAGGAATCCCTTGCCCAGGATCGCATTCATCGGCGCGGGAAGCGTCGTATTCGCCCAGCACTTGCTGGGCGACATTCTCTCATTCCCCGAGCTAGCTGAATCCGAGATTGCCCTTATGGACATAGAGCCCGAGCGGCTGACGGTCGCCGAGGCCATGGCCCGCAAGGTCGCGGAGGCGGTCGGCGCTCACCCAATAATCACCGCCCACTCCGAGCGAAAGCCCGCCCTCGACGGCTGCGACTATGTGATCAACATGGTGCAGATCGGCACTTATCCCTCGACCCTGGTTGACTTCAATGTTCCCAAGAAATACGGCCTGAAGCAGACTATCGCCGACACCCTCGGCATCGGCGGCATATTCCGTGCCCTCCGAACCATCCCCTTCATGATCGAGATGGGCCGGGAGATGGAGGAGCTCTGCCCAAATGTCCAGTTCCTCAACTACGTCAACCCGATGGCCATGAACACCATGGCGATGCTGAAGGGAACGAGCATCCGAACCGTCGGCCTGTGCCATGGCATCCAGGGGACGGCCTGGTGTCTCTCGCATTTCCTGCAGATCCCACTGGAAGATATCAACTTCATCGCGGCCGGCACCAATCACCTGGCGTTCTTCATCAAACTCGAGCGCCAAGGGGAAGACCTTTATCCTCGGCTCAGGGAGATCATCGAAAGCCCCGATTGGGGCAATCATGAGCGCGTGCGCATGGAGCTTTTCAAGCGATTTGGGTACTTCGGCGGTGAATCGAGCGAGCATGCGGCGGAGTATGTGCCCTATTTCATCCGCCGAGATCGGGAGGACTTGATCGAGCGGTTCGGCATCCCGATAGATGAGTATATCCGCCGATGTGAGTCCCAGAATGCTCATTGGGAGAAGACTCGCGATCAGATGACGGGCGATGAGAAGATAGAGGTCCGTCGCAGCGCGGAGTACGGCTCGCTCATCATCCACTCGATGGAGACGGATGCCAAGCGCGTGATCTATGGCAATGTGCTCAATCACGGGCACATCACCAATCTGCCCGATAGGTGCTGCGTGGAGGTGCCGTGCTTGGTGGATAGGAACGGCATCCAGCCAACCTATGTCGGCGACCTCCCGCCTCAGATCGCGGCTCTGGTCCGAACGAACGTCAATGTCCAGGAGCTGACGGTCGAGGCGGCCCTCACCGGCAAGAGGGAGCATATCTATCATGCCGCCATGCTCGACCCTCATGCCTCCGCCGAGCTGACGATTGATGAGATCTACTCCCTGGTGGACGATCTGATCGAGGAGCATGGAGACATGCTCTCCAAATACACATAAGTCCCACATGACCCATAGGCAATTGGTCGAGGAGTCGCCATGAATATAGACCGCTATCCTGAGAACCCGCTTGTGACCCCAACGGACGTCCCCCCGTCCCGGGAGGACCTGGAGGTCGTGTGCGTCTTCAATGCCGGGGTCGCCAGGTATGGGGGCGAGGTCATCCTCCTCATGCGAGTCGCAGAGCGGGGAACAAACGACTCATCGGTCGTGCGAGTACCGGTATTCGAGTCTTCCGGTTTGTGCATTCGCGAATTCGACAGATCTGATCCGCGGAACGATTTCTCCGACCCGAGAATAATCAAGACGCCCGAAGGGATTCTTCTCACCACCATCTCTCATCTGAGGATCGCCCGCAGCAAGGATGGCAGGCATTTCACTGTTGATCCTAAACCCGCCCTCTTCCCCAATCGGGAGTCGGAGGCCTATGGCCTGGAAGACCCTCGGATAACGGAGATTGATGGGACCTACTACATCGTCTACAAATCCGTCTCGCACCTGGGAATATGCGTCAGCCTGGCAGAGACAAAGGATTTCCGGACCTTCGAGAACAAGGGCATCATCTTCGGCCCTGAGAATACGGACGTCTGCATCTTGCCTGAGAAGGTC
>Ga0307378_10010677_pt1 | contig 11904 bp, 10 predicted proteins | sample UN1MG_FD_202238 | JGI IMG/M metagenome (GOLD analysis project Ga0307378, IMG submission 202238) | Soil microbial communities from Risofladan, Vaasa, Finland - UN-1 | ecosystem: Environmental > Terrestrial > Soil > Coastal area > Acid sulfate soil | place: Finland: Risofladan, Vaasa | collected...
AAGATCGAGCGCGCAGCCGAGGGCCTGAAAATCCACTACGTGCCCGACGACGCGGCGCTGGCCCAGTGCCGCACGCTGGGCGAGACGGTCGGCCAGGCCCTGGCCCGACGCGCCGGCGGGCCGTGAGGCCGTCCGCACCGCGAACGCCATGAAAGGAAATCGCGATGAAAAAGTACGAGTGCACCGTGTGCGGTTACGTGTATGACCCGGCCGTGGGCGACCCCGATAACGACGTGCCGGCCGGCACGGCCTGGGAAAACGTGCCCGCCGACTGGGTGTGCCCGGAGTGCGGCGCCGGCAAGGACGATTTCGAGCCGCTGGCCTAGCCACGACGCAGCTCGGCGCGATGGGGTGGTGCGTTTTGCGCGGTGGGTCCCCGTACCCACCGCGCAGGGGAGGCGGTTGCACGTGGCGGGTACGGGGACCCGCCACGCTGGCGCGCGCATCCGAGCCGCGACCGTCAGGGAGCGGTCGCCCAAGGAGCCATCGGTGGACCTGACCATCCGAATCGCCGGCGAGGCGGGGCAGGGCGTCCAGACGACGGGGGCCCTGTTGGTCTCGACGCTGGCCCGCATGGGCCTGCACGTGTTCGCCACGCAGTCGTACCTGTCGCGCATCCGCGGCGGCCTGAACTGGTACGACGTGCGGGTTGCCGACGCGCCGCTTTTCTCGGGCCGCGAGGCCGCCGACGTCCTGGTGGCCCTTGCGCCCGAGGCGCTCGACGTGCTTCGCCCGCACCTGGCCCCGGGCGGGGCCGTCATCTTCGATGGCGAATGCGGAGACGGATGCATCGGAATACCTATGACCCAGGTCGCCAAGGAGATCGGCGGGTCGGCCGTCATGGCGAACGCCGTCGCGGCCGGGGCGGTGTTCGCCCTGCTGGGGTACGACCTGGCGGCCCTGGCCGATTACCTGGGCGTCCAGTTCAAGAAGAAGGGCCGGGAGGTTATCGACAAGAACGTGGCCTGCGCCCGCGAGGGCGCCCGCCGCGCCGCCGACCACGCCGGCCGCATCGCGGCGCCTAAGCCCACGGGCACCGCCGTCGCCATGTCGAGCGGCACGGAGGCGGTGGGCCTGGGGGCCGCGACCGCCGGCGTCAAGTTCGTCGCGTCGTACCCGATGACGCCCTCCACGGGCGTGTTCACGTTCCTGGCCGGCGCGGCCGACGCGTACGGCATCGTGGTCGAACAGGCCGAGGACGAGATCGCCGCCATCAACATGGTGTGCGGCGCGGCGTACGCGGGCGTGCCGGCCATGACGACGACCTCCGGCGGCGGGTTCGCCCTGATGGTTGAGGGGGTGAGCCTGGCCGGGATGCTCGAATTGCCGGCCGTCATCCTGCTGTCGCAGCGCCCCGGGCCCGCCACGGGCCTGCCCACGCGCACGGCCCAGCAGGACCTCTTGTTTGCGGTGCACGCCGGGCACGGCGAGGTGGCGCGGGCCGTCTTCGCCCCGGGCACGCCCGAGCAGGCGTACCACCTGGCGCGGCGGGCCCTGGAGACGGCGCACCGGTTCCAGACGCCGGTCATCCTCTTGATCGACCAGTTTCTGGCCGACCTCCAGATGGCCACGCCGCCGCTCGATGCGACGCTGCGGCCCATTGACCGGCACATTGTGACCGAGCCGCCGGCCGACTACGTCCGCTATGCCGTGACCGAGGGCGGCGTGTCGCCGCGCGCCCTGCCCGGCGGCCCCGCGCCGGTCGTCGTCGATTCCGACGAGCATACCGAGGACGGTCACATTACCGAGGATCTGGAGGTCCGCGTGCGCCTCCAGGATAAGCGCCTGGCCAAACTCGGGCCGATGACGGCCGAGGCCCTCGCGCCCGAGCGCTACGGTCCCCCCGACGCGCCGGTGCTGCTCGTGTGTTGGGGCTCGACCTACGGGCCGTGCCGCGAGGCGGTCGACCGGTTGGCGGCGCGCGGCACGAAGGCGGCGATGCTGCACTTCGCTCAGGTCTGGCCGCTCGATGCGGCGGCCGCGCGGCGGGCGATGGGTCTGGAGGGCGATGGTGCCGCGCGGCCCGAGCGGATCATCGTCGTCGAGGGCAACGCCACCGGCCAGTTGGCGGCGCTCCTGCGGCAGGTGGGCGTGCCGCACGATGCCGAGTTGCTGCTCCAATACGACGGCCTGCCCTTTACGGGCGAGGCCATTGCCGAAAGGATCCTGGGGTGATCAACCCGCCTAGCGACAATCGGCCGGCGTGGTGTCCCGGGTGCGGCAACGTCGCCATCCTCAAGGCGCTCGACCGGGCCATTGAGGCGGCCGGCGTCGACCGCGCGAAACTCGTCCTCGTCTCAGGCATCGGCCAGGCCGCCAAGACGCCGCATTACACGCGGGCCAACGTCTTCAACGGACTGCACGGCCGGGCGCTGCCCGCCGCCACCGGCATCAAACTGGCCAACCACGACCTGGAGGTCGTTGTCACGAGCGGCGACGGCGACATGTACGGCGAGGGCGGTAACCACTTCCTGCACACGCTGCGGCGGAATATCGGCCTGAAGATGTTTGTCCATAACAACCAGGTCTACGGGCTGACGAAAGGGCAGGCGTCGCCGACGTCCGACCTGGGGTTCGTCACGAAGATTCAGACGCACGGCGTCCTGGCCCGGCCCGTGCAGCCGCTGGCGCTGGCGGTCGTCGAGGACTGCTCGCTGGTCATGCGGTCGTTCTCGGGCGCGGCCGAGCACCTGGTGGCCATGATGGTCGAGGCCCTGAAGCACACGGGCGGCACGGTGCTGCTGGACATCCTCCAGCCGTGCATCTCATTCAACAGGGTGAATACGTTCAAGTGGTACAAAGACCGCGTGCGGCCGGTGCCCGAGGACCACGACCCGTACGACCGGGCCCGGGCGCTGGAGTTGGCGCTTGCGTGGGGCGACGAGATTCCCATCGGGGTGATTTACCGCTCGAAGCGCCCGAGTTTCGAGTCGCAGTTGGGCGTGCTGGCCAAGGGCACGCTCGTCTCGCAGTTCGCGGCCACGTAGGGTGGGGCGCGCCCCGCCGCGGTTGCTTGCTGGCCGTGGACAACTGCGGACGGTGGGTGCGGAGCACCCGCCCTACATTTATCACGGATTGCGAGCAATCCGTGGCACGTGATGCGGGAAGAGAGAGGGGACGGCGGCGCCGGCCGCAGTCCCCGTGTATGGTGGTGACCCCAACGGGACTCGAACCCGTGTCCCGGCCTTGAGAGGGCCGTGTCCTAACCGCTGGACGATGGGGCCAGAAACGGCATTTCAGATTGCAGATTGCAGATCTCAGATTGCAGATCTCAGATTGCAGATTTCAGATTGCAGATTGCGGACTTCAGATTTCGGATGGCCCGGGCCGGGGCCTTTCTCGGCACCCAAGACCACCAACCGAAGATCGCCAATCGAAAATCTGAAATCTCAGATCCAAGACCACCAACCGAAGATCGCCAATCGAAAATCTGAAATCTCAGATCCGAGACCGCCGGCCGAAGATCGCCAATCGAAAATCTGAAATCTCAGATCCGAGACCGCCGGCCGAAGATCGTCAATCGACAATCTGAGATCTCAGATCCGAAACGGCCAATCGAAAATCGCCGATCGGAAATCGAGGATCTTCTTGGTGACCCCAACGGGACTCGAACCCGTGTCGCGGCCTTGAAAGGGCCGTGTCCTAACCACTGGACGATGGGGCCACGCCGTATTCAGTTGTCAGATTACATGGTGAGGGAGGAGGGATTCGAACCCTCGGCCCACGGCTTAAAAGGCCGTTGCTCTACCAGACTGAGCTACTCCCCCCTCTGCGGCCCGGTATTGTATCGGCCGGGGTGGGCCAATGCAACCCCTTGACACCCCTTGGCGTGTTTCGTCCCGTCGGCCGGCCGGCCGCCGGCGCTGCAGCCGGGGTACGATAATCCGTTCGCCGGCGGGCGATTTTTAGGGTGGACATTGGCTGAACTCGGTGTATGCTTAGGGTGTTCCAGGTTCTCGCAGATCCCCTTTTTCTGCCCGGCAGTTATTGCCGGCATCACCGCCTTTATGGGGGCAGCATGGCACAAGCCGAGCAGGGCACGGCGTCTGGCGTTTTGGAAATTCAGGACAAAGGGTACGGGTTCCTGCGGCATGCGGCCCGAGACTTCCGGCCCGAGCGGAGCGACGTCTTCGTGCCGCCCGCCGTGGTAGCCAAGTACCGCCTCCGGACCGGCCTGCCGGTCGAGGGTCCCACCCAGCGCGACAAGAAGGGCCGCGGCCTTCAGTTGGCCACCGTGACGGGCATCTGCGGCCACACGCCCGAGGAGTATGCCGCACGCGTGCCGTTCGACCGGTTGACGGTCATCGACCCGGAGGAGGCGCTGTGGCTCGAGACCGGCCCGGAGCCGGTGACGACGCGGATCCTCGACCTCCTGACGCCCATCGGCAAGGGCCAGCGGGGCCTTATCGTCTCGCCGCCACGCGCCGGCAAGACCATCATACTCGAACAAATGGCCGCCGGCGTCCACGAGAACTACCCGGACGTGACGCTCATGGTGGTCCTGATTGACGAGCGTCCGGAGGAGGTCACGCACTTCCGCCGCTCCACCGGGGCCGAGGTTCTGGCCTCGTCGAACGACCAGGACGTGGAGCAGCACGTGCGGCTGTCGCGGATGGCGTTCGCCAAGGCCAAGGCCGAGGTCGAGTTCGGGCGCGACGTGGTCCTGTTCCTCGACAGCCTGACCCGCCTGGGCCGGGCGTTCAACAAGGCCGTGCCTTCGAGCGGGCGGACCATGTCGGGCGGCGTCGACATCCGGGCCCTCGAGGAACCCAAACGCCTGTTCGGCAGCGCCCGCAACATCGAGGGCGGCGGCAGCCTGACCGTCGTCGCCACCTGCCTCGTCGACACCGGCAGCCGCATGGACGAACTCATCTTCCAGGAGTTCAAGGGCACCGGCAACATGGAGATCATCCTGAACCGCGAGTTGTCCGAGCGGCGGCTCTGGCCCGCCATGGACGTGCTGGCCTCCGGCACGCGGAAAGAGGAGCGGCTGGTCTCGCCCGCGGAGCTCCAGAAGCGGTACCTCATCCGGCGGCGCCTGGCCGGGTCGAAGCCCATCGAGGCCCTCGAATCGCTCCTCGGGGTCATGGCCAAGTATCCTTCGAACCGCGAACTCCTGGCCGCCATGACGCCGTCGGCGTAAGCCGGGCGCCAGGTCGCGGCCACGGCTGGACGAGCCATCACCCGCCGCCCCTACGGGGGTTTCCACCATGCGTTTCGAGTAAGGTAAGACCTTGTCTTGAAAGGACTTGCGCTTCGGCCGGTCTGCTCCATGGGGCGATCCCGAGCCGCGCACAGGCCGCCCCGGGGCCTGCGTGCCGTCGGGCTTGACCCAGCCGGCCGCTCGCGGCGCCCTTGAGTTTTTTGCGATTAACGCCGCCCGGTTGTAGTGCTAAAGTCGACCCGCCTTTCATGTCGATACTCCCTCCGGACGAGGCCCTCGATGGGCCGGCGGGGCTGGACGACGAATCGCCCCGCACGTCCTGACGGTCTCTGCGCACACGCGGTACGGCGGCGCCTCCCCTAAGGCGCCGGCAGCACCGGCCGCCGCTCCACAGATAAGTCGCCCAGCAACGGGTGCGCACCCGTGGATGCGCAGGGATAGATCATGGCTCATCGGAAGGAAAGCGGCGTCCCGCTGCCCGAGATGCTGTTCTGCGTGCTGATCCTTGGACTGCTGGCGGCCGTCGTGATTCCTTCGATCGTGTACTCGGCCGACACCCGGGCCGCGCAGTGCCGGGCTAACGTGGAACTGCTCGACCGCAAGATACGGTTCTATGCCGACCGGCACAGTGGATGGACCCCGGCCGACACGGCCGAGTTCAAACAGATGGTCGCCCGCGACCCGGACCTGCGAGGCGCCCTGCCGAAGTGCCCGTACGGAAAACCCTACGTGTTCGACCCGGCGACGGGCCGAATCGTTCCGCATAGTCATTGAACGATCAGGGTGAAGCGCCGCACCGCTTCACGATGCCGTTAGCAAACGCGGTACGGGTGAGGGGTTTCCCGGCCGCGTCACAGAGGCGGGGAGAGCCAAGGGGCCCCCCGCCTCTCCTTCATCCGTGGGCCAGTTCCCGGACCCGCTGGCGGTAATGCAGGTAACTGGCCAGCGACACGTCGTCGGGCACGGCGTGGTCCGCGCAGGGGATGTACCGGCCGCGCTGGACCATGGCGGGCAGGATGCGCTCGAGCATCCGGTCGATGGCCTCGGGTCCGGCGGCCAGGATGCGTTTGTCGATGCCGCCCCGGATGTGCAACTCGGGCCACCGCCGCCCTGCCTCCACGACGTCGCAGCCCGAGGCCACCTCGAACGGGCTCATCGCCGTGACGCCCACCTCGCGGTACACGTCGATGACGCCCATGCATTGGCCGTCGGTGTCGATCTCGAAATGAAGCGTCTCGCGCTGGCCGCGGCGGAGTTCCTCGAAGAGGTCGCGGTAATAGGGCAGCAGAAAGCGGCGCATCATGTCGGGCGAGATGAGCGGCCCGTGGTTGTAGCAGATGTCCTCGGCCAGGTAGAGGCGAAAGTACGGGCCCACGTCGGCCTGGACGCGCGCCAGGCACGTGACCATCATCTGCCGCCAGGCCCGCATCATGGCGTGCACCAGGTCCGGATCGTCGTAGAAGAGGTACAGCAGTTCCGTCGGTCCCACGAGGCTCCGCAGATACATATATCCGCCGATGACACTGGCCGTGTGGAGGGCCTCGCCCCGGGCCAGCCGCGCGCGATTCGCCGCGACCTTCTCCGCGTAGCCGCCCCATCGCTCGGGCGTCTCGGGGTCGAGGCGCGGGGCCACGTCGCGCTCCCAGTCCTGGCGCGACGCCACGGCGTGCCGGACGTACGTCGGCATGACCTGCTGGCGCTGGCCGATGGGGAAGACCACGTGCCGCCCGACGTGGTCCTGGACGACCTCGTGCCGGCCTTCGGTCCGGAGGAGTTTCTCCTCGTATCGCGGCCAGACCGGGGCCTCGCACCAGCCCAGGTCCAGGCACGGGCCCATCCAGACCTCGGGGTCGAAACCGAAGTACGCGTCGAACCGCGGTCCCCACTCGCCCACGTCGTCGGGCATGCCCTCGCGCCGCCACCGCTCGAACGTCTGCGGAAAGTAACCGAACGGCCGGCGGACCAGGTGGTCCACCGGCCCGCCCTCGAACATCCTCCGGAGCCGCTCGACGGCGTCCACGCGACGTGTCTCCTCAGAAGTCCGCGGACACTGTATCAGCCGGCGCAGCAGGGTCCACGGAAAACGTAGGCAGCGGAATGGAAGTACGTGCTGAGCGTGTGCCACGGCCGGTCTTGCCCGGCCGTGCTCTTGGCGTCGGCGGAGAGGTCGAGTTCGTGCGCGGCGCTGAGGTCGGGTCCGTGCGCGGCGGGTCCCCGCACCCGCCGCGCGACAGGTAGCGCTCGGGGCCTACCGGGCCTTCGGGCGCTGCTCGGCGTCTTCGAGTTCGGCCGACCCCTCGGCCGCCCATTCGGCGTCGGCCAGGGCGCCCCAGCGGGCGGCGTAGGCGTCGAGGCCGGCGGCCGCCTTGTCGAGCAAGGCCTCGCCGCCCGCGTAGGTCGGCCGCGCGCCGTGCGCCCGGACGACCTCGCGGAGGACCTCGGGGTGGTCGGTAATCATGCACGGCCTCAGGTGATTGGGTGAGTGCGGTTGCCGCGCGCGGACCGCCCGGAAGAACGGGCTGTCGAGAACCTCGCGCAGCGACTTCTGGCGGATGTTGTCGACGGCGAACTGGGCGAAGACGCACGGCTCGACGTCGCCGTGGACGTTGATGTGGACGTAATACGTGCCGGCGGCCATGCATCCGCCCACCAGGGCCCCGTCGTTCCAGAAATCCATGAGGAGCATCGGCAGCCGCCCGCGCAGGTCGCGGAGGCGCCGGCGGCGGTGCAGACGCTGCTGGGGTGTCGGCATCAGGTCCAGGTCCGGTTCCTTCCCGACGGGGATGTAATTGAAATACCACCCGACGGCGCAGCCCTGGGCCCGGTAGAAGTCGACGAACTCGTCCGAGACCACCCGGTCGTTGTTCCGGCGGGTGGCCGTGGCGCTGAACCCGAAAAAGACGCCCCGCTCGCGCAGCCGCGCCATCGCCGCCAGGACCTCCCGGAACACCCCGGGCCCGCGGCGGCGATCCGTCTCCGCCTCGAACCCCTCGACGCTGATCGCGGGGAACACGTTGCCTAGACGAGCCAGGCGGTCGGCCACGGCGTCGTCGATGAGCGTGCCGTTGGTGTATACCTGGAAGTACATCCGTCCGTGTGCGGCCGCGAGGTCGAGCAGGTCCGGCCGCGCGAACGGCTCGCCACCGCTGATCGTGATGAAGCGGATGCCCATCGCCTCGGCCTCGGTCAGAATGCGGTCCAGCAGGTCGATGGGCATCTCGTCGCCCTTGGCGTACCGGCCGGCGCAGCATCCGGTGCACCGCAGGTTGCAGCGCATCGTGGGGCTGATGACCAGGAAGTAGGGCGGCTGGAAACCGGTCTGCCGCTGGTACGCCGTCCGCCGGCGCTTGCCGGCGATCGAACCCAGGACGAGGTTGTCCAGCACCTTCCGGCGACACGGCGGGCAACCGGTCGGCAACAGGCGCCGCGTGAAACGCAGCATCTGGCCGACGAACACCCGGCCCTGCGGGTAGGGAATCGAGCGGCTGGCCATCTCGGCGAAGGCGAACAGCGCCTTCTCGAACCATTCGGGTGCCAGGCGCGCGGCCCCGCGCAACGCCCTGAGCGGAAGGGCCGCCGCCATCGAGCCCAGAGCATTCATGTGGTCCCCGTCTTGGTGCCCCCAGCGGGTCGGCCGGGGCTCGGCTGTCGGCCCCCGCTTCGGGTGGGGGTGGTGCCGACCCCCTTACGAGCGGCCCAGGCGCCGGATGGCCTTGGTCCCGATGTCGGTCCGCCAGTGGGCCCGGTGGAACCGGATCGCCCGGACGGCCTCGTAGGCCCGGTCGCGGGCCGCGCCGATGTCGTCGCCCAGGGCCGTCACGCCCAGCACGCGGCCGCCGTCGGTCAGAATCTTCCCGTCCTCGGCCCGGGTGCCGGCGTGGAAGACGGTGACGTCGTCCATCGCGCCGGCCTTCTGGAGGCCCGTAATCTCCTTGCCCTTCTCGTACGGGCCGGGGTACCCGCCGGAGGCCATGACGACGCAGACGGCCGGCCGCGGGTCCCAGTCCAGCACGATCTCGTCGAGGCGGTTGTCGATGGTGGCCTCGAGCGCCTCCACCAGGTCGCTCCGCAGTCGCGCCAGCAGCGGCTGGGCCTCCGGGTCGCCGAAGCGGCAGTTGAACTCCAGCACCTTCGGCCCGCCGGCCGTCACCATGATGCCGGCGTACAGCAGGCCGTTGTACGGGGCGCCGGCCGTCTTCATGCCGTGGACCATCGGGACGAGGATCTCGCGGTCGACCTGTTTCTGGACGCCGTCGGTGACGACCGGCGCCGGGCTGTAGGCCCCCATGCCGCCCGTGTTGGGGCCCTGGTCGCCGTCGAGGGCGGCCTTGTGGTCCTGGGAGGAATCGAGCATGTAGATGGTTGATTCATCGACGAGCGCCAGGATGGAGGCCTCTTCGCCCGACATCCGCTCCTCGATGATGACGGTGTCGCCGGCCTCGCCGAAGGCCCTCTCCTGCATGATGATCCGGACGGCCGCCCGGGCCTCGTCCGCATTTTTGCACACGAAGACGCCCTTGCCGGCGGCGATGCCCGACGCCTTGACGACGAGCGGTTCCTCGTGGTTGTCGATGTACCGCACGGCGTCAGGCAGGCTCCCGAAGGCCTGGTACTCGGCCGTCGGCACGGCCGAGTGCGTCATCACGCCCTTGCACCACGCCTTGGAGCCTTCGGTCCGGGCGGCGAGCCGGTTGGGGCCGAAGACCCGCAGCCCCGCCGCCTGGAACACGTCGACGATGCCGTCGATGAGCGGTTTCTCGGGGCCCACCACCGTCAGGCCGATCCCCTCCTGGCGGGCGAACGTCGCGAGACCCTTGACGTCGTCGGCCGCGATCGGCACGCACTCGGCCACCGTGGCGATGCCGGGGTTCCCCGGCGCCGCGTACAGCCGGGTGCAGTGCTGCGATTGGGCCAGTTTCCAGGCCAGGGCGTGCTCGCGCCCGCCGCCGCCGACAACGAGAATCTTCATCGTCCCCATTCTCCTGGTTGATGGCGTGACACCAGCCCGTATTCTAGCCGTGCCCGGGGCCCGCGTTCAACCGCGAATTGCCCGCGCTGCCGCCCCAAGTGTGCCACGGCCGGCTTGTCCGGCCGTGCTCTTCTCATGGGACAGGGGTTCGCTCGGCGCCCGCCGGCCCGGTCTCTTGGGGTCTTGACAACGGCTCACCCCAAGCATTACCGTATCCGTATCCTTCCGAAGTACTTGGGTTTGGGCATGCTAACCGAGAGACCATTGCGCGAGCACCCGCGCGGGCTTGGGGCGCTGCGCGATTTCCTTGGCCGCTACCGGGCCTTCTGCACCGCTTACCCCCGCCAGGCCCTGGAAGATGTGCAGCGCCTGTTCGATGGGTGCCGAGCCCTACGCGTTCGCCAAGACGCGGAACCATCATCGGCCCTGCGAGAGGAAAGTATGCAGGCCTTGTTCGAACGCTTTCGCTTGCTGGAGGCGGCATGGGCGGGCCCACGGTCAGCAATATTCCGTAGCGAGTTCGGGCGGTTGTGCGATCAATTGTCCTCGGTTCAGGCCGAGGCTGGAGTTCAGGAACGGACAGCCGCGCCGGCGTTCAACATCTTTTATTTGCTCGGCGTCGAGGGCGACGAGGACAAGACCCACACGCCGATCCTGGCCGACCTCCTTGACCCCCGAGGCGCACATGCACAAGGCTTCCTATTCTTGCGGGAGTTCCTGCGATGCTGCTCTGAGGACCCTACGTTCGAGGAACCACCGGAAGGCCACGAGAAGGAAGTGTGGATCGTAGATACGCAGCGGTTCACGCCGTTCGGCATAATTGACCTTGTGATCTCGGCGCCTTCGATTGGATACCGCATCGCAGTCGAGAATAAAGTCTACGCTTCCGAGCAGGCAGACCAGATACGCCGCTACGCCCGGTGGCTGCGTGGCTATGACGCAGCGTATCCGCGCCAGCACCTGGTGTTTCTGACTCCGGAGGGACGGCCGGCCAGGAGCGCCTCCGATGTTCCGTACGTTCGGGTCTCCTATCGTACGGGCATTCTGCGGATGCTCCAAGCGGCTTTGCCGGACGTTAAGGCAGACCGTGTGCGCGCGGTGGTGTCACAGTACATTGAGACGATTCAGGCCATGGTCCACGAGGAGAGCACTGATGACAACTGAATACGAAAATGCGATATGTGATTTTCTGGCCCGGAAGGAGAATTTGGCGATGGCGCTGGAAATATCGGACCACATTGACGCAGTCATGCAACGACTGGGGAATTCATTCTGGGAGGGCGTACGAGCCAACCTGCAGCGGAGGCTTGAAGATCGCGCCCTTCATGACAGGTGGCAGCAGGAGTTGCACAAGAAGGAAGACGGCACCCTCTTGGGGACTGTGCTTTGTCCCAAGATGGCGAAGGACTCAACGAACGTGTTTCGGTACGAGTTCGGAGAGGAGGAGGGGCGTAGCCGCTATCATCTCTATCAGGGGATTCGCCTGCCGCCCGCGGTTCCGCAGGTGGCCGAGAAGGCAGTGGCCGATCTGCGGCAATCGCTTCTGGAAGAGGGTTACAGAAAAACCAAGGGATGGATGGGCTGGAAGTACATCCGGGATTTCGCCTCCGTGAACGAGTTCGTCCTGGTGATCGCCGAGAAAGGCGATGCGTTCGCGTCGGGGACCGCGGAAACATTCTGGGATTTCTTCGACGCTACACGGGCCCAGGTCGAGAAGATGAACGCATCCCTACCCGCCTTTGGCAAAAAGTCACGTAAGCGGGAGTAGGCT
>Ga0307378_10010678_pt1 | contig 11904 bp, 10 predicted proteins | sample UN1MG_FD_202238 | JGI IMG/M metagenome (GOLD analysis project Ga0307378, IMG submission 202238) | Soil microbial communities from Risofladan, Vaasa, Finland - UN-1 | ecosystem: Environmental > Terrestrial > Soil > Coastal area > Acid sulfate soil | place: Finland: Risofladan, Vaasa | collected...
CCGACGCGTGGCGATTCCGAGGCGCTTGAGCGCCGCGTGCTGAGCGTCCTGCGGCGGGCCGGGCAAGCATGAGATCTCTCGCTGTTCTGTTTCCCCGCCTGCTGCGTGACCGACTCTCCCGGAGCGTCGTAGCGACGGCGCTCGTGCTGCTATTCACCTCTCCCCTTCTGCGGGCCGGGGAGTCCGGGTTCGCGGACGGATACATGGCGGGAGGGAAGCTGGGGGCGGCTTCGACGGCGAACCTGGTGGGACTGCTCCTCGCCCTGGCGGCCCCCTGGCTGGCCGAGGGTGTGGTCTCGGATCTGCGACGGAATGGGAGCGGCCCGCTACTGCTCACCCGGCCGATATCCCGCCCCGGCTTCTACTTCGCGCGCTGGCTGGCCGGGTTCCTCGGCCTGGCAAGCGTCGCGATCACTGCAGCCTCGACGATCAACATCGCGTGGAGCGTCGGCGGCGGAAGCGGTCCCGGCCTGTCCCTCGCCGGATCGATCGTGGCGGGACTTGTCATCTGGGTGTGGGTCGGGTCCACGGTCCTGCTTCTGTCGGCCGTTCTCGATCGCGGAGAAGCCCTGGCCGGGGCTCTCTTCGTAGCGATTCCCATTGTGCTGACTGCATCACTGCCGACGACCGATCGGCTGGCCGGCGCGGGCCGCGTCCTGCCGGTACGGCCGATGTTGAGTGCCGCGCGTGCTCTCCTGGCAGGCGACGTTCCTGTGCACTCCTCCCTGGTGACGACAGGTGTGTGGGGTCTCACGATCCTGGGGATCGGGTTGTTCGTCACGAGCCGGCGGGACTGGCGGGGGGGCGGCTGACGACCGGATGCACGAAGGCCGCGGATTCCATCGGAAGTCCGCGGCCTTCGGTTCGACCTGACTCGACGCGGCGCCTCGAGGCTCCGCGAGTCAGACGCGCGCCCTTCGCCTGCCGGCGATCGGCGCGGGAAACGCTGCTCGTTTCCTAGCGGGTACCGCCGAGGCGACCGCTTGCCCGTGTCGAGCCAGGCTCGATTCTACAGTCAGACACTGGATCACCTCCTTTGTTCGAGAACACATCGGGCGCGAACACCGGTGTACTTCGTGCTGCCTCGCCCGTCGTCACCCGGGCTCGGCCGGGCGTACATCCGACATTGAAGCTAGAAGGCGCTGATATGTCCTGCAACGGGAGGAACCCGGGCGGGCGACCGGTGCCTCGTTCCCCGTCCCACGGAGGCCTATCTTCCCAGTTGCCGGTCGCCCCGCCCCAGTGTCCAGCGGCGGCGACACAACGACGAGCCAGGAGCAATTCTGTGAATGACAGTGGACTGCCCGTTCCACTTCAGCTCGAAGACCGGAAGGAACGAGCGGTGCGACGCCTGGGGGCTCACTTCGCAGAGGACCACCTCAGCGTCGAAGAGTTCGAGGACCGGGTGGACCGGGTGTACTCGGCCGCGACGCCGGTCGAGGTCGAGAGCGTGTTCCAGGGCCTGCCGACTCTCGTGGAATCGAGCGTTCCGGAGCGCATCGCCGGGACGGTGTTGCCGTCGCGCGTTCGAGCGGAAGACGTACCGAAGCATGGGTTCCAGGTCGCGATAATGTCCGGCGTCGATCGAAAGGGAGCGTGGACACCTGCCCGCCGGTTCACTTCGGTCGCGATCATGGGAGGCACCGGTCTCGATCTGCGAGAGGCGCGTTTCGGGCCCGGGGTCACTGAACTCCGCGTGATCGCGATCATGGGCGGCGCCGAAATCATCGTTCCGCCCGGCCTCGCGGTGCAGACGCGTGGGTTCGGGATCATGGGCGGATTCGAGGGAGTCGATCAACCCTCGGCGGATCCGGATCCCGAGGCTCCGATCGTGGTCATCAAGGGTCTCGCGATCATGGGCGGCGTGGAGGTCGTGGTCCGAGAGCCCGGCGAGACGGCGGGCGACGCGAAGCGCCGCCGCCGGGACGAACGGAAGGCCCGGCGGCTCGAGCGTTCGGTCCGCGACTGAGCCGGTCCGGGTCCAGCCGCGTTTCGCCCGGCGAACAGTACGTTTTCCGACCCTCGCCAACTGTCTGGAAAGCCGCGACTTCATCGGCAGATCACGCAGGTCGGAGTCCGCTTGACACTCACTCCCGGCGCGGGGTATCGTCTCCCTCCCGGAATGCGGCCGCCGACGATACCGGCGGATACCATAGACGATTCTGGAGGCCGGAATGTCAGACATCCCAGAGGGGCTGAAGTACACGGAAGAACACGAGTACGTGCGGGAGACGGAAGCGGCCGACGAGTTCGTGGTCGGCATTACGGATTACGCGCAGGGCGAACTCGGAGACGTTGTATTCGTCGAACTTCCGAGCCCCGGTGATTCGTTTGCGCGCATGGACGTGTTCGGGACGATCGAGGCCGTGAAGGCGGTCTCGGATCTGTACAGCCCACTCAGCGGAGAAGTCGTCGCGATCAACGAGGCGCTGGACGATGATCCGGGTCTCGTGAACTCGGACCCGTACGGCGAAGGCTGGATGGTCCGGATCCGCGCCAGGGACATGTCGGAGCTCGACGGGTTGCTCTCCGACACGGACTACTCGGGCCACATCGAAGCGTGACGTTATCCAGGCGGCACCGGACTGGAGTCCGGGTGCCGCCCTTCACGAACGGCAGGTGAACATGTCATTCGTTCCGCATAGTGACGCCGATCGGCGCGAGATGTTCGCGAAGGTCGGCGTTTCGGACATCAGTGAGTTGTACTCGGACGTCCCGGACTCTCTCATTCGCGAAGGGCTTCCGGAGATGCCGGACGCGCTGTCGGAGTGGGAGGCCGTGCGGGCGATCCAGGAGATGGCCGGCCAGAATCACTCGCTCGTATGTTTTGCCGGCGCTGGGCAGTACGACCACTTCGTGCCCGCGGCCGTGGATCACCTGATCCGACGCAGCGAATTCTACACGGCCTACACGCCCTACCAGCCGGAAGTCTCCCAGGGGACGCTCCAGGTGATTTACGAGTTCCAGACCATGGTCTGCGAGCTCACCGGGATGGACGTGGCCAACGCATCGATGTACGACGGGCCCTCCGCCGCTGCCGAAGCGGGGGTCATGGCGCGGGCGGTAACCCGGCGGGACAGGGTGCTGGCGGCGGGGTCCCTGAATCCCCACTACAGGAAGGTGACGGACACCTACCTGCGTGGTCAGGGCTCCGCGTTGCAGAGCATCCCCACGGGCCCGGACGGCCTGGTGGACCGGGACGCGCTGGCGGGAACGCTGGGTGACGACGTCGCCTGCCTGATCGTCCAGTATCCGAACTTCTTCGGCGTGATCGAGGAGATCGAGCCGCTTGCCGAGCTGGTTCAGCAGGCCGGCGCGCTGCTTGTCGTCGTGGCCGATCCGGTGACCCTGGCGCTGCTGAGGTCGCCGGGCGAGCTCGGGGCGGACATCGTGGTCGCCGAGGGACAGCCGTTCGGCAATCCGCTCAGTTTCGGGGGGCCGGTGGTCGGCCTGTTCGCCGCCAAGCAGAAGTACGTCCGCAAGATGCCCGGGCGGATCGTCGGCGCGACGGTGGATGTGGAAGACCGGCGCGGCTACGTCCTCACCCTGCAGACGCGCGAGCAGCAGATCCGGCGCGATAAGGCGACGAGCAACATCTGCACGAACCAGGGGCTGAACGCTCTGGCGGCAACGATTCACCTGGCACTTCTGGGGCGGGTCGGGCTGCGCGAGGTGGCCGAGGTGTCTGCCCGGAACGCGCACTATGCACGCGGGAAGCTCGAAGCGCTGGACGGCGTGGATTTGTTGTATCCCGACGCGCCGTTCGTGCGGGAATTCGCCGTGAAGACGAAAGAAAACTCGCGGGCGATCCTGGAGCGTGGCTTTTCTGCCGGGATCCTGGCGGGTGTGAGCCTGTCGCGCTTTCCGATTCTCGGAGCGCCGGACGGGCTGCTCCTGGCGTTCACCGAGAAACGCAATCTGGCGGAGATCGACCGTCTCGTGGACGTGATCGCCGGCTGAGGTTCGAACGCAGGCGGACGAAGAGGATTCGAAAATGGGCAAGATCGTGTTTCACGGACATTCGTGTACGGAGATCGTGGCGGGTGACGGCACCCGGCTGCTGATCGATCCGTTCCTTGCCGAAAATCCGGCCGCCGACGTGGGGCCGGAGCACTTCCACGATCGACTCGACTACGTGCTGCTGACGCACGGTCACTTCGATCATGTCGCCGACGCGTGGGACCTGCTTCGGGTAACCGGCGCCACTCTCATCGCGACGTTCGAGCTGGTGAGCTACGCCGCCGCGAAGCAGGGACATGAAGCTGGTCACGGGATGAACGTGGGCGGCGGATTCGATTTTCCGTTCGGCCGGGTGAAGCTGACGCCGGCGGTCCACACGGCCTCGGTCAACGCCGAGGGAGGCGAGGGCTACACGAGCACGCCGCACGGGTTCTTGATCGAACTCGACGGAACCCGGATCTACCATGCCGGTGATACGGCACTGATCAAGGACATGGAGCTGCTGGAGCGGCAGGTCGACGTGGCGCTGCTGCCAATCGGCGACAACTTCACGATGGGTCCCGAGGACGCGGTGAGAGCGGTCGATATGATCAAACCGCGCGTCGTGATCCCGATTCACTTCGATACCTGGCCCCTGATAGCCCAGGACACCGACAACTTCCGGACGCTCGTCGAGCCCCGGGCGGAAGTCGTGGTGTTGGCTGCAGGCGAGGCCTGGGAATTCTAGACAGCGCGAGGAGCAGAGGGCGATGGCCCAGTTTCCCTACAAGGCAGACGTAACGCCGACGATTTTCGAGAAGTCCAGTCCCGGAAGACGCGGCACGTCGGTCCCGGCCGCGGAGGTGGAAACACCTCCGATCGAGCAGTTGATTCCGGCGCAGCACCTTCGAACGGACCCGCCGAGGTTGCCGGAGGTGCCCGAGAACGAAGTCGTCCGGCACTACACGGAGCTGTCGCTGAAGAATCACCACGTCGACCGCGCGCTGTATCCGCTCGGTTCGTGCACCATGAAGTACAATCCGAAGGTGAACGAAGCGACGGCGCGGGCGGAAGGATTCGTGGGCCTTCACCCGTTCATGCCGCAGGCGGGAGCACAGGGTGCGCTCCGCCTGATGCATGATCTCACGGAGTGGCTGGCGGACATCGCGGGGATGGATGCGGTAACTCTGCAGCCGGCCGCTGGCGCTCAGGGTGAAATGACCGGTGTCCTGCTGATGCGGGCGTACCACGAGACGCGGGGTGAGGGCGAGACCCGGAAGAAGGTGCTGTTTCCGGAATCGGCTCACGGAACGAATCCGGCGACGGCTGCGATGGCCGGATTCGACGCGGTCGAACTTCCCTCCAATGCCGACGGGAAGGTGGACATCGGTGCGCTGCGGGAGGCACTCGACGACAGCGTCGCTGGAATGATGCTCACAAACCCGAATACGCTCGGGAAGTTCGAGTCTGATATCCTCGAGATCTGCGACATGGTGCACGAGGCGGGCGGGCTCATGTACATGGACGGCGCCAACCTGAACGCCCTGATGGGCGTCACGCGTCCGGGTGACATGGGATACGACATCGTTCACTTCAACCTGCACAAGACGTTCAGCACTCCACACGGTGGCGGCGGGCCGGGCTCGGGTCCGGTAGCCGTCAAGGCGCACCTCGAGCCGTTCCTACCGGTACCCCGGGTAGTGCGGCGGGACGATGACAGCTACGGCCTGGACTGGGACCGCCCCCAGTCGTTCGGCAAGCTGCACGGCTTCTACGGGAACTTCGGAGTGCTGGTCCGCGCCTGGACGTACATGAGCATGCTCGGTCGCCAGGGAATTCGGGACACGGCCGAGGCCGCGGTGCTGAACAACGCGTATCTCACCGCCCTGCTCGAACCGTACTACGAGCTGCCTTTCGGTCGCGGCATGCACGAGTCCGTGTTCTCGGGCACCGAGATCAAGAAGCGAACGGGCGTGAAGACGATGGACATAGCGAAGCGGCTGCTCGACTACGGCTTCCATGCGCCGACCGTCTACTTCCCGCTGAACGTGCCCGAAGCGTTGATGACGGAGCCGACGGAGACCGAGACGAAGGACGAACTCGAGCGCTATGCGGAAGCCTGCATCGCGATCCTGCGAGAGGCGGAGACTGATCCGGAGCTCGTGAAGACCGCGCCGCACGACACTCCGATACGCCGTCTCGACGAGGGCCGGGCCGCGAGGCAGCTCGACCTGCGCTGGGCATTCGAATCGTCCGAGTAGCGGATTCGCGGATTCGATGACCGCGTCTCCCATACGCCTGCTGGTCAATGAGCCGCTGGCGGGTGCCAGGAACATGGCGATCGACGAGGCGATCATGGAGAGCGGTCGCCGGGGTCTGATCACGCTCCGGCTGTATCGCTGGCAGCCCGGCTGCCTGTCGTTCGGCCGTAACCAGACCGCACTGGGCCGATACGACGGCGACCGGGCGGCCGATCTGGGCTACGATGTCGTTCGCCGACCTACCGGGGGACGATCAGTCCTGCACCACCACGAACTCACCTACGCCGTTTCCGCGCCGGTCTCGTGGGGGTCACTGCGCGACGCGTACGTGCGGATCAACAGGGCGCTCGCGGCGGGACTGCGCCGGCTCGGAGTCGACGCCGTGGTGCACGAATATACGGAGGGTCCGATTCCGCGGCCGACGGTGCGGGCCTGCTTCCGTGACCCGCTTCCCGGAGAAGTCACGGCCACGGGGCGAAAGCTCGTGGGGAGCGCCCAGTGGCGGGACGCCGGTGCTCTGTTGCAGCACGGTTCAATCCTGATTCGAAACGAACAGCACCTGGTCGAGGATCTGCGGATCGGGGTCCATCCCTCTGTGGAAATTCCCGCCGTGGGGCTGGCGGAACTGCTCGGCGCCGCGCCGGAAGCCGCCGAGCTGGAGCAGGCGCTCGCCGCCGGTTTCGAGCGGGAATTTGACACCGCCGTCGAGTCCGGCGAGCTGACGGACTTCGAGACGGAGCGGGCCGAGATGCGGCTCGAAGCGTACCAGGATCCGGCCTGGACGTGGCGCCGCTGAGGCGAACTGTCCTTTCAGCCCCGCGCCGTCGTACCTAGCTTTCGGTCAGGAAACTCGCCGCGCTTCCGGGCTGGCATTGGATTGCCGGAGTACGCCGCCCATGATTGTCTCGGCAACATACAAACGGAGAAACACCATGACAGGGCCGTCAGCACTGTGGTCGGTGACGCTGTCGGTGCTGTTTCTGGCCGCCTGTGACGCGGGTCCGCCTCGCAGAGCGGATACCGGTTCCGCCCGGGATTCCGCGTCGGTAGAGCAGGCCGGACGGATCGCTGCTGAGGCCTATCGTGAGGCCGTGGTGGCGGCAGACTCGGCCGCGCACGAGAAGATTTCTGAATCGAACCGCTACGGAGGGACGATCGTCGTGGCGGGGCGGAACGATGTTCTCACGCTGAACCCCCTCGTGAGCACGGACATCGAGAGCGTCCAGCACCAGGCGCACGTGCTCTTCACCACGCTCGTGCGGTCGGGACCGGAATTCGAGTCCCTCCCGTACCTCGCCCGCGAGTGGACTATCGACCCGGAGGGAGACCGGATCACCTTCCACCTGCGTGACGATGTCTACTGGCACGATGGAGTTCCGGTGACCGCTCGTGATGTCGCATTTACATGGCAACGCGTCGTGGATCCGGAGGTGCCGTTCTTCAACCCCGCGTACTTCGATGCCTGGGAGGCGGTCGAGGTCCTCGACGAGCACACGGTTCGGTTCACGGTACGTCCCCGCAGCAACCTGCTGTATGGCTGGGCGGTGACCGCGATCATCCCCGAACACATACTCGGAGACGTGCCGCCCTCGGAACTCGCGGATCACCCGTTCGGGACCGTGAACCCGGTCGGCTCAGGCCCGTTTCGCTTCGTCGAACGGATCCCCGGAGATCGCTGGGTATTCGAAGCGAACCCGGACTTTCCGGAAGACCTCGGGGGGCGGCCGTATGCGGACCGGCTGGTCTATCGGCAGATCCCGGATGACGCGGTGGCGGACGCGGCCCTGCGCACGGGCGAGATCGACCTGATCGTCGATGCGAATCCCGCCTCGGCACAGCGTCTCTCGGCTGACTCGACGCTTGTCGTCACGTCGTTTCCCGCTGCCGAGTACGCATTGATCGCCTGGAACACCCGGCGGGACCCGTTCACCGATCCAAGCGTTCGTCGTGCCCTGACGCTCGCCATGGATCGCGAGTCGATCGTCGACGTGGTCCGAGGCCCGTACGGCTCGGTATCGGCCGGACCCGTCGGGCCCTGGCACTGGACGTACGATCCCGCCTGGGAGCCCTTTCCGTTCGCCCCCGACTCCGCCCGCGCGCTGCTCGAACAGAGCGGCTGGACAGATGAAGACGGAGATGGGGTGCGCGAGAACAGAGGGGTGCCCCTCCGGTTCGAGCTGTTCTTCACCCCGCGACAGGCCTGGATGGATGTCTCCACCATCGTCCAGGCGAACCTGGCGGATGTCGGTGCGGCCGTGGAGCCGAGAGCCCGCGAGCAGGCGTCGCTCGTTCCGATGGTCACCAGCCCTGATCGGCGCTTCGATGCATTCCTCGTGAGCTGGGCGAGGGATGTTCCACTGGATGACCGCGACCTGTGGGCCTGCGACCGGGTGGACGACCCGATGCAGTTCACTGGTTGGTGCCACCCCGAACTGGATGCCGTGCTCGACTCGATGCAGTTCGTGTCCGATCGCGAATCGCTCCGCCGGCTGACCCGCCGCTATGAGACACTGGTGGCCGACGCTCAGCCGTACACCTTCCTGTACAACGTTGAGACGGTGCTCGCGCGTCGCGCGGGACTGCGGGGGGTAAGCGCGGATGCGCGTGGGGCGTGGGCATCAGTGACCGAGTGGTGGCTCGATCCGGAGGCCCGACGCTGATCCGCTATCTCGGGCGACGGGCGCTGCAGGCGATCCCGCTGCTGATCGGGATCGTCACGCTCATCTTCCTCATCCTGCACCTGGCCCCCGGCGATCCGACGGCCGTCTGGTTCAACCCGAACATCCCGCCCGAAGTACTCGACCGGATGCGGGTGAACATGGGTTTGGATCAGCCCCTGCACGTGCAGTACCTGCGCTGGGTGAAGGCATTCCTGTCGGGAGATTTCGGATACAGCTACACGCAGTTCCGACCGGTTCGTGACGTAATCGGAGACGCACTGCCGAATACGCTGCTGCTGAGCGGGACATCGCTCCTCGTAATATTCGGGGTCGGCTGCGCAGTCGGTTCCGTGCAGGCCGTCAGGCATTACGGGCTGACCGACTCACTGCTCACCTTCGTGACTCTGTTCCTGTACTCGATGCCCGGCTTCTGGCTCGGCCTGATGCTGATCCTGGTTGCCTCCACGAGCCTGTCCTGGCTGGGACTACCGGTTTCCGGGATGACCTCGGTCGACCACTCCCTGCTCGGCCCGTTCCGCAAATTCACGGATGTGGCGCAGCACCTCGTGCTCCCCACCATCGCGCTCGGACTGGCCTCTGCCGCCGGCGTCGCTCGCTACATGCGCGGCGAAATGCTCGAAGTGATCCAGCAGGACTACATCCGCACGGCTCGCGCCAAGGGACTCCCCGAACGGACCGTGATCCTCCGGCACGCGCTTCGCAACGCGCTGATCCCGGTCGTGAGCCTGCTCGGGCTGTACCTGCCCCTGCTGTTCGGTGGGGCGCTGGTGATCGAGGTCGTGTTCTCGTGGCCCGGCATGGGCCGCCTGATGTACGACGGCATTCTGGCGCGGGACTATCCCCTCGTGATGGCGGCGAGCTTCCTGTTCGCGGTGCTCGTGGTGGTCGGAAACCTGATCGCCGACCTGCTGTACGCATTTGTCGACCCCCGTATCCGCTATGAGTAGGCAGGGGCCGCCGGAGGCCCCCGGTGGGCTGCCGGGCCCGCTCGACATCGTTCTGCCCGGAATCTCGGCCCTGTTGGCGGGGCGGCTGTCCGGGTTCCTGTCCCTCGGATCCTGGCTCACGCTGCTGGGTGTAGCGTGGTTCCGACGCTCGCGGATCCTGGACCTGTTCACGCAGCCCGGGTGGGACGGCATCCTCGCCCTAATGTCACTGGTCGTGCTGCTCGCCGCGATCTGGCTGGCGGAGAATCGGGGGCGCTTTCAATCCATCACTTCACTGGAACCGGAGGCAGGCCGATCACCCGTGGCGCTCGCGGGCCGCCGATTCCAGCGCCACCACCAGGCCGTGCTGGGGCTGGCCATGCTCGCCACGCTCACGGTCGTGACCCTGCTCACTCCGATTCTCGCCCCGTTCGATCCGGACGTGATGAATCTCTCGACCGGTCGGCTCCTGGCTCCGTCGGCAGCGCACTGGATGGGGACGGACGAACTCGGTCGGGACCTGCTCAGCCGGGTGCTGTACGGCGCCAGGATCTCGCTGATCATCGGATTCCTCGCGGTGCTGATCGCGATCACGCTCGGTACCGCGGTCGGCGCAGTGGCGGGCTATGCGGGCGGCTGGATCGACGCGATCCTGATGCGCATCGTGGACCTGTTTCTCAGCTTCCCGCGACTCGTTCTCCTGATCACCGTGGTCGCGGTCTTCCAGCCGTCGATTCCACTGATCGTGATCGTGCTGGGGCTCACCGGATGGATGGGTGTGTCCCGCCTCGTGCGGGGCCAGGTGCTGAGCGTGCGGGAACGGGAGTACGTGCAGGCGGCCCGCGCCCTCGGCTACGGGCCGGGCCGGGTGCTCGGGCGTCACATCCTGCCCAACGTTCTCACGCCGGTCATCGTGGCCGCGACACTGGGAATCGGGAATGCGATCCTCGCAGAAGCGGCGCTCAGTTACCTCGGCCTCGGGGTCCAGCCCCCTACCGCTTCGTGGGGCAACATCATCCAGTCGGGCGGTGACCGGATCATCGACGCGTGGTGGATCAGTACCTTTCCGGGCCTGGCGATCGTGCTGACTGTAATGAGCTTCAACCTGGTCGGCGACGGCCTGCGGGATGCGCTCGATCCGAGGCACGTCGAATGAGTTCCACGCGACTTCTCGAGGTCAATGATCTAAGAGTCAGCTTCCGCACGGACGCGGGCGAGGCGCTGGCGGTGGACGGCGTGAGCTTCTCGGTCAGGGCCGGTGAGACGCTCGGGATCGTGGGAGAGTCGGGCTGCGGGAAGTCGGTCAGCGCGCTCTCGATCCTCGGGCTGATAGCGGACCCGCCGGGCCGGATCCTGCCCGGTTCGAGCGTCCGGCTGCGTGGCGAGGAGCTTCTCACCGCGTCGCCGGCACGTCTGCGTGACGTGCGGGGCGGCGAAGTCTCGATGGTATTCCAGGAACCGATGAGCAGCCTGAACCCGGTACTCCGGATCGGAGACCAGGTCGCAGAGGCGGTTCGCCGCCACACTGAGCTCCGGGGTGACGCGGTGAATGAACGTGTCGTGGCCCTGCTGGACCGGGTGGGCATCCCGGATCCGGCCGGTCGGGCCCGGGCCTGGCCGCACCAGCTGTCTGGGGGGATGCGGCAACGCGCGATGATCGCCATGGCGCTCGCCGGCGACCCGGACCTTCTCATCGCCGATGAACCGACGACGGCGCTGGATGTCACGATCCAGGCCCGGATCCTGACTCTCCTGGATGATCTGAGGCGCGAGCGGAACATGGCGCTCGTGTTGATCACGCACGATCTGGGCGTCGTGGCGCAGGTGGCCGACCGGGTGGCGGTGATGTATGCCGGTCGAATCGTGGAGGAAGGTCCGTCGGCAAGTCTGTTCTCGACACCCGCCCACCCGTATACCACCGGCCTGCTGCGCTCGATACCCGATCCGGACAGCCCCCGGGATCGACTGGAAGCAATTCCCGGGTCTGTGCCGTCGCCCCACGCCTGGCCCCCGGGATGCCGATTCCATCCCCGCTGCACGGTCGTGCTGGATCGGTGCCGGACAGACGATCCGTCGCTTATGCAGGCCCCAGGCGCC
>Ga0307378_10010681_pt1 | contig 11902 bp, 12 predicted proteins | sample UN1MG_FD_202238 | JGI IMG/M metagenome (GOLD analysis project Ga0307378, IMG submission 202238) | Soil microbial communities from Risofladan, Vaasa, Finland - UN-1 | ecosystem: Environmental > Terrestrial > Soil > Coastal area > Acid sulfate soil | place: Finland: Risofladan, Vaasa | collected...
CCAGGTAATCGAGGAGCTGAAGGCCAACGGCGACGGCCTCTACATCCTCGACGACGAGGATCGGTTGCAGCCCGACTACATCGAGCAAGCGGTGGAGGCGGTGCAGCCGCACCTCGTGATCATCGACAGTCTGTATATGCTTCGAGTCGAGCGCGGCAAGGTCAAGTCTGGAGCCGGAAGCAAGGGCGACCGCATGGAGCGTGTGGTCGAGACCATCAACTGGATGCGCGGGTTGTCACGCAAGAAGCGCTCGTTCGCCCCAGAGGGGTTGCCGGTGGTTGGCATTCACCAGCTCTCGCGAGACGGCAAGGTTCGCAGCGATGCCGCGAAATCCATCAAGTCCGGGCGCGGCACCGGCGGCCTGGAAGACACCGTGGCCCTGTCGGACGCCTTGTTTTGGAATGCGCACAATCTATTCGCGATGTACCAGGACCAGTACATGATGCAGGATCATCAGCTCATGTACGTGCCGCTCAAAGCCCGCCGTCAGACGAAGGTGTCAAATCTCGTGATCAGCTGGGACTTGACGACGATGGACTTCAAGGAGTTAGGCACCAAGATCGGCGAGCAGTCCTCGGCGTACGAGGACGAAGATGAGCGAGAGGTCCCGTACTAGATGAATGCTCAAATCATTATCGGGCTCGTTGGCCTGACGCTGGTGATCACCGTGGGCGGCGTGATCGACGATCTGAGAGAATGGCTCGTCGGTTTCGCCGTTCCGTACAATCCGCTGAAGGTGCTTGGCAGCATGCTGTCATCGACGATGACCGTTGGGTTTTTCTGCGGATTCGCGTGGGCATTGTTTGCCAAGCATGACCCGCTGTTGTCCGGTGGCGTGGTGGCCATGTCTTCGGCTGCTGCTGACGAAGGGCTCGCGTTGCTGCACGGCCTCGTCCGCAGGGTGATGCCTCTTAGGCCGCCACAGTCGATGCAAGTGCCTGTCGAGATCCCGGCCAAAGCAAAGGCGCCCAAGAACGAGGACGAGGCGCATGCCGCAATGGATCGCAGAGATGCGGAGCGAGAAGGGTGAGCGGGCCATCGCGCGGGGCGGTAATCCTTTCGGCGCTGCGATGGCTTGTACGGCGTGATGTAGATCGACTTCTGGATGACGAGGGTGGCAACGAGGTGCTTCGTGCCATCGACGCGGAGTTGGAGCTGGAGAAACAGGAACGAGGAGAAGCAGATGACAGCAAAGAGAGCTAAAGGATTCCCGATCAGTCCCAAGAGGGACTTCATATTCGTCGCTGATTACGGTCAGCCGGATACGACAGAGGGCGGGATCGCGATCGGCGACAATGACACGGACTATTGGCGCTACAGGGCCAACGACTGGCGCTTCGGAGAGGTGATCGCCATTGGCCCTGGCTCTTGGTCGGAGGACGGCAGTCGCCGACTGCCGATGCCTCGGATTGAGATCGGCGACGTGATCATGTTCAGCCGCAAGCACGGCACACGTTTGCCGGGGGAGCTGCGCTACAAGCACCCGCAGTACGCCAAGGGACCGGCCGAGGGCGGCCTGCTCATCCGCGTGCTCGACCCAGAGAAGTGCCAGGCGGTCTGCGATGACTTCAAGCCGTGGTGGAACGTCCACCTGAGTCAGCTCGAACCGTCCAACACGATGTCGGGCTGATATGCTGGCAGACGAGCTGGCATCGTTGCTTCAAGGCGCTGGGGCCGAGCGCGTGCGCGTGATCTCATCGTCCAAGGTCTCGTGCGCGTGCCCGCTCGCGCGATGGACGCATCCCAAGGGATCGGACAACCATCCATCGTTCGTGGCCTTCGTCGAGGGCAAGCACGGGGATCCGATCTATGCCTGTCAGGCGTGCCACGACGAGGGCTCTGTTCGCGACCTGTTGCTGTTCCTTTGGAGCAAGGGCGTGGAGGTGTTCCACTGGATCGAGGTGCTCGACGCTGGCAAGGAGGTCACCGAGCAGGACGTTGCCAAAGCAACGAAACGATCCGAGCGCCTGCTGGCGGTCGCGGCCAGGTCCAGCGTCCAGGGGTTTCACGCGATGGCTCCGGCGCCGACGCCGCCCATCCCGATCGTCGAGCGGCTTGCCACGGACAGGCCGTGGTACGACTACAAGTGCCTGGCCGAGGCCGACGCTGTCCCGGAGATTCCGTGGACCGAATACGAGCCATACGTCGGCAACGTGCCGCAGTACGCGCTGGATCGCGGACTGACCGAGGAGACGTGTCGTGTGTGGGAGCTGGGGCACGACGCTCAGGGGAAGCGTCTGCTTTTCCCGATCCGAGATCGCCGCGGGCGACTCATCACGATCTCGGGACGGCTCTACACCGAGGCATGCCCGCGCTGCGCCGGTAGCTTTCGCGTGAGCTGCGGACAGTGCGACGAGCCGGAGGCCGATCATGTCGATGGCGGCGCATGCGGGTTCAAGGCCACCAGGCCGGTATGCGAGAAGTGCGGACTCGGCCAGCCGCCGAAATACATGCATCGCAAGGGGTTCCAGCGGAATCTCACGCTCTACGGAGAGCACCGCAGCGACGACACCGATGGGCGCGTCTACGTGGTCGAGGGGCACCTGGACATGCTCAGGATGTGGCAAGCCGGGTACAGGCCGGTCGTGGCCGTGCTCGGGACCGGGGTTGGCGAGACTCAGATCGAGAAGATCGTGGCCAGGTGGTCAAAGGTCATCGTTGTGCCCGATGGCGACAAGGCCGGTCGAGACATGGGCGCTCGGATCAAGCACATGGTGGCCGACAGAATCGGCGTCACGGTCAAGGTCTTGCCGGATGGTGCAGACCCGGGCGGAATGACTGCTTTGGAGCTTCAGGAACTACTTGGGCGGCCGCCTATTCAGACCGCTTGACAAAGGCTAGTGCTTGAGTGATAAGGTCGAGCATTGGTTTGCTTCTGCAAACCCTCGAACTGTTCTAAAGAACACAATCAGGAGGCTCGATATGAGTTGGATGGGCACAGGATACGGCGGACTCGACAAGGTTTACGATGACATGGGCGGCAAGGGCGGCCCGCGGCGGGTCTGGATTCCGCCGAACAAGACGGCCAGGTTCATGTTCCTCGACGACGACCCGTCGAAGTTCTTTGAGCACCAGTTTTTTTACAACGGGAACTGGCGCAACTGGGAGCCGTGCATCGTGCGCAACAAGATCGGCCCGAGCTGCCCGATCTGCGACGCATCCGACAAAAACTACGCCGCCTACGTCGGCTTGCACACCGTCATCAACATGTCGCCGTGGTTCACGAAGAAAGACGTGGAGGTCTGCTTCGGCCGCGAAATCTTTGCGGCACGGCTCGGAAGCGACGAGAAGCCGGGCGTGCTCAAGAAGCTGAAGAAGCTTGCCGAAAAACATGGCGGGCTGCGCGGCCTGGTGTTCGACGTCGAGCGTCCAGGCAAGAAGACCGAGGTCTGTGGCAGCGAGTTCGAGCTGGTCGAGAAGGTCGATCCGAAGGGCATCCGCGAGTACGCAACGGCGCAGCTCAAGGACTACATCGAGCGCGTGAATAGGAAGGCGCCGCCGGACAAGCAGCTCACGATGGAGCAGCAGTGGAAGCGCAATCCGTGGGAGCCGCACAACTTCGAGCAGGTTATCAAGCCGCGCTCGTACGATGAGCTGAAGCAAATGTTCGCTCACAAGCAGGGCGGCGACAGCAGTCGTGGCCAAGGCGGCGAAGAAGGCGACGCGGGCACCGGCGACGACGAGATGCCCTACTGACGATTTGATGGCGCAGGGTCCAGGGTGATAGCGTTGTCTTGGCGTCTACGTGACGGTGTTGTTTGGTGCCTACCCCCCGGCGCCTGCTTCGCCACGTCACGTAGGCGCCCTATTGTCCTCGGGCTGTCGTCATGATGGTTCGCGTATCTGGGTTGGTCTGGGTTCCGAAGGCGGAGCTGGGAGACAGCCTGGCTCATCTCAAGAAGTCGTTGACCATTGTGCCGAGAAAGTCGGCGTACGCGGACGACGAGCCGCCGACGCCGGTGCCGTGCTGGGCAGAGACGATCAACGAGTTCGGGCTGCCAAGGGACTACTTCTTCGCGAGTGCCAGGCAGAAACACGACGTCACCTGGGAGCTGTCCGAGGGCAGCCCAATATCGCTCCAAAGCAACCTGCGACAGACGGGTGACTACGCTGAGCAGGCGCTCGCGCTGGACACGCTGGAGGCATGGTTCCGCGGCTTCGACTCCGAGACAGATCCCATTGCCGCTGGCCTGCGCCTTGGTGCCATCCTCCAGGCCGATCCTGGGTTCGGGAAGACGGCCTCGGCTTTGGAGCTTGCGCGCAGGCTCGGGCGCACGACCCTGATCATCGTCCACAAGGAGTTCTTGCTGACGCAGTGGCGGCGACGCATCGAGGCGTTCCTGCCGGACGCGAAGATCGGGATCGTGCGCGAAGACGTTTGCGACTTCGAGGGCAAGGACATCGTGTTGGCGATGGTGCAGTCGTTGGCTCTCGAAGGGGCCGATGGCAAGCCGCGTTACCCGCTGGCGCTGTATAGGCACTTCGGACTGATCGTGATCGATGAGTGCTTCGTTGCCGGAACCATGGTCGAGACGCCCTTCGGGCCACGGCCGATAGAGGGCATTCGGCCAGGAGACGCTGTTCTAAACGCCGTGGGGCTAGGCAGCGTTGATCGGGTTACGACCAAGCGCGTCGCCGTGGATCGGCTTGTTGTGGTTCGCGTTGACGACGGCAGCGAGTTCGTTTGCACGGATGAACATCCGTGGCTGACCCCGCACGGGTGGACGAAGGCCGCAGAGCTTACTCCTGGGGACGCGCTCGTTGCATTCTCCGATAGCATTGATACCATGTCAAGACATGGATATAGCATGCGAGGTGTGCAGGGCCCTCTGCAAGCCGAGGCTCGACCGGCGTCCAAGGTTCTGCTCGCAGCGATGCTGCGGGTTGGCCAAGGCGAAGCGTCAGAAGCCATGCGAGGCGTGCGGTCAAGAGGTTGCGAGGAAGGGGAATCGGTTCTGTTCCGTTGTCTGTCAGAGGAACTGTCACCGGCGGTTCATGGGAACGCCGGAGATGCGAGCGCGGATGTCAGAGAACGCGAGGCGCCAGCACGCGAAAGACCCAGGTCTTGCAAGGAGATCGTCGGAGCGCATGGCCACGCAGAACCCAATGGCAGATCAGGCGACCAGGAGGCTTGTGTCGAGCAAGCTCAAGGCAATGAAGTATCGCCCGGTGAGCCGGGGCGGGAACGGACGCGGTCTTACGGTTCCTCAGCAAGCTCTGTTGGAGGCACTGGGCCACGGCTGGGTGCCGGAGCTGGCGGTTCTAACCAAGATGTCGCGGGGGAGCGGCTACCCGACGTCCTACAAGCTGGATTTGGGGAACCCGGCGCTGAAACTCGGGATCGAGGTGGACGGACCCTCGCACGACAGCCCGAGAGCGAGAGCGAAGGATGGGAAAAAGAGCACGCTGCTGGTCACGCTCGGGTGGCGAGTGTTGCGCGTGCGGAACGAAACGATCTTGAGCGACGCGGCATCCGCGTTGGTGATGATTCATGCGTGGATGTCTTCAACCTGAGCGTCTCTGGTCATCCTTCGTACGTGCTCGCGAACGGCTTGGTGGTTCACAACTGTCACCGCATTGGGGCTCTCACGTGGAGCCAGGTGCCGAAGATGTTCTCTGCGAAGTGGCGACTTGGGCTGAGCGCGACACCGCGGCGTCGAGACGGGGCGGACAAGGTGTTTTGGTGGAACATCGGCCAGATCCGGTACGCGGCCAAGACCAAGCGGCCAGTGCTTGGCGTGCGCATGGTGATGGCGAACGTGTCGGGGCCGGACCTCCTGCGCAGAGACGTTTCGCCGAGCATCATCATCAACATCTTGGCCAAGCTGTCGGGCCGAAATCGAATCATCGTGCAAGAGATCATCGGGGCGCTGAAGTCGCCGTCGGGGCGCAAGATCATGGTGCTGAGCGAGCGACTGGAGCACCTCCGGGAGCTAGACAGGCTGTTGCAGGTGGAGGCCGCCAGGGTAGGGATCGACATTTCGACCGGGTTCTACGTGGGCGAGTGGTTCACCGGCGAGCGCAGCGAGAAGCTCGCGCGCGGCCACTGGGACATGAGCAACGGCGGGCGCAAGAAGGCCGAGATGGCGATCTACACGTCTCTCTCCAGGCGGAAGCTGGAGCCGGACGAGGACAGGGCGGTAGACAAGAACGAGGACGGCACGAAGGTGCTCGTCTTCGAGGACGGGAGGCGAGTTCCGCTGAGCGAGCTGACCGAGGACTCGCTGTACTCCCTCGCGCGCAGCTACGACATCAAGCAAAAGGTGTCAGAAAAGAAGCGCCGAAGGACCGAGGAGGAGCTGGCCGAGGCCGAGCGATCCCGTGTCATCTGGGCCACGTATCAAATGACGTCTGAGGGGATCGACATCCCGGCAGTGGACACGATCGGGTTCGCGACGCCAGTCAGCGACGTCGAGCAGTCGTACGGCCGAGGGCGGCGCGTCTGCGTGCCCGTAGCGCATGGCGGCGACAAGACGCCGGAGGCATGTGAGCGACTGTGTTCCTGGAGGGCGGCAACCTGCGTCGGTAAGCCAGCGGGGCTGGCGTTCGACGTGGTAGACGTGCAAGTCCCGCTCGCGACCAGGCGCAGCAAGTACCGGCGGGAGTTTTACAAGGACGTGGGGGCCCGGGTCGTAGATATTGACACTCGCAAATAATGATGTAAGTTGGTGGGTAACGGTTAGATCGAGAGGCCATGAAATGACGAACAAGCCCGGCTACTTCGAGAAGTATTACGAGGAGAACAAGAGCAAAATCAGCTCTAATCGTAAGCGGAAGTACGAGACCGATCCGCAGTATCGGGCGCGAGTCATGGCGGCCTCGCGCAGTTACCGCGAGGCGCACAGGTCGGAAGATCGCGTCCGCATGCCGCGCTACCAGAAGCCGGTCGTAGAGAAGGCCGGTGACGGGAGCGACGTTGTGTTGTTCAGCGTCGGCGCGATGGCCGTGTATCTGGACCGCAGCGTCCAGGCGATCAATCACTGGGAGCGCGCTGGCATCCTGCCGCCGACGCCGTATCGCGACGAGCGCGGTTTCCGATTCTATACGACCGACATGATGGCGGCCGTGCGCGATGCCGTGGGCAACAAGCGCCGCTTGTTCCCGGTCGATCCTCAGATGAGGGAGAGCGTGACCAAGGCGTGGAAGGAATGCGGAGTTCCGGTCAAGGCCCAGAGCATGAAGGCAGCTCTGGCGAACACGGTCTCGGTTCAACGTCGTCCCTCGCGCGCGATCGCAAAATGAGCGACATGAAAGAAGACGCCAAGGGCGCGGTTGTCGCGATGATCATTATCACCGTGGACCATCGGTTCGTGCGGGCCAGCGGCAGCTCGGTCTGCGTGACCAAGGTCAACGAGGTGCTGGAGGCCAAGGAATTCATAACAAGGCCAGCGATTGTGCGCCGCGCGTTTGGGGTGACGCTGAACCAGGGCAACTACGAATCGTCTCGCATAGACGTCGGCGTGGAGGTGCCTTGCTATGTCGAAGACCTGGATCGTGCCGATGAGTGGGCGCGTGATTTCTGTGAACAGCGCATGCGCGCCGAGGTCATGCTCATCAATCCAGAAAAGAAACCTGCGGCAGGGCCGTTCTAGGAAAGCTCAATGGTGGCAACAAAACTTACGCAGGTGGCCAAGACGTTGCAGGCCAAGTACGGCAGCGGTGCCATTGGCCGCGGCGATTCGACTCCGTCCGAGGATCGCAGAATGACCACCGGGTCGTTGCGGCTCGATGCGGTGCTGGGCGGCGGGATCCGTGTCGGGTGGGTGACGTCGTTCTACGGAGAGAAGTCCGGCGGAAAGAGCACGACTGCGATCCGTTGCATGGGGATCGCGCAGCGCCATTGCCGTAACTGCTTGAGGCTGGTCAAGGACGTGGAGTCAGTTCCTCCGGAGGGCGTCGCTACAGAGGACATCAAGACCGCTCGATGGGGCGCGACCGGAACGTGTTCCTGCTACGCAGAGGGGCTCTATCAGCCGGACGCTCCGCCAAAGGAGACCGGCGAGTCGCCCAAGGTTTACCGCGAGCGGACCGAAGCCTGGTTCGAGAAGCTCAAGTCCAACTCCTACGAGGAGATGGTCTGCGTCTGGATCGACATGGAGCACTCGTTCGACAAAGGGTGGGCGGTCAGGCTCGGCCTCGACACGAGACGTCTGCTCTACGTGAGGCCAGAGTCGGCCGAGGAGGCGCTCGACATCATCGCTGGCCTGATTGGCACGATCGAAGTTGACATGCTGTGCATTGACTCGCTCGCGAACCTCACTCCAACCAAGGAGCTGACGGACTCGATGGAGCAGTGGCAGCAGGGGCTCCAGGCCAGGTTGCTCAACAAGGGCATCCGCAAGCTAATCACTGGCTCATCTGCTGTTGCCAATGAGCATCGGACGATCACGCAAATCTGGATCAACCAGGTGCGCGACAAGATTACGATGTTCGGAGATCCGACCGTGAAGCCCGGCGGCAAGGGCCAGGAGTTTGCCGTTCATGCCGAGGTGAAGTTCGGCAAGTCCAAGGTCGAGACGGAAGCCGAGCAGTACGGCGCGAAGGACGAGGTTATCAAGATCCCGCGCACGGAGACGTTCAGCTTCAAGTGTACCAAGAACAGAACGGCAGCGACGAAGGACTCGGAAGGGTTCTACGTACAGCGCATGCGAGACACCGAGGCTGGCAAGGCTGGCGAGGTCATGGACGGCGAGGAGGTGTTCACGCTCGCGATGCACTACCTGGTCGATACGAGCAAGAAAGGCGCGTATCGCCTGGCCGATCGCGAATACACGAGCCAGAAGGCCATCGCCACAGACCTGCGAGACGACGCCGATCTTTATTCGGTGGTGTGCGCCGCGCTGCTAGCGAAACTGATCAAGGGCGCTCGGTGAAGCGTGGTGGCGCGATCAAAACCGCGGCACGTGCCGCCGCTGCTTCAAGATCCGGCCGTGACCGGCAAGCGCGACGCGACCATCCGTAAGCCGCGCCAGCAGGAGAAAACGGTGGCCGCCGCCGTAGGCGGCAGACGTCAGCCGGGGTCAGGAGCCTTCTCTGGACTGAAGGGTGACGTGCGGCGCTCGGGCCAGTTTCCAATGCTCGTCGAGTGCAAGCGGGTGTCTGGCCAGGAAAGCATCCGTGTCGAGATGAAGGTTCTGGCCAAGATCGCCGCCGAGGCTGCCGACAGAGGGGCCAGCCCGGCGCTGTCCATTCAGTTCGATGAAGACGTTGCCAGGAAGCTCTCGCTGAGACTTGGTTTCCCGCCAATGAGCGCCGACTGGATCGCGGTGCCACTGTTCGTGTTCAGGGCGATGCTCGAAGCGCTTGGCGAGGAGATGCCGTGAGCACGCTGATAGAGGACATGCTTGACAAGGCCGTGAAGCAGGCCGGGCGCATCAAGAAGCCAGACTGGGCGGCCTACCATCTGCGAGGCGATGACTGGGACAAGGTGTCTGCCGCGATGATGGGCGTGCTCGACGAGGCAAGGGAGCACGGGGCGAAAAAACCGCTGGCTCTCCTGCAAGAGCTGGTGTTTCCCAGGTCTCTTGAGCATCCCGGGAAAGAGAGCGTGGCCATGCAAACGGTTGCGCTATGGCTCACGAGCACGCGCATTCACGCCGAGTCGTATGCGAGGGACAAGAGCGAACTCGATCGTCGAGTGCTCGAACAGCGTGGGCTGATCAAGAGGAGCGAAGGTGCTGAAGGACGTCCTTGACGAGATCGCGATCAACCGCGAGGCGCACCGTTGGCTATTGCCACCGTTGCTGGAGTCGCTCGCGCACAGTCGCGAGGTGCCGCCGCCGAAGCATGACACCTGGTTCAGCGCGTCGCGGGTGCCGACCATGTGTCCGAAGGCGTTGGTTCTGACCGCCAGGATGGGCTTGCCGATGGCGGACAACACCGATGCCAGGGCCAGGTGGTCCATGGATCGCGGATCGGCGCTGCACGCGATGTTCCAGAGCTACTGGCTCGGGCCGACCGGCTGGCTGCTCGGTGGATGGGCATGCAGAGCCTGCTCAAAGCTGCATGGCGGCGTCGGAGAGGATCGCTGGTCAATCGTCCTGGAGAACGCCGTGCCTTTGCCCGAAAGGTGCGACAGGTGTGGGGCTGTGCCGCGCAGGCAAGAGCCGTGGCAGTTCGTCGAGCCGTACGCGGCCGACAACGAGCTGCGCGTGCGTGGTCGCACGGACGGCTTCTTGCGGATGCCGAGTCGCGGCTTCGAGGTCATGGACCTCAAGTTCACGGCTCGGCTCGATTTGATTCGAGTCGCGCCAAAGGCCGATCACGTGGCTCAGCTCCACTGGTACCTCGGCGCCTCATCGCTGAAGACGGGTCGAATCGTCTACGTGGACCCTGGAGCTAAGAGCGTCGAGGAGGCTATGGTGGAGCATCCGGTGGCGTTTGACGCAAGACTGATGCACCAGGAGAAGGAGAAAGTACGTGCCACGCGCGAAGCGCTCAGCGACGAAAGAAGACCTGTCCCAGCTTGTCCGTATGGTGGAAAGGGCGCGTATGGGGAGTGCCCTTGCGTCGAAGTGGCGGTGCTCTGGGCCCGTTCTCGGCGTTGACCTGGCGCTGGATTACACGGGCCTGTCGATCTACACGGCGGACGGGCACCACCAGCGGTGCCTGACGATCGAGGAGAAGCTGGCTCGGCGGACCAAAAACGATCCGCCGGTGTCGGAGGTCGAGCGCATCATGCGAATGCTCCGCGTGGCCAACGAAGTCGTCCACGTGGTCGAGATGTTCAAGATCCGGCACGTCGGCATCGAGGGACCGGCGCACAACGCCAGGTACCAGTCGCATCAGCTCGGCGAGGTGGCTGGCATCGTCAAATCTCAGCTCTGGATGAAGTTCAGGATTGCGCCGCGGATCGTCCCGCCGTCTAGCGCGCGCAAGCACGTGTTGGGTTACGGTGGGTCTATTCCGAAGGACCGGGTGACCGCCGCGGTTCGTGAGGGGTTGGGTATTGCTGCTGCAAATGATCACGAGGCCGATGCCACTGTAGTCGCGCGCTATACGTTCGACACGGTAGTGGCAGAGGAGAAGGAGCTGGAGGGATAAATGGGCAAAGACGATGATTTTTCTGGGCTGGCTGTTGTGAGCGGGGGAGCCAACGTGGTGGACATTGGCAATGTGGCGCTGCGCAGAAACGATCTGGACGCGCTGAGATCGCGCGTGCTCGTGCTGCGCGACGAGATGGGCGAGGCGTACTTCGAGCTTGGTCGCTTGCTGCACCGGATCAACAAGGACGGGCTCTACGTCAACTGGCTTGGACCAGACAGCAAGCCGTACGAGAGCTTCCACGACTACGTCGAGCACGAGGTCGATTTCGAGTTTCGCAAGGCGAAGTACCTCATGTCGATCTGGTGGTGGTTCGCCGAGGAGCTTGGCGACAAAGAGGTCATGGAGAAGGTGAAGCAGGTTGGCTGGACGAAGGCCGCGATGCTCGTGGGCGTGGTGGATAGCAAGAATGCCGACGTGTGGATCAGCAAGGCCAAGGCGCTGAAGGTCAGGGATCTGCGCGATCAAACGCGCTTTGCGATCGAGGCGGCTCAACGCGGCCGCAGGCCGGATAGGCTTCGTGACGCGGGACAGTCCAGTGACGATCGGGATCCCTTGCCGCTTCCGCAGCCGATGGTTGCGGCGCCAGCTCAGGCGCAGGAGGAGCGCAGGGGCGTCGATCCATTGACGCCGGAGGAGGAGAAAGAGCACACGTCGTTGTGGTCCGTGAAGGTCACCGGTGATCAGCGCGTGAACATCGAGCTGGCAATCGACGCCGCTCATCACATTGCCGAAAGCGATCCGGACACCAAGGGATACCTGCTCGACCTCGTGGCCACATCGTTTCTGGCAACGCGCGGCGGAGCGGTCGGGAACAACAAAAGGGAGGACAAGATCAACTTTCGCAACGACGTATTGC
>Ga0307378_10010682_pt1 | contig 11901 bp, 10 predicted proteins | sample UN1MG_FD_202238 | JGI IMG/M metagenome (GOLD analysis project Ga0307378, IMG submission 202238) | Soil microbial communities from Risofladan, Vaasa, Finland - UN-1 | ecosystem: Environmental > Terrestrial > Soil > Coastal area > Acid sulfate soil | place: Finland: Risofladan, Vaasa | collected...
TGGACCTACACGGTTACCGCAGACGGTACGTTCTTTACAGAGCAGGTCCGTGTTGGTGACTTGTTGATTGCTGAGGTTGATGCGCCAACAACACTTGCTGATTGGACTACCGTTCAGAACAACATTGACCTAGCTACATATACCATAGCAGGTATTGCTAGTTTCAGCTCTTCTGACTTTACCGTAAGCTCAGGTGCTGTAAGCATCCTTAACGTAAACCTTGGCACACAAACCACAGGCAACTATGTTGCTACAGTTAGCGAAGGGGCAGGTATTGACATTACAGGTGGAACAGGAGAGGGTACATCAAACACAATTACACTTGACCTTAACGAGCTTACCGCTGCAACAACAGCAGCGCACTTAGCGGGTAATGACGGATCGGGTAACACAAGAAAGTTTACCATTGCAAATATTGCAACGCAGGTTACATCAGCCAACTCATGGGCAGGTACAATTGGAGGAAGTACGTCAATCACGGTTACATCAGCAACACACGGTCTTGGAACTGACTCGTCAGCTTTCATGATTCAACTTGTTGAGGTGTCAACGGGAGAGACTGTGTTCACAGATACAACCCGTGGTGCTAGTGGTGCTGTTACGTTTGATTTTGCTACAGCTCCTGCTGCAAATGCAATACGCGTATTGATTCAAAAAATAGGTTAATAACCAAATAAAATTCAATGGCAAATCGCTTTCTTAATAACATAAGAATAAACGATGAGTACACTCTGCCAGCAGCGGACGGTAGTGCTGATCAGATAATAACAACAGATGGCGCAGGACAACTTAGTTTTGTAGACCAGTCAACGTTAGCTTCTGGTTCGGCAGAGAGGACTGAAATACTTGTTAAAAATGTGCACGGGTCATCTTTATCTAAAGGCGATCCAGTATATATAGTAGGTAGTGTTGGCGCTAGTGATAGACTAGAAGTTGCTTTAGCGGATGCTGGCAACGCAGCTAAAATGCCTTGCGTTGGTTTACTTACTCAAGACTTAGCTAACAATGGACAGGGCACTGCAACCGTAACTGGTAAACTTAGAAACCTAATAACTTCGCCGATAGACGGTGCAACACCTACAGAGAACGATACCATATACGTAAAATCAGGTGGAGGACTTACCTTAACTAAACCAACGGGATCTACTAATTTAATACAGAACGTAGGCCAAGTCGGTAGAGTTAGCACATCATCAGATGGTAACGTTGTTGTTTCGGCTATACTGAGATCAAACGACGTACCTAACTTGCCAACTGGCAAGATATGGGTTGGTGATGGAAATACTACAACATCTACTGTTGTTCACTTAGATGAGCCCAATGGGCGTATGGGAATCGGAACGACTAGTCCAGGTTATAAATTACAGGTTGGTGATAATGGTGTAGGTGACGGTAATATAACAATGAAAGCTAATGGCACAGGTGTTGATGCCGGAGCTAAACTTACTTTCAATATGAGCGTTGGCGGCGGGAATGCTGATTCATATATAGCTCAAATAGTACCTATTAGTTATGATTCTTTATCTTCAGGAGTACACAATAGTTTAAATTTTAAAGTAGGAACGTGGAATAATAACGCAGATGCTGGAGTATCTAGGATGACTATACTCTCTAACGGCAATATTGGAATAGGAACTACTGACCCAGGCACAGCTAGATTAGCAGTAATAGGCGGCAACGTCGGTATCGGGACGACTAGTCCACTTACAAATCTCCACATAGCAAACACAGGAGGAGCAGCACAACTATCATTAGAAAGAACAGATACCTCTGATACATTAAAACTCGTAATAGCAAGTAGCTACGGGTATTTGCAAAATACAACCGGACCTTTATCTTTAGGAACAACTGGAGGTAGTCAACAAGTCTACATTGCTACAGACGGCAACGTCGGCATCGGAACGACTAGTCCTAGCGCAAGATTAGACATATCAGGCGGGGACATAAGGCTGTCAACAAACGCAACTTATTTAAGATCAAAAGACTCAGCATCAGCTATTCCAAGAGTATTAGGTATGAATGCCTCTAATGCGTTTTATATTGGGCCTATTGACAGTTACGCTGGAGGCGGTATAATTTATGGAGCTTCATCAAATGTTTCTTATCATGGATTTTATGGAGGGGGCAGTGAAAAAGTTAGAATAACCTCCTCAGGCGACGTCGGGATTGGCGAAACATCAATAGATGCAAAATTACACTTAACAGCAGCAAGCTCAGGTTTAATTAACCAAAAATTTGAAAGTGCAGGAAGTGCAGCTTGGAGATTAGGTATCCCAGCATCACAAACATACTTTGCATTTGACAATGCTAACGATAATTTATCCGCACCTAAAGTTGTTATTGATTCATCAGGCAACGTCGGGATCGGGACTACTAGTCCTGCTCATAAACTAACAGTAAACGCCGCTAACAATACAACCGCTGTAGGTATAGATTTTCCTTCAGCGAGTTTTGATTTTGCAGCTGCAAGCACAAGTGGATACACTACTTTATTCAACATGGATAATACTGGCTTAGACATAGGTCATAATTCCACCGGAAGAGCATTAAATTTAAAAACAGGTAGTTTAGATAGAGTAACTATACTAGGAAATGGCAACGTCGGGATCGGGACGACAAATCCTGGGGGTAAGCTGTCAATAGGCGGTGCTTCAGGAGAATTATTAAAATTAGACGATAGTAGCGCAACAGGTAATCCTTTTATAAGTATTTGGCAAGCGGGAGTTAGAAGGTCTTATATACAATATGTTGACTCCGGCGATAATCTTACTTTTGCTAGTGAGTATGGCGGTATGGTATTCATGACGGGAACTGGAGGAACTGAGACTGAAAAAATACGTATCACCTCAACAGGCAACGTCGGGATCGGGACGACTAGTCCAGATTATAAGCTTGACGTAGCTGGCACAATAGGTATGGATACATATTTGTATCATAATGGTGATACAGATACATTTATTGGATATCCAGCAGCTAATACGTTTGATGTAAACGCTGGGGGTGTAAAACAGTTAAGCGTAACAAGTGATAATGTAAATATCACCGACACTTTATCATATACCTATCCAACGGCTACTAATGAATATAATGGTGAAATCGTAACCTTTGGTAGTTTTAATACAGCCAATGGAACTATTGCTGCTGGTGACGTTATTGTATACACAACGGCTGGTGTTAACTCAGGTTGGATGAGAGCTCAGGGGAATACAACTTATTCAAAAGGGATGCTTGGTATTGCAATGGGAACAAGTGCTAGTGATGGTATACTTATAAAAGGATTTGCTAGAAATGCGGCGTTTGCATCCGGAGGGCTTGGAAGTCCACTATATCTTTCTCCAACTAGCGCTGGTGACACAACCAACGTTATTCCAAGTTCTACTAATAATGTTGTTAGAATTGTTGGGTATATGCTTAACCCTACTAATGATGAAATATTTTTTGATCCAGATAAGAGCTGGGTACAGGTATCTTAAGTTATGGCAACAACAACAATAAACGCAAGCCTACAGGGTCTTATTGAAAGACAAGATACTGGTTCCTCCGCTATTAACTGGCTTACTACAACAAGAAATGCCGCTGCCGGAAGTAGCACAACAACTGTAACGGTTAATACAAACCTTGTTGGCTTAAGAGCTCAGTATGAAGTTTCTAAAGGAACTTATATTTCAACTTGTACAAGAACTTTTTTGTTTTTTGATTTATCTAGTATAAATGGGACAATAACGGCAGCAACTTTAAAAGTATTAGCCAGCACTCCAGGCAATACTGATGATGTGCAAGTTACGCCCTCAACAGCTTGGGGTGGCGATGGAACAACAACAACATTAGGTACAGGTGATTATGATGGGGTGGAGTTTTATGGCACGTCAGGCTCAAACTACGGTTCAATACTTTCTTGGACGGCATCTGCATATAATGATTTTACGTTAACGTCGGATGCCATTGCCGATATGAATAACGACGGATATTTGAACTGTGCGTTAATAAACCAAGACAATGATTATAGAGGCATCAGTCCTTCGCTTGGCATTGATATAACTCATGCAATTGAATTTTTAGATTCATCAAGCCCAATAAAATTAAGTATTACATATACGCCGGCTCCGACTGGATATGGCAATAATGTAGCGGGATTAGCATCGTCAAGCATTGCTAATGTAATTGGCGTAGCAACAGCAAGTATTGCTAATGTTAGTGGATCATCATAAATAAATATATAACCTTAAAAACAAAAAAAAATGACAACTTTTGAATGGAACTGTAGAACAGTTGATGTTTACCCAACAGAGGGTGAATATACAGATGTAGTGTATAATGTACACTGGATTGTAACAGGAACCTCAGATCAAGTAGATCCTGAAGGAAATGCATACACCGCAACTAGTATTGGTACACAAGTATTAGACACTAGTACTATTACTGATTTTATTCCTTTTGCTGATTTAACAAACGCAGAAGCAGTGCAGTGGACACAAGATGCTATGGGTGCTGATCAGGTAGCGGCAATTGAGTCTGGGGTTGAGTCTGCGATCAATCAAGAAATAAACCCAACGTCAATAACTATGACGATAGAAAATTAGTATATTTGTATATTATAAATTTCAAAATTTAATGTAATGGCAAAATCAAAAAAATTAACAAAGGAAGAACTAAAAGATTTACAAGAACTAAACGCTGCTTTTAATAATGCGAAGAATCAATTGGCCGATCTCGAGCTTAACAAAATGTCGCTAGTAGCAGGACTTGGTTCTTTACAGAATAAGTTTAAAGAAATAGAGCAGGATCTTGTTCAAAAATATGGAGAAGATTCTGTGATTAACCTACAAACAGGAGAAGTAAAACCAAATGGCAAAGATAAGTAACCAATCAGAGTACCCACAAACTACACCGGCTGCTGAGGACTACCTCATCGGAACAGATGCTTCGAACAATAAAGCAACTAAGACCTATATGTTTAGCTCTGTAGCGTCTTGGATCAATGATCAATATGTGTTGCCTACAGCAACATCATTAGTTCTTGGGGGTGTAAAAATTGGAAGCGGTATCACAGTGGGGGTTGATGGAACTATTTCTACCGACCACACAACCATAAATACTTTAAGCGGTGATCTTACCCTAGCACAGGGGACAGGTATATCAATAACCGACAACGGTAGTGATACAATCACAGTTACTAACACATTCACAGACTCTCCGCTTGAGCTTATAGATGAGGGTAACGGAGACGGTATTGTTCTAGCGGGCCGTACGGCAGCTAACTATGGTAATGTAGGTAACAATGCCGTCGACATCTCTCACAGCAATCAATCAAGCACCACATATGGGGCTACGGCTGGGTATTCATTTGCCTCAGGGTATCTAGCAACCGCTAGTGGTTCGTATTCTGTGTCATTTAGTGGAACTGCAACAGGGGCTAACTCATTGGCTTTAGGCCGTCAATCTTCGGCTACAGCGATAAATGCAGTTGCCTTGGGGTCATCATCTTCGGCGACAAATGTTTCTGGCTTAGCTATAGGTACAGGTTCTACCGCATCAGGAAATGCGGCGATAGCTGTAGGTTCTGCTGATTCTACAGCTACATATACAATTGCTATTGGACAGACTTCTGTTGCGTCTAGCGATTTCGCAGTAGCTATTGGTAATCAAGCAGACGCAACTGCTAACCATGCCATATCATTAGGATACAATGCAAGCTCTACAGGGGTACAGTCTGCGGCTATAGGTAAAGATTCCTCAGCGACTGATACGGCAGCCATGGCATTAGGTTCAGGAGCTATTGCATCAGAAGCCTACCAAATAGCATTAGGTTCAGCTAGCGCAAGTGTAGCTGTGTTGATCGCATCATTACCTAACACCACTAGCTATGCTGATGATACAGCGGCAGCGGCAGGAGGTGTGCTTGTTGGTGAACTTTACAGAGATGGTAGTGTTGTGAAGGTAAGGGTCTCGTAAAATCTTATTTAAAAAAATAATAATGGATATAAGAAAAATATCTGTTGGTCCAGACTACAAGTCAGGAGCAATGCACTATATAGTTGGGCAATCAATCCTTAATGACGAATACAACATACACCTTATCAGGCAAGACCTTGAAGAGGGATCTATTAAGATATGGATTGAAAAAAATATGGAGGTATTTCTCTGGAAGGAGTTTACAAACACAATGCCTATATCCATAGAATACAATATTAATTTTTAATGAAATCTCCGTTCTACTTTATTGCAAAGCCTGTAGATGGAAAAAGATACAACAACACAAAACAAATCGGGGGAATTGATTTTATAGTAAGCACATCTGAGGAAGACCATAAGTTTTCAAACAGGTATGCAGAGGTTGTTGAGGTTCCAATATCATACAAGGGTCCAATTGAATCAGGAGATATACTCCTAGTTCACCACAACGTATTTAAGTTTTACAACGACATGAAGGGTAGGAGAAAAAGCGGAAGAAGTTTTTTTATGGACGACAAGTTTTTTATTGAACCCGATCAGTTCTTTATGTATAAAAAAAATAACACCTGGCATTCTTATGACAGGTATTGTTTTGTTAAGCCAGTTCCTGCTGAAGAATCTTTTATATTCAAGCCTTTTTCTGAGGAGCCATTAGTTGGTATTATGAAATACCCTAATGATTACTTAAAATCAAAAGGAATAAATAGCGGAGATTTAATATCTTTTAAGCCGGAGAGCGAGTATGAGTTTGATGTAGATGGAGAAAAACTATACCGTATGTATGACCATCAGATAACTATGAAACTATGAATGATTTTTTATACTTTGAAGAAAGTTGGAATGAAGATATTCCTATAAGAAAACAAAAAAGAATCAAGGATGGAATCAAAAGAAATAAAATTAAAAATAATTGCTGCGGGAAGGAAGGCTGTAAAGGAACTAATAAAAGTTGCCGAAGAGGACATAATTAGAAAAAACTTTGACGACGAGTCCTCTGAGCTTGCCGCAGATAGGTTAAAGAATGCAGCCGCTACAAAAAAGCTTGCCATATTTGATGCTTTTGAAATTCTTAATAGGATAGAAACAGAGCAAGAGAATCTGGAGATATTAGAAAAAGGATCTACAGATATTGATACAAAACAAGGATTTGCAGAACGACGATCAAAATAGTTTATACGCCATCATTGATGGTCATGTATCTAAGTCTGTTCTTAATACTAAAAACAAGAACAGAAGCTGGAGGTACGGATATGACCCAAAGCATGACCTTGTTGTCATTTCAAAAGACGGAACTGTAGGAGAGGTATACGATATAAGCGGAGTAAAGATTGGCTTGCCAGCAGCTCCAGAAAAAGTATACGCACGCAGCGATAAAAAATCTGAGCAGTACTGGGAGGCCAATCAACTACCTCAGCAGCTTTCTAGGGTACAAAGTATATTTCAGTGGAATGACATGAACAACGAGTTTAAAGGGCGTTGGGTTGACTACATTGAAGAAGAATTTGACAGGAGAGAGCTAGGTTTTTGGTTTATGAATAATGGACAACCTACTTATGTAACCGGCTCTCACTATATGTACCTACAATGGACAAAGATTGATGTGGGACTACCTGAGTTTCGAGAGGCTAATAGAGTACTTTTTATATTCTGGGAAGCGTGCAAGGCAGACAACAGGTGTTTTGGTATCGTATATTTAAAGATACGTCGTTCAGGATTTTCATTTATGTCTTCATCTGAGTGTGTTAATACGGCTACTTTAGCAAAAGATGCACGTATAGGTATACTGTCTAAGACAGGGTCGGATGCAAAGAAAATGTTTACCGATAAGGTTGTGCCTATAAATAGTAGGCTACCTTTTTTCTTTAAACCTATTATGGACGGTATGGACAAGCCAAAGACAGAGCTTGCCTATCGTGTGCCTGCCTCAAAGATTACCAAGAAGAATATGTATGACGTTGACCAAGATGGCATCACTGGTCTGGACACAACTATCGACTGGAAAAACACAGACGATAACTCATATGATGGTGAGAAGCTGTTGCTGCTTGTTCATGACGAGTCAGGAAAGTGGCTGAAACCCAATAACATACTCAACAACTGGCGCGTAACTAAGACGTGTTTGCGTCTAGGTAATCGTATTATCGGCAAGTGTATGATGGGGTCTACCTCAAATGCTTTAAGTAAAGGAGGGGGTGAGTTCAAGAAACTTTATTACGACTCTGATCCAAGAACGCGTAATGCCAACGGTCAAACCAAAAGCGGTATGTATTCACTTTTCATCCCTATGGAATGGAATATGGAGGGATTTATTGATAGATATGGTAGGCCTGTTCTAGAGACACCTGAGGCAGAGATAGAAAGCATCAATGGAGACTATATATATCAAGGCGCTATAAACTACTGGGAGAATGAGGTTGAGTCTATGAAGAACGACCCTGATGCTTTGAATGAATTCTATCGACAGTTCCCGCGCACCGAGTCACACGCGTTTAGAGATGAGAGCAAACAGTCTCTGTTTAACCTCACCAAGATATACCAGCAAATAGACTACAATGACGAGATGATTAAAGAACACCATATCACTCGTGGTTCATTTCAGTGGGAGAACGGTGTTAAAGATACTAAGGTAATATTTTATCCAGACAAAAAAGGCAGATTCTATATCTCGTGGGCTCCAGGAAAAAATTTACAGAATAGAGTCGTAACAAGAAATGGTATTAAATATCCGGGTAATGAACATTTAGGCGCATTTGGATGTGACAGTTATGATATATCTGGTACTGTAGGTGGTGGTGGATCAAATGGTGCGTTGCATGGACTGACAAAATTTAATATGGATGATGCGCCTAGCAATGAATTTTTTTTAGAGTATGTCGCTCGTCCACAGACTGCTGAAATATTTTATGAAGATGTATTAATGGCTTGTGTGTTTTACGGAATGCCTATACTTGTTGAGAATAATAAGCCTAGGCTTTTGTACCACTTTAAAAATAGAGGCTATAGAGGATTCTCAATGAATCGTCCTGACAAGACTTACAATAAACTATCCCGTACCGAGCGAGAGCTTGGCGGTATACCTAACTCTTCTGAGGATGTAAAACAAGCGCACGCAGCCGCTATTGAGTCTTATATAGAAAAGTATATTGGACTGGATTTTGATGGGTCATTTAGAGATAAAGATGCTATTGGTAGTATGCCATTTAACAGGACTTTAGAGGACTGGGCAAGGTTTGATATAAATGCCAGAACTAAACATGATGCCTCTATTAGCTCTGGTTTAGCGATTATGGCGTGTCAAAGACACCTATATCAACCCGAAAAAAAAGAATCAAAAATAAAGGTTACCTTTGCAAGGTATAGTAATTCAGGAAGAACTAGCGAACTATTAAAATAAATGGAAAAAGTTACAGTTAACATTTCGCCACAAGGCTTTCCATCCCAATTTGTTTCTGATGCAGAGAAAGCCACGGCAGAGTTTGGTTTGCAAGTTGGTCAAGCCATTCAGTACGAGTGGTTTAAAAAAGATGGTACAGGCTGTAGGTTTTATGACCAGTGGAGAGACTTTCACAGGTTAAGATTATATGCTCGTGGAGAGCAGTCTATCAAGAAATATAAAAACGAGTTAGCTATTGACGGTGATTTGTCTTATCTAAATTTAGATTGGACACCTGTTCCTATTATTCCAAAATTCGTAGACATTGTTGTTAATGGAATGTCTGAAAGACTTTTTAAGGTAAAGGCATATGCACAAGATGCATTGTCTCAAGCCAAGAGAAGTAAGTACCAAGATATCATAGAGGGCCAAATGGCTGCTAAGGATATATTAACTTTGGCCCAAGAAAAAACGGGAATCAATCCGTTTGTGATGGAGCCTGATGAGTTGCCAAATACAGATGAGGAGCTAAAGCTCTATATGCAGCTTAACTATAAGCCAGCTATTGAGATTGCTGAAGAAGAAGCAATTAATACAATATTTGAGGAAAACCAATATCTTGATTTAAGAAAACGGGTTCATTACGATTTAACAGTATTGGGACTGGGGGTTGCTAAGCATGAGTTTTTGCTAGGCTCTGGTGTAAAATTATCTTATGTTGATCCAGCTAATATAGTGTATAGCTATACTGAAGACCCTTACTTTAAAGATTGTTTTTATTGGGGAGAGATTAAAACCCTCCCAATGACTGAATTAGTTAAAATAGATCCTACGCTAACTACAGCTGATCTTGACGAAATTTCTAAATATAGTCAGAGCTGGTATGATTATTTTAACGTAGCTCAGTTTTATGATAATGATATTTTTCATAGAGACACTTGCACTCTGTTATATTTCAATTATAAGACCACACAAAAGGTGGTCTATAAAAAGAAAATTCTTGAAACGGGCGGCTCTAAAGTTATTGAAAAAGATGATACCTTCAACCCTCCGCAGGAGATGATGGATGAGGGAAGATTTGAAAAGATAGAAAAAACCATTGATGTATGGTATGACGGTGTCATGGTTATGGGAACTAACATTCTTTTGAAATGGGAGCTTGCCCATAATATGGTTCGTCCTAAATCATCATCACAACACGCGCTACCTAACTATGTAGCTACTGCACCAAGAATGTATAAAGGAGCTATTGAGTCTTTAACAAGACGCATGATACCTTTTGCTGATTTGATTCAGTTAACGCATTTAAAGTTACAACAGGTTATTGCAAGAACAGTTCCTGATGGGGTATTTATAGATGCCGATGGATTAAATGAAGTTGACCTTGGCACAGGTAATGCGTATAATCCGGAGGACGCACTTAGGCTGTATTTCCAAACCGGTTCTGTTATCGGGCGCAGCTATACTCAGGACGGTGAGTTTAATAATGCCCGTGTACCTATACAGCAGCTTACAGCTAACTCTGGAGCAAGTAAGACCCAGATGCTTATAGCAAATTACAACCACTATATGAATATGATAAGAACGGTTACAGGACTAAATGAGGCTAGAGATGCCTCTACTCCTGACCCGAATTCTTTAGTTGGTTTGCAGAAACTAGCTGCTCTTAACAGCAACACGGCAACAAGACATATCTTAGACGGTAGCTTGTATATGTTCAAGTCATTGGCAGAAGCATTGACTTATAGAGTAGCTGATATTCTAGAATACTCTGACTTTAAGGATGATTTTGTCAATAAGATAGGTAAGTATAACGTCAGTATACTTAACGATATATCAGATCTTTACATATATGACTTTGGTATATTCATAGAGATTGCTCCTGATGAGGAAGAAAAAGCTATGCTTGAACAGAATATTCAAATGGCTTTATCTAAAGGAGACATCTATTTAGAGGACGCTATTGACGTTCGTGAGATTAAAAATATTAAACTCGCCAATCAACTACTAAAACTTAAACGCAAATCTAAGCAAGAACGTGAAGAAAAATTAGCGATGCAACAGCAGGCTATGCAAGCCCAGCAACAGGCTCAGTCTCAGCAAATGGCAGCAGAAGCCGCTATACAAAAAACACAACTTGAATTGCAAGGTAAGATGCAGCTTAAGCAAGCAGAGATTGCTTTTGAGATTGAGAAGATGAAAAATGAGGCACAACTTAAGTCTCAACTTATGCAGCAGGAGTTCCAATATCAGATGCAGTTATCTGGTGCAGAAGGCGAAAATATTAAGTCTCGAGAGCAAATGAAAGAGGATGCTAAAGCCAAGAGAATTAGCCAACAAAGTACTGAGCAGTCAAAGCTAATTAATCAACGTAAAAATAACTTACCACCCATTAACTTTGAGTCAAATGAAGACTCATTGGATGGGTTTGATTTAGCGGAGTTTGAGCCTCGTTAAGTTGAAAAAATATAAAGAATTTAATCTTTATTTTTGTAACATAAAATTTATATCAAATGGAATTAAAAGTTAGAGCACTAGATGATGTGCAAGAAAAATCTGTGCAAGAAGTTGAACAA
>Ga0307378_10010683_pt1 | contig 11901 bp, 6 predicted proteins | sample UN1MG_FD_202238 | JGI IMG/M metagenome (GOLD analysis project Ga0307378, IMG submission 202238) | Soil microbial communities from Risofladan, Vaasa, Finland - UN-1 | ecosystem: Environmental > Terrestrial > Soil > Coastal area > Acid sulfate soil | place: Finland: Risofladan, Vaasa | collected...
ATTTGGATCTTAAACAATAAAAGTTTATTTTTAAACTTTATAAAAAATATGTATATTAGATAGAGTACACCTATGAAAGCATTTAAACTTCCAGATAAAAAAGCCCCTAGATATCGACCTTCCAGGCTACATCTAGTGACTCCGGAGTTTGTTAAAGCTTTTAAGGAGAAGTATCCTGAGTATTCTGAATTAACGTTGTCTGAGATATCTAATATCATAAAGGCGTTTAATACAGAGATTTGGCAAACTGTTGTAAATACTAGAGATGGTGTTGAACTTCCTGAGCAATTAGGATGTATGTTTATTGGTACCTGCCAAAGACCTAAGAAAGATAATGTAGATTTTGGAACATCTATAACTTTAGAAACTAGAGTACGTCATAGAAACTTCGAGTCTGATAATTATCTATGTAAGATTTTTTATAGTAATTATAACTTTAGATTTAAAGATAGAGAGTTGTGGTCTTTCAAAGGACATCGGTCTTTTACTAATGCTACTTCTGTAGAGTATACTAAGAATTGGAAAAGATATATTATGGTAGATAACTTTACAAAGATCAAGGATGTTTATAAAGCAGCTGCTAAGAAGTATTATGTATTAGAAAGAGATACTACTGTTTCTGAAGATTATAATGAATTTAAAATAGATTAAGATGACCACTATTGGCGATACTATATCACGAGTTAGAAACTTAGTAAAAGGTGTTAAGGAAGATGCCTTCCTTACAGATCGATTATTATATAGTCTTATCATCAAATATGCTAAGCTTTACATTAGACGACAGGATAATGAAAATAAGATCATGAGATTTCAGAGCTTATTTGAGACCCTTCCTTGTGTAGACCTTATTGAAGTAGATAAGATAGAAGCCTGTTGTTCAGGTGTTAGATCTAACTGTAAGATTATGAGAACTAAGGAGAAACTCCCTCAAGTATTAGAAGGGGCTTATGGTCCTTTATTCCGTACCATTTCATCTATAGATGGATCACAGATGGTGTTTAAAACATACCCTTCTACCTATACTTCTATTGCTAATAGTACTAATTATAAATATAACAATACTAAATATTACTGGTATCTTAATGGATACTTATACTTTCCTAATGTTGAATGGGAGTCTGCTAGTATTGAAGGATTATGGGAAGATAGTATACAAGAATTCCTATGTGATGGGGATATATGTGAACCTAGACAATCTGAACAAACTCATATTCCAGAATATCTATTTGCAGAAATAGAGAAAAATGTACTTGTTGAACTAGTAGGTCTTATACAAACTCCAGTAGAGACTCAAGACGATAAGATGAATCCTTTAAGAACCTAATAAGATGTCATATAATTATACTGCAAAATACAAAACCTTTGATCAACTCTTATCGGAGATCCAAGTAGATTTTCAAAACATATCTCTTCAGAATATGATAGAGCCTCAACAACTTATTAAGGTTGCTAAGAAGGTCAGCTACGATCTTGGTCTTAGGATTATGATGACTAAGGAAATAATACTTGAGGTAGAGAAAGGTCGTGTAAAATTACCTGATTCTTTTTATACTCTTAATTACGCGCTTATTTGTGACAGTGTTGTGATTAATCAATCCCTACCACAAGGTACTAATATACAAGAAGTAAAGTTAACACCCCCATATCAAGAAACTAATTCTGTAGTAAATACATGTACAGATGGTCCTGTTAACTGTCAAACATGTCAGCAGCCGGCACCATCATGCGGATGTGCTGTACCTCAGATACCTACAGCATGTTCTTCTGAATCATATAATCCTTTAGTTCCTTATGGAGATAATTGTACAAAACCTAGAGTATTTCTTAATTGTAAGGGAGATTGTTATGAGTTAGTTCAAATTGTAAACTCTATTCGTCACGAGTATAAGCGATTATACCCTATTCAAATATTAGAAAATCCTCAGACTATAGATTGTGATTGTCCCAATTTATATTTAAACACACCTAATAAGGCTTGGATAAAAGACGGATACTTATATACCAACTTTAAAGATGGTAAAGTGTATATCAATTTCCAATCGATGTTAGAAGATGATGAAGGTAACCTTCTTGTCTTAGATCATGATCAGATAAGTGAGTATTATGAATATGCTCTCAAGCAAAGAATTCTAGAAAATCTTATTATGAACGATGAGCCTGTTGGTCAAAAACTACAGATTGTAGAAGCTAGATTAAGAGAAGCTCGTGTAAGATCTCTTAGTATTGTTAATACTCCTAACTTCTCTGAGATGAAGCGTATGTGGGAAACAAATAGAAAAGCAATGTATGCTAAGTATTATAACATGTTTGCTTCATATTCATGGCACCCTGGTAACGCTAATGTTAATGGGCAAATTACAAGATTCTAATGGCTAAAGGATTACAAAATACTTCTAATACCGAAGCTCGTACATTTGATAAAGAGCTTAACGATGATGTTAATGATTTTCATCTTCCTAAGAATTCGTGGACTCATGGTAGAAACGCAATTAATAATTCTAAGACTGGTGATTTAGGTAAACTAGGTAATGAACCAGGTAACAAAGAATGTATTACCGTTGAACATACTATCATAGGCTTCATACATTTAGAAGCTGATAAATGGGTTGTCTATTCTACAGATGATCTTAATCATCATGAGATAGGATTATTCAAAGAAGATGGGTGTAAATACCAGAGAGTGGTTGTAGATGAATGTCTTGCATTTAGCAAATACAATCTTATAATAGGTACTTCCCGTGCAACAGGAGACTGTGTCTATGAAGTATATTGGGCAGATGGAAAGAATAGCGATCGTACTATTTCTTTAGATGCTGAAGACTTTACTAATAATCTTTATACTAATCCAAATAGCCCTGTAAAATGGATTACTACATCATCTACAGTTAATAATTGTACTACATATACTAATACTAATAAACTAGACTGTGAAAAGATCATGGTTGCAAAACTTGTAAGCCAGCCAGAAATTAAAGTTCAGAATGGTATATCAGGTGGAACACTAGCTAATGGTTCTTACATGGTATTTATTGCGTATTCTATTAATGGTCAAAAGGTGAGTGATTGGTATCCTTCAAATGTTCAGGCACTCTTCAATCATGATAATACTGCGTCATCTCTTGACGTTGTAATAGAAAGTATTGATACCGATTATGATGAATTTATTTGTGTAGTATTATATGTTGTTGATCAACAGACTGTAGCTAGACAAGTTGGAACTTACAGTACTCGTCAAAAGCTTTTAGCATTTGATATTATTTCTCCAACTTGGCCAGCATATCCTATTGAGCAATTACCTTTAATTACACCTATTGTAGATAAGTCAGATGCGATGTATAATGTAGGAGACTATTTAATAAGAGTAGGACCTACTTCTAAACTTAATTTTAACTATCAACCTTTAGCTAATCAAATAGTAACTAAGTGGGTTTCTGTAGAATACCCTACAGATTACTATCGTAAAGGTGGTAACAATGCGGGATATCTACGTGACGAAGTGTATCCTTTCTTTATACGATATATTTGGAATACTGGAGATAAGACTGCATCATATCATATTCCAGGAAGACCCGCCATGGTTATAGGTAATCCTTCATATCCATATTTATCTAATGATTTAGGAGCCCCGGGACCAGAAGCAATTTCTGGAGATACTTTCTTTTTTGAAACTCAGAATACCGCAATAACAACAGCTACATCACAATCGATTCAATTACCAGATGGGGGTGTTCAAATTGCTGAAGGTTATATGGGATACTGGGAATCTATAGAACAATATCCTGATGATAAGGCAGAAGTATGGGATGCTAATAATCCTAACCATCCTTGGACAGCACCTAACAATCCTATTTATCCGGGAAGTAATATAAACCCTAATGGAGATTATGATATTTGTGGTAATAAGATACGTCATCATAAATTTCCAGAAGAGGCTCTTCATCCTGATGTAGAATTACTTAATCCTAATAATAAAAACGCGATTAGAATTCTAGGAGTTAAGTTTGAAAATGTTAGACCACCAGTAGATAATGACGGTATTCCTATTGCGGGAATAGTGGGTTATGAAATATTAAGAGGTTCCCGTACTGGGAACAAAACTATTATTGCTAAAGGTATTATCAATAATATGGGTGGTGTTTATAGTATAGAAGGTAATACAAGTACTTTAGGGTTATATCCTAATTATCCATATAATGATTTAACAGCAGATCCTTTCTTATCTACGACACCTACAAGTCAAAAGTTCAGCTTCTTTGGGGCAGCTTTAGGTAATGATGGCGCTACTCTTCAGTCTTCTTATAGTGATATCTTTCATACTTTCCATTCTCCAGATACTAACTTTACTAGACCTTATCTTAATGCTAAAGAGATGAAGGTCTATGGTAATATATATGGTAATGTAGAAGGTAACTTCAGGATATCTGAAGAGCACCCTAAAGAAAAACTCCTTACTAATCTTTCATTCTTTATTTCAGCTGTTGCTGGTATAGGTATTTCTAGCTTAGCTATGAATGGAAAGAGAACTACTAATTATATTCCACCAGGAACTCCTGGATTCTCAGATTCAGAATGGGTTCCTATTGTCGATACTTACGCTATAACTGATACTAATAATCCTCCCAGTATTCCTAATGCTATTGCAGGAGCTGTTATTAAAACTTCAGCACCTATTATAACCTCTCCTCATGTTACGGATCTTATAGCTATACCTGCTATTAATACACTGATACAAACTCAGATGAGTTTATTCAATAATAGTTGGGCATCTGCATCTCTTACTTCAGGATTGGCCGGAGCTTCTCCTGCTAGTTTATATACTGTATTAAATGGTACAGTTACCGGCCTTGCTGCTGGATCTAATGCATTTGCGACATCTAGAACAGAATTTAGTCAAGAAGATAGTAGTTATGGTTTAGTACCATTACCTATCAGGATAGCTCAAAATGTACCAATGTTTTTTAATTACTTTACGCAAGGAACTGATAATACGTTAGAATTAATAAGAGCTTTAGTACCATTTAGAGATTATATGTTGAGATATGATTCTCATGCTTTTTATAATAATTATATGAAGCCTACGACATCTCCTGCTCAACGTAGATGGTTACTTAATGATCAACAATACATCGGTCCACAATTAGTAGATCTTAAAGCAGGATTTAGAGTTAATAACTTAAATAGAGCTAGTACAGTATCTATTGAATTAACTCAAAAATCAGGAGTAGGTATTTTACCCCCGGGTGTAAGCGATCGTTCTAGATATAAGGTTGGTGATGTGAATGATTCTAATTTTAGAAAAAAACCGACCTCTTATACTATAACAGGAACTACAGGATATAATGGTTCTGTACCAACTAATAATCAAGGTAATCATCAAGTAGCCTCTTCTCATTATGTAGGATTAAAACAAAGATTAAGAAATCAATATGGTCAGCTTAATAACATAGTAGAGATAAATATTCCTTCTACTATAGTAGCTAAGACTGTATCTTTTACTCCAGTTATGTTTGGAGGTGATACTTATATTGGAAGATATACTGAAAAGAATACTTTCTTTTATTTTTATGACTGGCTATATGGTCAGCCTGACGGAGCTCAATTTGATTATAATACTCATAGAACATTATTATATCCTAGATATTGGGCCAACTTTGAGCAATTTGATACTTCAGATTTTACAAGTACGTTTTTAGGTAATTTACTTACCCCAAGTAATTGGATTACTCCTGGTGAGTTTTTTAATCTAGATGGTTCTTTATTTTCTACCTTGTCCTTATCTGTTAAAAATGCTTGGGGTTATTTATTTAATTCAGGAGTAAGAGATTTCTTTGTAGAAAGCGAAATTAATTTAGATCTTCGTGACTGGGGTAATGAAATTACACAACAGCATTATGACCCTTATAGGTTTACCAATACTCAAACTCTGTTTGATACCAATAATATTAAGGCCGACAATTACTATAAGTACGACTACTCATTAAGCGTGACAAAGCTTTTTAGTAATTACATTTCATGGGGGTATATGCAAGAACCTCAGTATGATCCAACATTGGCTGAGACTTGTTATCAATATCGACCAAGAAGAATGATCTATTCTTTACCAGCTCAATTTGAAGGTCGTCGCGATAATTGGTTGATCTACTTGCCAAACAATTATACTGATACTTTATCTAGAGTAACTTGTATAAAACCTGTCAACAAGAATGGAGCTCTTATCTTCTTTGATAATATGAGCCCTGTACAATTCTTGGGAGTAGACCAATTACAAACTACTAGCGGTACTAAATTAACTATTGGTGATGGAGGATTATTTTCTCAACCAATGCAGAATATAGTAAATGCTGATAGACCATATGAATATGCTAGCTGCCAAGATAGACTATCTGTAATTAATACACCTATGGGTATTTACTGGATTAGCCAGAATCAAGGTAAGATTTTTAATATGACTAATGGTATTGATGAAATATCTATGCAAGATCTTAAATGGTGGTTTGCTCAATATCTTCCTTATAAACTAACTGATCAAGCTATTGTTAATATTGAGAACTTTGAGCTTACTGATAATCCTGTATCTGGTATTGGATGTCAATCTATTTATGATAATGAGAATGGATTAATTTACTTTACTAAGAAAGATTATGTAGTAAGAAGAACATTAGCTCCTGGAATAACATTAGAGTATTTATCTGCTGATGACTTTATGGTATTATCAAATGGTCAAAATATGATGCAAATTAAATTAGGTGATCCTGCTTATTTTGAAGATGCATCTTGGACTGTAAGTTATGACCCTAAAGCTAAGGCCTGGATAGGATGGCATGACTGGCACCCTAATCTATTAATGCCGGGTAAGAATACTTTCTTATCTATCTTAAACCGTGGTATCAATGATAATGGTATCTGGGTTCATAATGAAAGGTGTGATCTTTACTGTAACTATTATGGTGTTGATTATCCTTTTGAGGTTGAGTATATGGTTAATACTATACAGGATGTAACTACACTAAGAAGTATAGAATATATTATGGAAGCATATAAATATGCCCCTAACTGTTATGATCGTTTCCATGTATTAGATTTTAATTTTGATGAGGCTGTAATCTATAATACTGAACAAGTGTCAGGCTTACTTAAGTTAAACTTGAGCCCTAAGAATGATCCTACAAGACTTATACAGTATCCTATTATTAATGTCCCTACAAGTATTGATATTTTATATTCTAAAGTAGAAAATAAATATAGGTTCAATCAATTCTGGGATATCACTGATGACAGAGGAGAATACAATCCCGCTGCTCAAAGAGTAATATGGAATACTGAAGAGAATGGATACATCCGTTCTTTGAATACTAATAATCTTAATTATAATAAACCACTATTCCAGAGAAAGAAGTTTAGACATTATACTACATCTGTATTATTGAGAAGAAATGTTTCTGGTGATAGGAAAATGCTTGTAATGATTACTGATGATAAAAACCTTCATTCCCCAAGATAATGTATAATAGTAAAGAATTAAATACTCGATCTACTGCTAAGGCTAAAACAAACCCTTATAAGAAAGATGTTCCGGTTAATACTCTCGAAGCAGATATTATTTCTAAAATCATAATGAATAGAAATAGAGATAAAGACTTTGTTAAAAGAGCATTTGATGTTGGGGCTAATCCTAATTCAAACATGTTTACTATGGATGCACCAGAGTTTGGAAATAAAATGTCTCATAAAATGGCATGGGGAGAAGATCAGAATGGTCAGGCAATGATGTTTCCTACTATAATGAATCCTGGAAATGAAGCTATTAAAGTACCTAATCAATATGCAGATTATATTTCTTCACAAGGATATAAGAAAGCCGCGTCTATGAAAGGTGGAGGATGGTTAGATAAGTACGGAGAAGGTAAAGAAAAAAAGAAGAAAGCCAACTTTCTTACTGATCAAGGTCCTGATTTCAAGGGTCCAGTAGAAGAAGTAGATAATAGTGCTCTACAATTATTAGTTCGAAATAAAGAACCAGAGAAAAGAAAACTTCCTCAATCAGGTGTTGTTATAGATAAAAGGACTAACCAGGCGTACTTTACAGGTACTAAAGGTCAAACAGGATCTTTCCCTGTGTTAACAGGATCTAACTATTCAGGAGAGAATGCAATGGGTACATTAAAGGATTTGGAAAAGCATCCTGAAAGACGAGCAACTCCTACTGGTTATTATCAACTAGAAAACCCAGGTCATTGGATAGGTGCCCATGATGCTGCTGAATATAATAATAAGATTCGACATCTAACCCCTATTCCCGCTCACGGCTTACCAAAGCCTAAGGCACAATCAATAGCTTTCCATAGAACTTATGGTGAAGGTTTTGATAAGGGTGAATTCAACAGAAGAGAGAGTCTTTATAAATGCCCTCCAGGTTCACGATATACTAGCTACGGGTGTGTTAATATGCAAGAAGAATCATATGATCTTATATCTGATGCATTACCAACAAAGGATACCGCACTAGTATTGGATAGTAAATATCCTGCTGATTTAGATTTACTAAGAAAGATGGAAGCTAGAATGAAGAAGTTTGGAGGAGATATTCCTGAATATGCAACTGGTGGACCATCTCCTGAAAAAGCGCTAGAGATGTTACAAGATGGAGAAGTATACGGTAGACCTCTTACAGAAAGACAAATAGAGTTATTTTCAATGATAGCAGGTGTAGATACAGATGATGAGGGTAATATTATTGATGCAGAAAATATCGAAGATGAGTATGATGACGACTTATATAGAAGGGGTGGACAAAAGCGTAAAATGCCTAGAAGAAGAACATCTAAGAATATTCAATCTAGTTTAAATAAACTATTAGCTAGAAATTATACGTTGTTTGGAGATGGGCGTAACGCGCTGTTTGATCCTAACGCTAAAGGCTGGCTTGATAAATATAAATAAAATCCGTATATTAGACACGTAGTATTATCACAATGAATAAAGACTTAATTCTTAAAGCTTTCGGTGGTTCAGAAGAGGACTTCTATAAGGCGTATCCTACAGAGGATGCTTTCAAAATGGCTATGGGAGGGTCTTTCAACTTTCCTAATTCTCAATATCTTATGGATAATGGTGGTCCTTATAGTGATCCTAATTATGATTTTAGTAAAGGACCTCAGCGTTCTTTTAAATGGCCATCATTTAATACCGCGTCTCAATTCGATAAGTTTATAAAGAATGATCCTAACTTAAGTTTATATAACCAATCAGATCTTGAAGGTTTAGGTCTTGTTAGACCACAAGGTATAAACAAAGCTGCAGTTAAAAGACAGAATGAAAAAGCTACTCCTTTCTTACCTGCAGGTCAGACTGCTGAAGGGTTTGGTATATTTCAAGATAATACTGGACAATCGTTTCTTAATCAACAAGGAGAATATATTAAGTTTGATGAAGATCCTGGAGTAGTTCTTAATAATAACAAGTATGGTGGTAAGCCTTGTTTTGAATGTGGTGGTTTTAAAAAGCACGGTGGAGATAAGCTACCTCAAGGGGATTCTAATGAAACCTTCTTAGAGAGTAAGCAGAATAGTTTTTTAAAGGCTTTAACTAATAATGCTCAGAAAGCATTAATGCAAGAAGCACAACAAGAAGTAATGCAAGACTTACCTGCTTTATATAATCAGATGCCTACAGCTAAAGACGGTCGTACAATATCTGATGATGATTATAAAAGATATCAAGAATTTAAACAATGGGAAAATTATCAGAAAGAACAAGGTCGTCCTAAGTACAACGGGATGAATTACTTTCCGATGAATTATCGTAGAACATATGAGCCTAGTAATAAAGACTATTCTACTATGAAAGGCTTAACAGAAGATGCTAAGCTTAAAGGTTTAGATATTAACTATGGTCCGCTAGCTAGATTAATGGGAAAAACAGGAAGAAGAATGTTTGGTCCCAAGTCTATTTCTTATAATTTTAATGATGTTAATCCTGCTACATCTCAAGCACCTAATGTAGATTTACAGAATCCTGATAATCCTTTATATAATCCCAACTATAATCCCAATTATAATTCAGGTAGTACAGAAGAAAATAATATTCAAGTCATTAGAGATTCTAGAGGAGACATGAACTTTGGACCTAAGATTAACCCTACTCCTAATCCTGGATTTAACTGGAATAGTGTAATGGCTTATGGAGGATATTTACCAGAAGCTCAGGACGGATTAGGATCCCTACTTGCTCCTAAAAAGAACCCCTCAATATTCAACCCTCAAGGACCTTCTTATTCTCAAACTAGTTTTGTAGGAGCAGAGGCACCAATGGATTATAGAACTGCAGCATTCGGAGAATACAATCCTACTATGGAGTTTGATTATGGTCCTGACATGGTTGATAAACAAGTTACCCTTAATAGGAGAAATCAAATACCAGGTGAAGAAGCAGCCAATTGGATACTGGCCGGCGAGAGCTGGTTAACATCTCAGTTGAATAATAGAAACCAGGAAGATATTGACTTTACATCTAACGATGTATTTGCTCCAGCTCAAGGTCAAAGAAAAGGTACTCATATTGTTAATCAAAGTACTGAAGCTAATACTTTAGTCCCTAATAAATCAGGATCTCCATATCTTGGTAAGTATGGTATGACCATGGAAGATGGTGGGATGTACATTGAAGATAATGAATACGAATTAACTGAAGAAGAGATTGCAGCAATACAAGCTATGGGAGGTCAAATAGAATATCTAGATTAATATGAAAAAAAGAGTTAGGATTAAAGTTGCCCCTAAGGCACAGTCAGGAGCTGAGATCAAAATGAGACCAGGTCTAGGTTTTAATAGTAATACATTAAATTGGCCAATACAAGCAGGTAAGCTTAGTGAGCCAGATATAGAAGTTAATAGTACACTTAAGCCTGTAAAGAGAGAAGATGCTAACGTAGAGGCTGAAGGTGGAGAGACTGTAGTTACTAATATGACTGGTGACGGTGTACCTGAATTATATAAAGTTAGAGGGCCTAGGCATTCAGCTGGAGGAACCCCTTTAAACTTACCGGATGACTCATTTGTATTTTCGGATACTAAGAAAATGAAGATTAAAGATCCTGATATTCTTAATCAATTTGGCATCACTAATAAAAAAGGAGGTATAACTCCGGGAGATATTTCTAAGAAATATGATATTAATTATTATAAAGGAATATTAGCAAATCCTGATTCTGATAAATTACAGATAAGTACAGCAGAAACTATGATCTCTAATTATAACCTTAAGCTAGCTAAATTAGGATTAGCTCAAGAATCTATGAAAGGGTTCCCTCAAGGTATACCTACAATAGCTATGCCTTTTATTGAAGCATCTGGTATTAATCCAACAAGTCTTCTAGGTATAGACGATCAAGTAGAGCAACAAGCAGATGAAAATATATTAAAGTTTGGCGGAGGTACCTGGCCACAATATGGCGGATGGGCTAATCATAATGCTAACAAAACATATATGGATAATGGTGGTTCTAATAAAGAAAAACCATGGGCATCTAAAACTACAGCAGGTAAAACTACTCCCACAGGTCGGATTAGTGATAGTCCTTTTGAAACTGTAGAAGAATGGCAAGCAGCGCGTGAAGCAAAAGGTTTAAAGAATCGTACTCATAATAGTACAGAATCTCAATCAGAACTTTATGATGTTGCCGATCCTTATTGGAAAGCAATGATGTGGGGAAGATATGGTGATACTAACCAAGGAGCATCTAAGAATAAATTTCAAAAATGGACGCCTAATAAAGGCGAGACTTATACTCAATTTAAAGAAAGAATGATTGAGTCTGGGTATACTCCAGAAAAAATAAAAGCAGAAACCGACCCTCTTAAGAAGAGCTTTACAGATTCTAAATCAGGAGCTAGAGAAGCTTGG
>Ga0307378_10010684_pt1 | contig 11901 bp, 14 predicted proteins | sample UN1MG_FD_202238 | JGI IMG/M metagenome (GOLD analysis project Ga0307378, IMG submission 202238) | Soil microbial communities from Risofladan, Vaasa, Finland - UN-1 | ecosystem: Environmental > Terrestrial > Soil > Coastal area > Acid sulfate soil | place: Finland: Risofladan, Vaasa | collected...
AGCTGCTGATGGTGAGTTTGCTCTCAAATCTAACAGCACCGGATATCCAACTCCTGCGGTCGGCAAGACCATGGGCGCGATAGCTTCCGGCGCATCAGGCACGGCTTATATCAGAGTTTGGTAGAAGCCCTCCCGATTTCTGTTGAGGGGCCTTCGGGCCTCTCTTTTTGAAGGAAAATACATTGAGTGAAGAGATTCAATTTTTACGTTATCCGAAAGAGTATCAGGCTTACATCGATCGTAGTCCTGTCGCTCCTGAGCAGATGTATTCTCGCTCTACGGCAAACGACAAGATCACGATTAACTCTTGGCGAAACGACTGGATCTCTAACTACCGTGCAAACAACGAAACCCACGGCCCGTTTGCGGATCATTCGATAGGGGAGCTGTTTCAGAAGCACCTGCACCAGCCGGCCATAGTCGTCGGCTCTGGGCCGCATCTGAAGCGCAACGCCCATCAGCTCAAGGGCGCCAAGGGCATGGTGATCATCAGTTGCTTGCATAACTTTCACTACCTTGAGGATCTCGGCGTTGACGTGAATTATTACGTCTCGCTTGATGCCGGCCCGCTGACGATTGACGAGGTAAGCGAAGGTGGCAACCCTGACACGGATTATTGGGCTCTTACTAAAGACAAAACGCTTTTGGCCTATGCTGCTTCGCATCCTTCGCTTATTGCGAAATGGCAGGGCAAAGTCTTATTTTTCAACGCTCCTGTCCCGGATGAAAGCATTACGGCGGAGATTGAAAAAATAGAGGTATTCAATACGCACGTATCCAACGGCGGCAACGTCCTCGGCGCGTGCCTCTATATCGCTAAGGGATACCTTGGATGCAGCACGACCATATTTGTCGGCGCGTCCTTTTCGTTCGACAGTGACAGCAAGTTTCACGGCTGGGATAGCAAGTACGATGCGAAGATGGGCCACTGCATGAGAGTGCCGGACATCTTCGGCTACAAGGCTAAGACGTGGCCTAGCTATTACAACTTCGCCAACTGGTTTAACTGGGTGTCGGAGCAGGTGCCAGGTGAGTATATCAATTGCACTGAAGGCGGCGTATTCGGCGCTTATGAGCAGGGCAATATTCGATCGATCAAGCAAATGGATCTCAAGCACTGCTTAGAGCGATTCAGCATGTCTGAGCATTTGCGCGATCAGGCGATTGATCCAAAAACTAAGAATGTCAAAATTCTATTCTAAGGGGAAAATCATGGCGTGGACGGTAACTAGAGACAAGACAGTGTTCGGCAACAAAGCAGTGGTAAACCTGAAACTGACAGCCGATGCGGCCACACAGGCCGTAGAAACCGGCCTAGCTCGGATTGATCACTTCAACCAGGGCTTTGGATCAATGTCTACTCTAGTGGGGCTCACTGTAGCGATTAACAGCAACGCGAGCGGTGTTGCCAGTGCTGGAGTATTGGGCCTGTCTGGCTTTACATCGGGCGATGACATTTTTTTAACAGTTTACGGCACTAGGTGATTAGATGAGTTTCCCGACCCATATTGGAGACCTTGAAAAAAATAAATTCGTTGAGACGGATGACGGTAAGGTAGCTGTTCGTGGGAAGGGGACTACATCTCTTTCGAACGGTCAAACTATCGTGGACGTTGATGGGTATAGCCGCGCTCTTGCTACTAAAGATGCTGACGTTGCGAATCTAATTCGGGTATTGAACGTCACATTGATTAAAGTGTTGGAGCAGTTGCAGATGATCACAGAAACCGAATTACAAGAAGATATTGAGGAGCTATAGCGATGACAATTTTACGTGACGGGCGCACCGGCAATACGATGCGTATTGATGCCAACAACAGGGCATCAACGTCTGCCATTACTGAGCCTTTGGCTGATTTCGCCGCTGAGAAAGGCGTTAAGTTTAACATCAACACTGGCGACATCACTCTCACGAACGCTACAGCGACTAGTGTGCTGTATCTCAAAAACAACGAAAATAGCGACCTTCTCGTTACTGCTCTGATCTATAATTTGGGCAACACCGCGAGCGGTACAGGTGATGTAAAGATAGACGTGATTCGCAATCCTACGGCTGGCGATATTGTAACTAATGCCAACGATGCATTGGTAGGCTCTGGCGTAAGTGCTAATCAAAACTATGGATCAAATACGGCGTTATCTGTGAACGCTTACAAAGGTGCATCAGGGGAGACAGCGTTTTCAGATGGAGCTGTAAGCGTCTCGACTCGAAGTTCTTCGAATACTGGGCGTATTATCGTATCGCTTGGGGCATTGGTCTTACCGAAGGGTGCAAGTTTGGGTGTCAATTACACGCCGCCGACTAGCAACACGTCTCAAATAACGCAGTTTGCAGTTGCGTGCTATCTCAAAAATGAAGAAGTAGAGGCGTTTAAGTGAGTGCTACCTTTGTAATTAAAGATTCTCAAAGCAGTGTCAAGGCTAAGATTACTGAGAGGGGGCAGATTGTTGTTGCACCTTTAGAGTTTTCGGTGTTCTACACTGCTTCGACGGCATCAAATAATGTTGCTGTAAATATTGTCGCGCCGAAAACGAGCAAGAGATTCGTAATTACAGATATAGTTATTGCGGCAGATCGATCCGTCGGCGCCAACGGAGCTATTACGGATATATTCGAAGCGTCCGGGCCAACGTCGGCTACAATTGTTAAGTCAATTTATGAAGATGAAATTGCGAAGCAGACGCGGGCAACTCTTACGGGTTTAAATATCATCGTGAGCGAGGGCGTTTGGATTAACGTTAAAAGCGACGATGTGATTGTTAGGGCGAATATCGCCGGTTATTTTATCGATGCATAACAGGAGATTTTATGAGCGTGGCAAAAGTTTGGAACGACAATAAATTCCCCCATATTGAAAAATATAAGGGTCAAACGATCGAGATCCCAGCGGGCAAATATATCGAAATGGATCGCGACGAGGCTATCCAATTGCAAGGCCAGTTCAAGATGCCTCGCAAGCGCGGTGACGGCACCGATGATCCTCGATTCTTCAAGATGATTCGACTGGAAGGCGGGGAGCAGAATACCGAGTACAACCCGCTGACTAACCCCGTAACCGGCAAGGTAGCAGAATCGGCCGAAGCGTTGCGTGCGGAGCTGGCACCGTATCGAGACTTGCTGGTCAAAGACGATAAGCAGGAAAATGATATTGCAGCGATGAAAAAAGAAAACGATTCGCTTCGAGCTGAAATGGCCGATATCAAGTCGATCTTGACAGAAATAAGGAACGCTAATGCCGGAAACAAAGCTTCAGCTAAGCGGTAGGTATATCGCGACAGTCTACGGGCCTGACGGGCAAATCAAGGATCATGTTGCGGGTCCGAACGTAGTTTGCACGAACGGAAAAGAATTTCTCGCTTCTTTTCTATCGAGTGCGGCGGCTGGAGCGTCGACCTTCACCCAACGTTATGTGGCGGTGGGCACGGGCACTGGAGCTGAAGCAGCTTCCGATACTGCTCTAGGGACGGAGGTCGCGCGACAGACTGGCACGGCCAGTTACGTTTCAAATCAGATCTACCAAGTGACAGCGACCTTTGCGACTAACAGCGCTGTGGGAGCGATCACAGAGTACGGGATGTTTGGCTCTAACACAGCCGGTACAATGCTTTCAAGAGACGTTGAGGCGGCCGTGAACGTGGGCGCTAGCGATACTTTGACCGTTGTTTACCAGCTCACACTGAGCTAGCAGGAGATGCGTTGGCTGATCTGTCGCAAAACATTTCGAATAGCCTCAACCTTTTCGGGGGCGCACCTGCTAATCAGTGGGGAGCGATCACTTGGGGCGTAGACGATTGGGGCTACGGGGCCAATAGCACGCTCTTGCGCTTCACGAAGCTGGTTGCCAATGCTCAGGCCAGTGACACTGCGATAACAAAATCGGGCAATTTCGTCCGCACGATTGAAAACACTCAAGGCCTAAGCTCCGCGCCGGATGCTCTTTATCTGCAAGACGGTTCGGGCTATTTCTACATAGCTCCAAACAACACGACAGATCTGGAAGAGCGTTACACACCTGACTGGACGGCTGGCAGTGACCCTGCTGACGGCTGGGCGGCGCAAACCTTCACCACCAGCTGGAGCGAGTCATGACACCAGACGAATTAGCGACAGCTGCTCGCCGGGCCTACAACGCCAACGACGGCGACACGTTTTTTTCTAATACGCAAATGTATGAGTGGATTTACGACGCGGAGATGGCTCTTGCTTGTGAGGCGTTTGTGATCAAAACGATCTTCACCACGTCTACGGTTGTCGGCACGCGGGAATACGCCTATCCGACTAACGCGATCAAGGTGCGTAAAGTCACATATGACGGTGAGAATGTCGAAGAGATCACGTTTCGGGAAGATGACTTGCTGACGGGAGCTGATCAAGATTCGACTAGCACGGGCACGCCGGTAGGTTTTGTCGACTTTGATCAGGTGATCTACTTGCGGCCTTCGCCTGCTGAAGTGAAGACTCTGAAAATCTATTGCTACGCCCAGCCAAGCGGCATTCCTACGGCATCTACAGTGTTAGAAACGCCGGACGAATATCATCCTAAGATCAAGCTCTACCTGCTCGCTCAAATGTCTGTGAAGGACAAAAACTATGAGGGAGCAAGGTACTACGGCCAGCAGTGGGAAAACGAGCTGATTCGGGCCGTACGGTTTGAGGCGAAAAAGAAGCGCGGTTCCAAGGCCCGGATGGTGCAAAATGTTGACGTGCTACCGAGCCCAATAATAGGAACGCTGTAAATGGCTGGACGTTACGACATTGTTTATCCGGGGCGTGCGCGGCAACTGTTTGACGGCGGCCTCAACTCCAAATTTGAGCGATCGATAATTAACGACAATGAGTCGCCCGATTGCCAGAACGTTCTATTCAGCGACGGAGCTGTCGGGTCGAGGGAGGGCGTGAGCCAGCTTAATACGGCTTCTGTTGGTACTTTTGCCTGTGACGGCTTGTTTACTCGCAACGAGGATTCGGGAGCTGAAACGATGGTCGCCTTTTTCGGCGGCTTAGGCTACGCGCTTGGCACCACGACCTTTACGACGATCCCTAGTGCTCAAAGTGTCTTTACAGCCGGCACCAGAATCGGCTCGACTCAGTATCAAAACCACATTTTCTTTGGGAACGGGGATGCCTCTCCATATAAGTATAACGGTACTGATTTTACTCGTCATGGTGTCCCTGCTGCTTCAGGAACGGTCTCGCTAAATACGGCTGCGGGAGCGGGCGACCTGTCTTCGGGCACCTATATGTACCGCGTCACCTACGTCAACTCGCAGGCTGTTGAGGGTGATCTGGGATCGGCTACGGCTGGGCTAGCTGTGGTTGTTTCGGCTTCAGTAGATCTTTCGGATATCCCAACAGCTCCTCAGAGTCACGGGGTCAACTCGCGGAAAATCTACCGTACCGAGGCTGATGGGGCGGCGTACAAGCTTGTTACAGAAATAACAGATAACACCACTACCACGTACAACGACACGTTAGCGGACGCATCTCTGGGCTTAGCAGCTCCGACGGACAACGGCGAGCCGCCTAACTATTCGATCGCTGTTTATCATCAAAACCGTCTGTTCACGAACGACGCCGGCAACCTGAACTACCTTTGGTACTCAGATCTCGAAGAGCCGTACACGTTTGCAAGCACGAACTTTTTCAAAGTGGGCGATGCTGCTAGCGACCTGATCAAAGCCATCGACGTGCATCAAAACGCTGTATACGTCTTTTGCCAGCGTTCTGTGTGGATGCTTTATATGCCGAGCACGACGGACAGTGATTGGCGGCTGATCAGGGTAGGTTCCGCTTACGGTAGCCGGTCGCCCTTTGGCAGCTTTTTGTTTCAAGATAAAATGATGTTTCCGGCTACTCAGTCGGGCAAGCTGGTAGGGTTTGCCGCGATCCAGGGCGCATCGATCGATCCCACGACTACCGTGCTGGAAAACATGGTTATTGGATCTGAGCTGCAAAGCGAGCCAATTGAGCCTGATATTTTCGATATCCAAGAGTCAAATCTTGGCGATATCACGGCTCACGTCTTTCAAAACAAGGCGTATATCGCTGTCACGAAAGATCAGGGCTCGACCTCTAACAACTACGTCTTAATCTTTGACTTCTCTTACGAACGCATTTCCAAGTCACAGCAAAGCCTTTGGGTTTTGTGGAAGGGGATCAATGTTAGGGATTTTACAGCTTTTGGCGGCAAGTTGTACGGCGGGAGCAGCTTGGCTGACGGGCTTGTTTATCAGCTCGAAGACGACACCTATAACGACAATGATGCCGCGATCGACAGCTATTTCTGGACGAAAGAATTTTCAGGGATACCTGGCCACGAGAATCTTACAAAAGACTTCCGGCGGGTCAAAATACTGGTAGATAACGCTGGCACCTACGATATGGATCTAGCCGTAAGGGTAGACAGTGAATCTACATCGGGCGGATTAGTCTTTCCTATCGCGCTTACTCCGGGCGGCGGCATCTGGGGCGCGATGGTGTGGGGAGTGGGTTCTTGGGGCGGCGGCAGGGCGCAGGACGAAAAAGAGATATTTCTATCTGGCCTGTCCGGTCGACGGATTCAATTTAGGTTTTCTAACCAAAATACTGCTGGGCAACGCTTCAAAGTGCAGGGGCTCAACTTTTACTACAACGTTCGGGGTAAATAATGGCGGCACCGGGAGAAGAAATTGACGAGTTTGGTCTGGCCCGAAAAAGGTCAAAACAACAGGCTCAAGCCAATCTTCAGCAGAAGCAGCAAGCGCTAAAGCGTCGTTTTGCTGTTCTGGGGACAGGGGCATCCGGGGCCAGGATCAAGGCCGAAGAGCGGGCACAGAGCGAATTCGGCGAAAACGTGCAGGCTGCTGAGGAGCAGATAGGTACGGCTGAAAGAGCTGAAAATAGGCGCAAGCGTGAGATCGAGCAAGCCCGTGAGTTTCAAACGAGTGAGCGCGTGGGTTCGCAAGAGTTTGCACGGGGCGAAAGGCTAAGCTCGCAAGACTTTGCTGGGGATCAAGCAAATATCGCCAGGCAATTTGCAACGGCTGAGCGGCTAGGCTCGCAGGCATTTGTCGGGGCTCAGCAAGAGTTGCAACGAAAGTTCGCAACAGGTGAGCGCATCAGCTCTCAAGAGTTTGCTAGTGCCGAGCAAGAGCTGGGTCGCGTTTTTGTGGACAAGCAACGGGAAGCACAAGAGCTGTTTGCTGCGGGTGAAAGCGAAAAGGCTAGGCAGGTACAAAAAGACATGCTTGCCGCACAGATAGATTTAGACCTGTTGAAATTCTCCGAAACCAAGCGCCAATTTGAAGCAACGTTCGGTGAAGAGGTCAGGATAAACGACAAAAATCTTGAATTTGCAGAGCGAATGCTGGCTATCCAAGAGAAGGGCGGCTTTTTCGATAATCTAGGCAACAAAATACAGTTCCCATTTAGCGGCGGCGGCAACAGTAGCGGGCGTAAAGTAGATGGCGGCGGCGGCGGCGGTGAAGGCAAAACTAAAGACTTCCTTGACTGGCTGAAAATTTAACGTTGATTGGCGGAGGTAAGCTATGGCCCAAGTAAACATGCCTCAAGCGGGCGGGCAAAGCAGGGGCTCACAAAACACCAGTACACTTTTCCAGCTCGGCGGGGCGATCATCGGCGGCGTCTATGGTGGCCCAGCCGGGGCGGTTGCCGGCTCACAGGTGGGCGGTGCAGCAGCGGGTCTTTTAGAATCTAAAGATGCTGGATCGGCCGTTAGCTCGGGCGTGCAAGTCGGCGCTGGCGTTCAGGGGATGCGGCAAAATGCTCAGATGAGTTTAGCCGAAGGCGCGAAGCAACCTGGCGCTAGTCCTGCGATGAAACGGCGGCTCGATACCGTTTCCAGCGATCCTCTAGATGCCTTGCAGCAAGCGGAAAGCGCGGCGGCAACGCTCCCTGAGTCAACTCGGCAACGGATACTTCCTAACTTAGTTCAGGCTCGCATGCTTGAGCAGCGCAAGAGAGGAACGGTATAATGGCATCAGTCATGAGCACGGCGGGTTTCAGGGCTCCCAACCGGACTGCGGACGCCCTTGATACGATTCTGAAGGGTCTCGCAATTGCGGAAAAAGGCTACGGGCTAGTTACTGCTCCTGAGGATCGTGCGTTTTTGCGTAAGCAGAAAGAGCTGGAGGGTGAGCGGGCTCAAGCTGGGCTTGACTTAGCGCGGGAAAAGCAGATAACTGAGCAATTTAAGTTTGGCGCTCAGCAACAGCAAATGGCTGACGAAAAGAAGATCAAAACCTTCAAAACGGTTACTGATCTCCGAAAGGAATACAACAAGGAGATTAGCAAGGCGCGAGAGGCGACAGTTGCACATACCAAGCTTTCAAACGCCTCTAAAGGCGGAACTCAGGCCGATGATTTGGCTATGGTGTTCAACTTCATGAAGGTGCTAGACCCAGGGTCAACTGTACGTGAAAGCGAAGCTGCAGAGGTCGAAAATACCAAAGGTGTTCCTGAGTCAATTCGCAGTTTGTACAACCGAACATTATCGGGTCAACGGCTTAACCCGGAGCAGAGACAAAACCTTGTCGCGGCGTCGCAAAGAGCTTTAAACGCCTATGCCAAAGACACTCGGGATCTCAATGAGCAGTTTGAGGGCCTTGCAAAACAGTTGAATGTTCCATTCTCTGATATTGCGCGCGGATTGAAAGACAAAGTAGAGGGGCCGAAATCGCCGGGCACAGCTCTAAGAAAGCCGAGCGGTGACAGACTTCCCGTTGAGGTGCCTAAAAACCAGATCAGGGAAGTCGGTTCGGCTGTGAAAGATGTTCTTGGCGAAATCGTGGAAGATGTCACAGCTGTGATAACAGGCGAAGAGGAAACGGTAACTATTGAATGGCAAGGGCGGCGTAAAAAGGTTCCGGTGTCTAGGGCCGAAAGCTGGCTCAAGCAGTTGCCGGGATCAAAGCTCATCGAGCCGGGGAAATAAATAATGGGTTTAAGACTTCCAACCGCTGGAAACAAAGGTGGCATGTCTGAAGCTGAGAAGGCTTTCATGGCTTTGCCTGATGCTGGAGATATGGGCGTCGATGCGCCTGTACCTGTTGACGCTTCGCAGTTTGCTAACCTCCCGGACGCCGTAGAAGACTTTGACCCTTCTAAGCAAGCCGTGAGCGATGATGAGCGGCTGTTGATCAAAAACCTGATTGATGCAGATCCGAATCAGCAAAAGGAGTTTCTTGAGGCTAAAGGCTACGAGGTGCGTGAGGTTGAGGGGAGATTGCAAGCGAGAACAAAGCGATTGACTCCTTTCGCTCCTGATGCACCGCCTAAGTTTGGCCTTGTAGAGCCTGAGAACAGGCTTGAGTTTCAGGACGTGACCGACGTTTTATCTGATCTTGGCGAGATCGGGGCGCAAGCGGCGGGAGCCATCGCGGGGGCGCCGGGCGGAGTACCGGGCATGATGCTGGGCGCAGCGGGCGCGGCTGGTGTGTTCGAGACGGCCAAGCAAGGCTTAGGACAATCTCTTGGCGTGCGTTCTGAGTTAGATCCTAGCCGAGTGCCTGAAGCAATGACGGCGGCGGCGGCGGGGGAGGTGTTAGGGCCAGCAGCGGCCGGCGTTTTGTCTAAAGGGGCTGATTTGGTTCGGCGGCTCGGGCCAAAGCTTCGAAAGCAAGCACCAGAAGTCTTGCGAGCGGCGCGGGAGCTGGGAGTGGAAGCCACGCCGGGGCAAATCTTGGACGACAAGTTTATTCAGAGGCAAGAAAACCTTCTCTCGGAAGAGGGCCAGCTCGGCGGAATGGGCCTGCGTAAAACGATCAGAAAAAACCAAACGACTCTCGAAGAAGAGGCCGAGGCCCTGCTCGAGCATGCCGTTGAGTATCGGCCAGTAGTAGCGGGAGCGGAAGCGAAGCAGCAACTAGTTCAAGAACTCCAGCGAAAGATTGAGCCAGCCGAAAATATCTACAGGGCGTTGGATGAAGAGTTTGGAGATGTGCCCGTTGACAAGGAATTTTTACGCGCTTCTATTCGTGATCTGAAAGATGATTTAGAGTTTTCAGATGCAGCTATGCGGATGCTAAACAATTGGGAAAGCAAAGTAGACAAAATCGAGACTATCGGGCAACTGAAAAAATTCAGAACTACAGCGCTGCGAAAAGAGTTGCCGAGCCAGCCAAATTCGAACGAGCGGTATGCCGTTTCGGTTATGTACGATGCGGCAACCGAGGCTAGAAAAAAGTCTCTCATGAATTTCGCTGACAATATCGGGGAAAACGTAGACCCCGCTTTAGCTAATGAAATCAGGCAAATTCCAGCAATTATAAAAGAAGCTGACGGGTATTACGCAAAGCTAGCTCAAGAAACTAAAGATTCGCTCCTCGGTCTCGGTGCAAAATCAAAGGCCGGCCCTAAAGAGATCGTTTCAAAGATTGAAGACTTAGAAGATGTAGACGTTGCTAAAAAAGTATTTCGCACAGATAAGCCACAACAGCTCCAAACTCTGAAAGAGAGTAGCCCCGAAGCGTTCGAGACTTTGCGAAAAAATCAGTTAGCGAAGATCCGAGAGAAGTCGCTGGAAGGCGATGAGGTGAACGTGTCAAGGTTTCTTCGGCAACTTGACCCTAAGTCGATGCCTGACGAAACTAAGAAGCTTCTTTTCGGTGAAGACGCTGAGCTAAAGATAAATGCTATGCGCTCTTTTTTACGAAGCCGGCCAGCCATAGTTAACCCGTCTGGGACTAGCAAGGCGCAAAACATGCGTCACCTTTTAAACGTTTTTGCCCATTTTAGCAGTCTCGGCAGGAGTGCTTTGGTCAGCGCTAAAGCTTCTCCGGTCAAAATGACGGCGCTGATGAATCGTGCCGCCAAAGTTTTGGAATCTCCATTGGGGCGGGCTGCAATTGGTCAAGGAGCTGAAGAGAAGAACAAATCAAAACGCAAAGAGGAGCGTAAATAATGGCGTCGCCAAGCTACACTTATACCCTAGCAAACTCGACCACGGCTGATGCTGACGAGGTAATGCAAAATTTCAACGATATCCTAAACGGCGTATCGGATGGCACCAAGGACATAAGCGTTGCGGCTCTAACCGTTGCGGGCAACGCTAACTTTAACGGCAACACGACACTCGGCAACGCTACCGGTGACACGATCACCGTGACAGGGCGCATCGCTAGTGACGTAAACCCTAGCGCTAACGCCAGCTATGACCTTGGTTCTTCGGCTCTGTCTTACGCTTCTTTGTACCTGGACAATGCCTCGACTGATGGCGGAGCAATCTACTTCGATGCAGGGACTACAAAGTTTATCAAAGCCAACGCAGCGGGGACGGAGCTGGAGATTAGCGGCTTTACGACGCTTGAAACCAACGGCGCTCAGATCAAGGAGCTGGCTCTTTACTCCGAAGCTAAATCGGCAAGCTACACGATCACCGACATAGATGGTATTTCGTTTCTACCGGTGACTGCCGGATCAAGCGGCGATGTTACGGTCACGCTCCCAACCGCTGCGGCCAATACCGGGCGGGTAATTACGATAAAGAAGGTCGATGCTGGTACTGGAGCAGTAATTATTGACGGTGAGGGCGCCGAAACGATTGACGGTGCGGCAACAACAACAATTGGGACATACACATCAGACGGCGCAGTGCCTTATATTTATACTGGCCAAGGTGCATTTGTCACGCTTCTTTGCGACGGCTCGGAGTGGTTTGTGATCAATACTGGAGGGGATTACGTCTACGATATTGTAAGCACTGCGGTTAACGCAGCTTCTTCGACTGCTAGCCAGCTCGTTGGAGCGCTTACCATTCCCCCGGGCACTTGGGCTATCTCGGCCGATGTTCAGAGGCAGGCGAACGGAGCAACGTTGAGTGGGGTACAGGTTATCGGAATAATCCCTTCCGGTGGGGGTCAGGAAGACACCTACAACCGGACAGCGGGTACACAGACCAACAC
>Ga0307378_10010685_pt1 | contig 11899 bp, 8 predicted proteins | sample UN1MG_FD_202238 | JGI IMG/M metagenome (GOLD analysis project Ga0307378, IMG submission 202238) | Soil microbial communities from Risofladan, Vaasa, Finland - UN-1 | ecosystem: Environmental > Terrestrial > Soil > Coastal area > Acid sulfate soil | place: Finland: Risofladan, Vaasa | collected...
ACCGGGCCGTTCGAATGACGGCGAACAAACAGTAACAGAAAACACAAGGCTGAAATAAGACCTTATACTACGGCAAAAAGGGCTGTGAGCATCCGCTTGCAGCCCTTTTTCTATGCACAAGCAAGTCTATATAGTCTCATAGAACAGCCCCCAGATGTGTTTCGTAATATTAGAATGGACGATCTTGGCTCAACGAGTATTAATTGGCCAATTATCTCCGCAACCACAGCCTCTATCCCCGTGTTTCCAACCGCTGCTCAATCCGCCTGATGCGCTCTTCCATGTCCACAAGTTCTGGTCGTTTGAGGAAGTGGCCGATTATATCGTTAGCCGTTAGACCCGGTCGTCGCCGGTATGGCCTTTTCAATATTCCGGGCAATCATGCCAAAAGCAGATTCTACAATCTCGCTTCTCTGCCTCTCTAATTCGGCTGCAAAGGCTTCATCCTGCATCCAGGCATAGAACGTACTCTTTGCGCCCCTGGCTTTCTTGCAGCCTGCTTCTTAGCTTCTGGCCGCAAGCAATAGGGGTATCGCTTTAGCCTGTCGCGTAGTCAGCTTTGCTTTTTTTGTCATAACTCTGCCCCCAAATCGTTCAGTTTCGTTCAATGTTTCTTTATGCCTTCTTATCCCGGCCAGCACCGCTACGTCCGCCAAACTCCGGCAGCACAACCAACAATCCGGTTATCCTAACTCTTGACCAAATCAAAGAGATCTATCATAAGATCTATTATGATTAACGTTACGGCCTCGTACGTCCATCGGCTTTGATTTTCTCCAGCAGATCGGATAGTTCTTTAACCACCTCCGGATGCTTCGTCACGATATTGTGTTTTTCGCCAAGATCGTTCCTGAGGTTGTAAAGCTGTGGTTGTAAATCGGTGCCGAGTTCGGTATTGGTATTCTTGTTTATCTTCGGCCCCTTGCTCGGCTCGATATATTTGAAGTCTCCTTTGATCAAAGAAAGACAGCGGGCGTGCTCCACCAGATGGTCACGGCCCGCCGGCGATTTTCCGAGCAGCGCCGACAGGAGATCAAAGCTGTCTGGCGCATCATTGACAGCAAGTTTTTTACCGGTCAACGCTGCAAAAGATGCCAACAAATCAATCTGAGAAACAAGCGCATCGGACTGACCCGTTTTCACTCGTCTCGGCCAGCGCACAATGAACGGCACGCGCGTACCGGCATCGAATGCGCTGTACTTGCCTCCCCGCAGAGGCCCGGACGGTTTATGCCCGCTGAGTTTTTCCACCGCCTGATCTTTGTAACCGTCATCCACCACAGGTCCGTTATCGCTGGTAAAAATCACCAGGGTGTTCTCTGTAAGATTCAAACGGTCAAGCGTCTTGAGTATTTCGCCGGCGCAAAAGTCAAGCTGCACAATAGTATCGCCGCGGGGTCCGAGGCCACTCTTGCCGGCGAACCTTGGGTGAGGCACTCGCGGCACGTGGATATCGTGCGTCGAGAAGTAGAGGAAGAACGGTTTATCCCTGTGTTTCTCGATAAAGTTTTTGGCCTTGCCGGTAATCGTATCGGCTATGTCCTCATCCACCCAGCGAGCCGCTTTTCCGCCGCTCATGTAACCGATTCGACTGATGCCGTTGATGATTGTCTGATTGTGTCCGTGGCTGGGGTGCATCTTGAGTAGTTCCGGATGCTCTTTGCCTGTCGGTTCATCGCCGATTGGCTTGCCGAAGCTGACCTGAATCGGGTCCTCCGGATCCAATCCAACCACCCGGCGGTTTTCCATGTAAACGCACGGCACGCGGTCACCGGTGGCGGGAATAAGGAAACAGTAATCGAAGCCGATATCAAGCGGGCCGGGCTTAATATCGACGTTCCAGTTAAGCTCGCGACCTTCTGCCCCGAGCCCGAGGTGCCATTTGCCAACGGCGCCGGTCGTGTAGCCTGCTCTTTGCATAACCAATGGAAGCGTTGTTCGCCCCGGCTGGATTATCATGCGGGCATCGCCCCGCGCGATACCCGTGCCTTTTTGGCGCCAGGCATATTCGCCTGTCAGCATGGCATAGCGTGACGGCGTGCAGGTCGCCGAGGGCGAATGGGCATTTGTGAAACGCAACCCCTCGGCCGCGAGCCTGTCGATGTTCGGCGTTTTGACTTCCGTAGCGCCATAGCAGCCGACATCGCCATAACCAAGATCGTCGGCATAAATCAAAACGATATTGGGGCGTTTGGTACCGGTTGCCTTAATCTTAGCCGGAACCATGACCGCAGCAGCAGCCAGTCCGATAGATTTCATAAATTCACGACGAGATATGTAAGGCAATCCCATGGCTTCTCCTTCTATAATGATGTCTTGAATTCGCCGAAGGTCCCCGGCACGTTTTTCAGATGTTCTTTCAGCAAGGATCTCATTTCCCCCAGCACGTTCTTATATCCGGGAACGCCGGCAAGATTATTTTGTTCTTTAGGATCGTTTTCCAAATCGTATAGCTGATCGGGATCAAAGTAATTCTTCGCGTAATGCTTCAACGCATTTCCCCTCTCTGTGCCGCTTCCTCCCGGCACCGATCCCAAATGAGTGACCGGCGCATTTTTATCTATCTCGAAGGATTTCTCCAAAGCATCTTTTTCCTGCTTTCTTCTCTGATACCTTTCTTGTAATGCAATCCGTTTTTCCCTGGATATATGTTCACTCGGTGGAATACGAAAAGCGATGTATTTCCATTTCTTAGTACAAACGGCGCGCGTATAACCGATCTCCATAAACAGCGAATCGTGAATTTTGCCTTTCTTTCCGGCCAGTAGAGGTACAAAGCTCTTGCCGTCAAGCACCATCTGCCTGGGAGCAATTATATTGCACGCTTCGAGAATTGTGGGCGCGAAATCCGTATTTTGAATAAGTTCACTGCATTTTTTGGATTTTATCCGGTCCTTCCAATAAACAAACGTTGGTGTTTTTACGCCTCCTTCATACAGCGATCCTTTTCCGCCTTCCACGCCATTATCGTTGAAATAGAAAATAAGCGTGTTCTCCATCAAGCCCATATCATCCAATTTTTTAATAAGAGCTCCGACGGCATCATCTAACCACGTCGCAGGTGCAGCATTTTCCGGCAAACCCGCTTTCTTTACCCGTTCTAATACGGATTGGCGAGAAGGTTGAACTTTTAGTGGCTTATCCAGCATACCCGCTGTCGTGATTCGCGGGTCAGATTTTAATGATTCCAGGGGGCTTGGCCCATGTAACAGCGTAGTGGCAAAATAGAGGAAGAAAGGTCGGTCTTTATTTTGTTCGATAAAATCTAATCCGCCCTTCACTGTCCACTCAATATTGTGCTGTCCCAAAGCACGGCAGGGATAATTTTTCAGATTCGTAAGGTGTATGCTCGCCGCGTAATCGAATCCCTGACTGCGAATGTGCGCACAGACTTTTTCCTGATTCTCTTTCAGTATCTTCGCAATCCCGGAATCAGCCGGATCACTTTCGATGGGAATCCGGCTCAATTTTGGTCCGCCAAGATGCCATTTGCCCACTGCGCCGGTCACATATCCATTCTGCTGCAATACTTTTGGCAAATTCAGAGCTTCTTCAGTTAGATGCGTGTTCCATCCGATCTTTGTTTGCCCCTCGGCGGAAGTAGAATTCTTAAACTCGGGATTAACCGCCCGGCCGGCATAACGCCCTGTCAGACAGGTATATCGGCTTGGCGTGCAAACACTGGTCGATACGTAAGCCCGCGAAAAATATACGCCGTTGTTGGCCAGACGATCAATATTAGGTGTCAATGCTTTTTTATCAAGGAAGCCGAATGATCCCCGTTTCTGGTCGTCGGTGATTATGAAGATAACGTTTGTTTTGCGCCTTTTCCTGCCGCCTGTCGCGGCCCGGCCGAATTCGTTCGGTAACGGACTGCCAAACGCGACTGTCCCGGCAACACCAGCACATGAAAAAGCTGTACGCCGGATGAATTGTCGCCGGGTCATACTTCGGTTAAGAATACCATGATTCATCTTCATTTCTGCTCACCTCCTGATTTATGTCATTGGCCTGCTGTATCCTTGTGCTTTGTACTTCTGCAGCAATCTGGTCAAACCTTCCACTATATCGGGATGTACGTTACACAGGTTCGTTCTCTCCGAAGCATCCTTACTCATATCGTATAGTTGTACGGGAGGATCTTCAGGCCGACCTCGGCCGCTCCAGCCACCTGAGCCCCGGCCAAGAATCAGCTTCCACTTGTCTTTTCTTATTGCAAACATGCCATTAATCGAATGATGAACGGTTGCCTGGCGTATCGGGTTGTCGAGCTTTCGTCCGGTCAGGACGGGCAAAATATCATAGCTGTCCTCTCCCGCATTAGCCGGCAGTCTAAACCGAAGCAGCGCTGCGCAAGTCGCCAGAAGATCAACATGGCAGATCGTTTCATCGCTCACCGAACCCGGCGTTATACGCCCGGGCCAGCGGGCTATGAACGGCACTCGATGTCCTCCATCCCATGCGTCGGCCTTGATTCCCCTGTAGATGTAGCTGGGATTGTGGCCGAAACGCCGCACGCTGTTAGTCTTGCCGCTCATATTCGTTCCATCCCGGCCGGGCGAGCCGTTGTCACTTGTAAAGATTACCAGGGTGTTCTCCGTAAAATTATTGCGTTGAAGAGCATCCATTATCCGGCCGACAACATGGTCAACCTGACAGACAAAATCGCCGTAGGCACCGGCCTTGCTCTTGCCCTGGAATTGCGGGGCGGGGGCAATCGGAGTGTGCGGGGCAGTCAGAGGTACGTAAAGAAAGAACGGGTTTCCGGATGTCTGTCTGAAGGCGTCATAACGCAGGCGTCCACCTTTGGCATCTATGTATTCGACAGCTTTTCTTTCGAGTCCGGGGAGAATTTCTTCGAGCTTCCAGCCATCCAGTATCGGTCCGGCAGCGCCGAACATGCTGTCAGGTTTGTGTCCCGCAGGTATGCCAGCAGTCCTTTCGTTTTCGATGAAGCAGTAGGGCGGGAAGTTGGGAACGGCCGTTCCAAAGTAGTAGTCGAATCCTCGTGTAGTCGGACCGTTGGCGACAGGTTTCGTGAAATCCACGTTTGAGCCGCTGTTTTTCACATTGGTTTTACCTATACCGAAGGGCTCCTTGCCGTCGGTGGTCGGCCAGTCCCAGCCCAGGTGCCATTTGCCTATACAGGCCGTGTCATAGCCATGAGCTTTGAGTAGTTTGCCCACGGTAAGCCGGTCGGCTTCAATCAATGGCTTATCCCAGGGCCATAAAACCGATCTCTTGAGCCTTGTCCTCCAGCAGTATTGTCCTGTGAGGATCGCATAACGGGTAGGAGTGCACACGGCCGACGGCGAGTGAGCGTCTGTGAAGCGCATACCCCCGGATGCAAGCTTGCCCAGATTGGGCGTTGGTATCTTCGATTGAGGATTCTGGCAGGAAATGTCGCCGTATCCCATGTCATCGGCCAATATATAGACGATGTTAGGTAAATCACCGTCGCTGCCGGCGGCATTAGCCCGGGATTCAGGCAAGAAGTACGGCACAAAAATCGCTCCGGCAGCAAAACCGGCGGATTTCAGGAAATTGCGACGACTGATTGCATTTCTTTTCATAGCAGGATTCTCCCGATCGTTCTCAATAACATCATGGTTTTAGCGAATACTTCTGTGCCCTTTTTCCCTGAATATCTCCAAGGTAAAGATTGCCCTGTGAATCAAAAGCGATACCGTGGACCCAGTTTAGCTCGCCCGATTTCCCGGCGCCAGCCGCCGTCTTCGGCAGCGGAACCCGCAGCAAAACCTCGCCCTTCAGACTCAGCTTCATTAGTACCTGATCCGGCGGTGGAATAACAATATGCTCATCTGTCCCTTCCTTCTTCACGCATGAAGCACCGCAGACCCAGAGTTCCTCATTCTTCGTCAGCCAGAGTCCCCATGGTGTAACGAGGTTTTCCCACACGGCCAGCAGCTTGCCGGTCGTATCGAAGACCTGGATGCGGGCGTTTTCACGGTCCGCGACATAGAGCCGTCCCCTGGAATCAGCCACGATCGAGTGGGGCAGGGCGAACTGGCCCGGCTGGTTTCCCTCTTGACCCCATTCGTTTATGTACCTGCCGTTCGCATCGAAATGGACGACTCGCCTGTTGCCGTATCCGTCCGTGACAAAGATGTCGCCGGATGGGAGAACGACCATATCGGTCGGCTTATTGAAATGCCCCCGGTCGTCGCCGGCAACGCCCGTCTCGCCGAGCGTCAACAGCAGCTTGCCTTCGGGACTGTGCTTGCGCACGACATGATCCGTGATATTCGCGGTCCAGATGTTCCCCTCAGGATCAATCCTGATATAATGAGCGCCGCTGACATCTCCCGAGCTCCAGGCGCGCAAAAACGTGCCGTCGGTTTTGTAAACCTGCACGGCCGGCCGGCTGCGGGTAAAGATGTAAACCTGGTCCCGGGCGTCCAAAGTCACGCCGGGCATCTGGGCCCATTCGAAACGTTCCGGCTTCTCAGGCCATGAAGTGTCAACCTGTAGGATGGGCAGGTTCACTTGCCCATGCTGTTGCTGCGCACAACCGGGACAAAATAAAATTAAGAACAATACGACCAGAACAAAACTGCATAAAATCGAACGCATAAGACACACTCCTTTCTTTTTGCCGGACCGGCCCCGTTCGTCGAAGCAATCTTAACATTTCTATCAGTGTGAATCAAGTGTGGCAAGTACCTTTGCTTTTACGTATACTATCAGAATATCGTAAAGTGATTTTTCGCAGAAGGAGATACAGATGATTGATTATATGAAAAGACGCAGTTTTCTAACGGGTCTTGCAGCTATGGGTGTAGCCTCCGGTCTGGGCGCTCGTGCCGGGATTGTTTCCGCTGCTGAGTCAACTGGAGCAGCGGATTTCGGCAAGCAAAGAGACTTGAAAATCACAAAAGTGGAAATCCTGCAATTAACCGGCAAGAACAAGAGAAAGGCCCTCTATCTGAAAGTCCATACCAATGGCGGCCCGGCGGGTCTCTACGGCCCGATCGACAACGAGGCGGCGATGTTCGTCGATCAATTCTTCAAGCGAAACCTGATCGGCTCCGACCCGCTGGCATACGAGGCGTATTGGGACAAGATGTTCCGAGCGAGCAGGCACTCTCGCGGCAGCCACTACATCATGGCCCTCAGTGCCATTGACAATGTGCTCTGGGACCTTCGCGGCCGGCTCTTCGGCCTGCCGGTCTATCGGCTTCTCGGCGGTTCGCGCAACAAGGTCAGGGCCTATGCCAGTTGTCTGGGTTTCTCGCAGGAACCATCGGCGCTGCGCGCGAAAGCACAGGAGCTAAAGCAGCAGGGGTACCGGCATCAAAAATGGTTCGTGCGAGACCGCGGCCCAAGTTTCGGCCCCGAAGGTGTCGAAGAAGATGTGAAAGTCGTGCGTTTGCTCCGCGAAGCGGTAGGGGACGATGTGGACCTTATGTTCGACGCGTACTGGCAATGGGACCTTCAATATGCCCTGGCCTGGACCAGGCGGACGGAACAATATAATCCACGATGGATAGAAGAGCCCTTCCAGAGCGCAAACCTCGATGCCTTTATAGAGCTGAGCCGCGAGACTTCGATCCCGGTGGCAACGGGAGAGCATTTCTACGGCCGCTGGGATGTGCACAAGTTCCTCAAGGCCGATGCGATCATGGTGGTTCAGGCCGATCCGGAATGGTGCGGCGGTGTCAGCGAGCTTCTTAAGATATGTACGCTTGCATCGGTTCACGGGGCCAACGTCATCCCGCACGGCCACAGTCTCCACGCCGCCATGCACGTAGTGGCAAGCCAGCCGATAGAAGTTTGTCCCCTTGTGGAGTTCCTGATTCAGAAAATGCGCAGCTACTACTATTTCGAGAAGCACCAACTCAAACCCATAGACGGGATGCTCGAACTGCCGAATAAGCCGGGTTTTGGAATTGAGCTGGACGAGTCCAAGATCGAAGATATTCGACCTGTATCGTGGCAGCAAAGTTAGTTCGTAAAACTACGCCGGCCTATTCCGGGCGCCATGGATTTTGATTATCACCCTTGGCTTGCAGGAATTTCGCGTCGACTTGTTTATACCATGCGTGCAGTCTGCTGCGCATAAGCTCGACACGCTGCGGGTATTGACTCGCCAGGTCCTGCCGCTCGCCTATGTCATTCTGCAAATCGTAAAGGTGGACTCGACCATCCTCGAAACGTTCAATGAGCTTGAAGTCGCCCATTCGAATTGCGCCGCCGGGGAAGCCGCCCTGGTTGCCATAGTGCGGGTAATGCCAATAGATGGCGTCACGATCGATACTCGTCGCACCTTTCAGCAAGGGCACTAATGATACGCCGTCCATATGCTGATCGGTCTTTAAGGGCAACCCCGCCATATCGAGAATCGTCGGATAGAAGTCGGTACTGATTACCGGGACATCGGATTCGGAACCGGGCTTTGTCACGCCGGGCCAGCAAATCAGGAAGGGTTCTCGGATACCGCCTTCGTACAACCAGCCCTTGCCCCCGCGCAGAGGCAGATTGGACGTCGGCGAGCCCTCGCTGGTCGATAATCCGCCGTTGTCGGACATAAGGATAACAGCCGTACTATCGCCGATGCCAAGCTGCTGGAGCTTGTCCAGCACGCGCCCGATCTGTTCGTCCATCGCCTCGACCATAGCCGCGTAAACAGCGTGACATTGCCTGAGTCGAACTTGCCTCTTCTTCTCGACCGGCCAGACCTGCTCTTCCGGCCCAAACTCCCGCTCCTCAGAATCCAACAATTTTTGCCTCTTGGCCTGGTATTTGGCTATCAGGTCGTCCCGGCCCTGGAGTGGGGTATGAACGGAGTAAAATGCCAGATAGAGCAGGAAAGGATTGTTTCTGTATTGGTCGAGGATTTTCAACGATTCGTCTGTCAGGACTCTGGGCAGATGTGAGCCCTTGGGATAATCGCCGAGCCGGGGATTATCGAAGGGTGCGAAATAGCCGCCGCGAGGCGAACCGACGGCCCAGCCTCCGACGTTGGTGTCAAATCCCTGGTTCTCGGGCCAATATTTCTCCTCGGAGCCGAGGTGCCACTTACCGAGGAAAGCCGTCTTGTAGCCATGTTCCTTCAGGGCCTCGGCCAGAGTGACTTCCTCCAGCGACATCTTGTCATTGAGCGGCGCCGGATTGAATCGGGCGGAGCGCTTGCCGCTGAACCAGTTAGTCGCATCGACGCGCGATGGATACTTGCCCGTCATTATGCTGTACCGCGTCGGACTGCATACCGGATTTGCAGCGTAGCCATTAGTGAAGTTCATGCCGGAACGCGCCAGCCGGTCGATATTCGGCGTCTCGTAAAAGCAGTGTGGATTATTGGCGCCGATATCCATCCATCCGAAGTCATCGACGAGGAAGAATACGAAATTGAGCGGTTTCTTCTTCGCGCCGGCGGCCCGCAGTATCGCTCTGGCGGGTAATAAGGCGGCTGAAGCGCCCCCAAGCATGGTCTTTAGAAATTCACGTCGGCTGTTAATCTCTCTCATTGTTTGTTTCTCCGTTCGAGTTTAATCATTTGTTCGGCATATCGCCTACCCAATTCCCGAGACGACTTTGTATCGAAATGCAGGACATCACCTTTATGTGTCAGCCCGGAGACATCGACACAGGCGGTATTTTCCACTATGTCAGGTATGTTCTCCAGAATTTTATTGATCGATTCGGCGTTCGGATTTCTCTCAACGTAAAAATCGGCCAGCTTCGCAACCACAAACGGGAGTTTTTCGTCGCCTGAATCCCGCCGGAAGTCGGCAATCAATTTTTCCAGCTTTGCCTGATACACTTGAATTTTTTCCGGCTTGCTGTCCGATTCACCCTGATGCCAGATTATCCCTTTAATTACGCCGTCTTGCATCGCCGCTTTTGCCCTTATTATAGCATCGTCATAGGGATGACTTTTTGTCTGGTTATGATATCCACCTTTGGTCCAGGAAGAAATCGGCGAGCCGCCCGCCGCACAAGGTATCAGTCCGATTCTCACACGCTTTTTGTAGCCGGCCATGGCCTTTCCGAAAGCAAGGCCGGGCCCTACACCGACAATCCCCGGCTTGTCAAAATGGAGCGGATCCTTTGCCAGCTCCCACTCATTGCCTTGATTGAGAACATAAACTCGCGGGTGAGTTTGCATGTCCTGCTCCTGGACCTGACCCCGGCCTGCCATATTCGACTGTCCGGCAAGTATATACAGGTGGAAATTCCGGCTATTTGAATACTGTTGTGAGCAGCCGGCGTTTAAAAGCGCGAATATTACGATTGCGGCACTCAATTTTTTCATGTTGTCCAACTCCAGTATTACGTCGTAAACCGAACCGAATGGTTTATAGGCAGAATTCACCTTTGTTCATTATCATCTCGCTATCTACCTCGATAGTCGGGCTTATAATTACGCCGTCAACGTGTGCTTTGCTGTCCCACTTGGCGCCGGTTTTACCGGGCAGGGGGCTTCCGAAAGCGATATGCACGCCGGGAAACTTCTCATCCTGAAGCAGATTGTAGATTAACCGGGTCAGACCGGTATTCGTACCAATGGCAAATTCTCCAATCCTGTTACTATTTTCATCGATCTCAAAGAGGTATTTAGTAAATTCCTGCCGGAGCTGCTCGTTGTCGCATTGTATACTTTCTTTTAGAGCCCTGCTGTTTTCAACCTCGATGATAACGGGTGTGCCTTCAAGAGAACCGTATTTTTCGGTGAAGAAATCCCCGAGGCAGCCATCGATGATAATTTTACCGTTGACATTAACCGGCGACGTAAATACCTCGCCATCGGGAAGGTTCATCCATTGGCCCGGGGCGATATCGCCGTCGCTGATTATCCATTTGAGCTGCGGTCTGAATTCAGCCACGAAATCGTTGCCTTTATCAGTTACCACCCTGATTGTGCCTGCGTTTTCAACCTTCTCATAAACGAGCCTGCTGACTCTCTGGATTTCTTTGTAATCGCTGCACATCCCATCTTTCATAATCTCCGGCGTGATTCCAATCATGTGGCCGTGCCGCAGGCGGGGATTCGCTTCGATTGCCTTTAACATTTGCATTCGAAAGCTCTGGAGCTCTCCCTCTGCACCCTGGGCGGCGTAAACACTGACATCGGCAGCCTTAATGGCATCGTCTATGTCTTTCGGGTAATCTATCGGTCTTTCGCCGAAATACTCCATTACGAAGAATTGAACTTCGGCGGTAATCTCTTCGATGGCGGCTTTGATAGCTGAGCCGATTTTGATTGTCTCAGCATCGGTAATAATTACTACGCTCTCGCCCGCCTTGACTTTCAGACAATTCTCGACGGCCTGTTTTACGCCTTTTTCAATACTTCCCACTTTATTTCTCCTGCTTATATTTTTTTACATTGCTCGGGTTATGCGTCCCGGGTCCTGTGCCGGACAGCTTCGCCCGTGACGGCACTTCGGCACGATTTTACTGGCCTGCCAATTATCAGGCAAGAGTTTACTGCCGACTAAAGTTTCGGATTTGCACAATTTCGTATGAAGAAACCACTTCAGCATTAATTCTGCGAAAAATCCGGTTCATCCCGTCAATTAGTTGGTGCTGCCAATATAAAACAGGGGCCGAATGCAGAAAGGACAAATGACCAGGGATGAGCAACCGTCGTCCATCGTCGTTCGGCCTCTAACCTCTGCTCTACCCCTTTGGGGCAGGTAAAATTGGCTTTGATTGGCTTTGTTTTCTCGCCGCCTTCGAAGCATGAAATTCTTCATAATCACCTTTCATATAGATACTTAAGCTCATTCTGCCCATTCGAAAATTGGGTTTGTTTTTTCAAATAGCCCCTGCCGGAAAACCAGTGCATTTGCTATTTTCAATTCATCATTCATCAACAATCAATAATCATTTACCTGGGCTCCGGATTTACACTCGTTTTTGCCTTTTTATTCCT
>Ga0307378_10010688_pt1 | contig 11897 bp, 18 predicted proteins | sample UN1MG_FD_202238 | JGI IMG/M metagenome (GOLD analysis project Ga0307378, IMG submission 202238) | Soil microbial communities from Risofladan, Vaasa, Finland - UN-1 | ecosystem: Environmental > Terrestrial > Soil > Coastal area > Acid sulfate soil | place: Finland: Risofladan, Vaasa | collected...
ACTGGCTACATGTTAAAAATGGCTGGTCGAATATATGATATTAAGTTCTCCAAAGAATTTTTTAAGAAAAGAAATTCTATAGATATTTGGTGTGAACAAGCTGGCAGAACTTTTATGTTTTCTACAAACGACTTAACACTTCTCGATGACGAGGACTTACTCCCATTGCCTGAACCAGAAACTTTTAACCCAAAACATCTGGATATATAATTATGGAAAAAAGACAGCTAGTGAAAGGGATGATTGTTCGTATCAAGAAAGATTTATCAAAAACATACTCAGCTTTTGGTAGATCATCAAATGGTGAAATGGAACGAATGAAAGGGAAACACTTTCCAATCTTTGACTTTGGTGGTATTAGGAAATCATCCCAAACCGCTATAAAAATAAAAGATTCGGTTATAAAGTTTCCTTTTATTTTTCACGTTGATGATATTGAAGTATGTGATGTTGACCTATATGATGATAATATAAAAATTGAATATCCGAAACCAGTAACTTTTAACCCAACACATCTGGATATATAATCATGGAAGAAAGACGGTATACAAAAGGAATGATTGTTCGTATAAAGAAAGATTTATCAAAAACATACTTAGAGTTTGGTAGATCATCAGATGACTCAATGGAACAAATGAAAGGGAAAACATTTCCAATTGCTGGTGGAGTAGATAAAATCTCTATACACATAAAAAGCCCACTTAAAAATTTTGATTATACTTTTCATATTGATGATATTGAACTGTATGATGATAACATAGAAATCAAATACCCAAAACCTGAGACGTTCAATCCTGTATTATTGGATATTTAGAACAAAATGTAAATATAGCGCCGTAGCTCAGCTGGCCAGAGCACAGAACCGATAATTCTGGGGTCGTGAGTTCAACTCTCACCGGTGCTACCACTTTTTACTCTATAATTATGAGTAATATTAAAGCGGGCGTGCCTCAGTGGTAGAGGACCTGCCTTCCAAGCAGGCGCTTATGCATCGCGGGTTCGAATCCCGCCGTCCGCTCCATTAAAATATATTTTCATACGAGAAAGGAAAATAATGAAAAGACTGTATAGAAGAATTATAGATTACATTAGATATGATATTCCTTATGGTATCAAAAATATAATCAAATGGTTTCCAACTATATGGAAAGATAGAGAGTGGGATCATTATTTTATTTATGTGACCCTAAGACAAAAACTACATTTCACTGAGCAATACATCAGAAAACATGATCGCCACACAACAGCTCAACAAGATGCTGATAAAATTAAGACGTGTGTGCTACTTCTTGATAGATTGATTGCAGATAATTATCATAATATGACATTCAAAAAGATAGAAGAAAAATGGGGCGATCTAGAAATGTCTTCTACTCCATGTAAAGACCGACCGGATTTACACGAAGTTCATATCACGCGACCCAATATCAAAACTGAAGAAGATAAAATACAAGAAAGAAAAGAGTTCAAAAATGCTTGTGAGCATGAGCGATATTTGAAAAATCAAGATAGAGAACTTTTATTCAAAATCATTAGTAAAAATATTGAAAGATGGTGGGATTAACCAAAACATAAAGGAGCTGCTATGGCAGTAGAAAAGCAATGGACAAATCCTTGTAAATATTGTCTTGTCAAACCAGCATGTATTCAAAAATGCATACTATTGACCAATCACATTGAACTATTCGAATCATGGATGTCTTTATCAGTAATCGCTATAACCAGTATGACAATATTTACTATGATGTTGTTATCTTATTTCTATTGGTCTAAAACAAGAACAATTACCACCACCGTTATTTACCTACTTATATCATACTTATTTATACTGTATCATCATATAAAATACCCCGATGATCTCCGTCATATGGAACTATTGGAAAAATGGGTTACTGTTTTTTCATTTCCGTGCCTTGCACCATCGGCTGTAATCTGGATTTTTATAGATAAATATATTAATAATTGCGGATATCTTTTTAGATTCCATAAATCAATTAATCCTTCAACGTGAAAAAAGGAAACGATAAATGCTAACTTACAAAGGAAAATATGGAGAAGCTAAAGTAATGATTGATTCTGTGGATAGTGCAACTATTTCACAGGTCTATGAATTTTTGAATCATGAAGCATTTACGAATCCCATTGCTGTAATGCCTGACTGTCATAAAGGAAATGGTGCCGTTATTGGATTCACAATGAAAATGACTGATATGATCATACCAAATGTTGTAGGAGTGGATATTAACTGCGGAATGTTTTCAATGAATGTCGGTAAAAATGTATTAGCTGAAATGTCAAGAGAAGACATTGATGGCAATATTCGTGATTATATTCCTTTCAGCACGAGTGTTCACTCAAAGGATCTTGTTATTAATGAAGGATTCTTTGATTCCGTAACTGCAGAACATCGAAAATTCGTTATGAAGTTCAATAAGCAAAAAGGGGCACACTACTCACCAATTGAATTTAACATGAAGTTTTTAGAACAAACATGTGAAAAAGTCGGGATGGATTTTAGTCGTGCTATTAAGTCAATAGGAACTCTTGGTGGGGGTAACCATTTCATTGAATTAGGAAAATCACAACTAACTGGAGATTATTGGTTTACCATTCATTCAGGATCAAGACAATTCGGATTAAAAATTTGCAACTACTGGCAACGACAAGCCGGTAAGGGGCAACTTGCATATTTAACGGGTGCTGATATGTTTGGTTATTTAACAGACATGGTATTTGCTCAAAAATATGCTGACCTAAATCGACTACATATGGCGAGTTATGTTTTAGAAGCATGTAGACACGGATGGTCAGATGTAAAGCAGCATATTCAAACAAGTCACAACTTTATTGACTTCGATGACTTCATTATCAGAAAAGGAGCGATCAGATCATACAGTGAAGAATACATGATCATTCCATTCAATATGGAAGATGGAATACTACTGTGTTCAGGCAGATCAAATCCTGAGTGGAATTTCTCTGCCCCGCATGGTGCTGGTCGTGTTGGCTCAAGAAGGTGGGCAAAAGAAAATTTAAAAATTGAAGATGCCAAACAACGTATGGAACAAAATGATATATATTGTTCTAAACTTCCAAATGATGAATTGAAGGGTGCATACAAAGATCCCAAAATTATTGAAGAAGCAATTGAACCAACAGCTATAATTGTTGACAGATTTAAACCTGTTCTTGTAATGAAAGGTTAACAAATCATGAAGACAAAATGGATATTACAGACTAACATATTCAAAGAGAAAGCCGTTCAAAGAATGATAGACTGCTTTGAACGGTTAAATCTTTTATGGGAAGCAGTTACAATTATTCCGTTTTCTGATACTATCCCAAAAATAGAACCATATGAGGGCCCTATTGTGGCATATGGAACAACAACACTCATGAGAAATTTAGACAGAGCACAGTGTTGGTTTCCAGGCATGTGGTATAACGCTGAAACATTCAGACCATCTATATGGGGAAATAAACTGGAGTATATATGGCTGAATAGAGATAGTAAATTTTTTATATTAGAAGACTTTCATCAAATCAAAGAATACTTTAAAGAGCATGGAATTGTTTTCATGAGACCTGATAGTGACTTGAAGTTATTTGATGGAGGCGTTTTTGATTTTTATGAATTTGAATCATGGTATAAAAGACTTGAAATAAATATTGAGACTCAAACTTATAAAAATTTATCAAAAGATACAGTTGTTCTTCTATCTCCAAAGAAAAATATAATTCGTGAATGGAGATGTGTTATAATTGATAAACATGTAGTCGCCTGGTCTCTATATAAGGCAAATGGGGCATTGTTTACATCTTCTTCCCCCCTACACAATAACCCAGAGGTTAGTTATATGGCAAACCATATTGCTAAAAAAGATTGGCAATTATCAAAAGCATATGTTGTTGATATTTGCGAGACTAAAAATAATGATATTTATATGATTGAGTTAAATACATTCAATGCTTCTGGGTTTTATGATTGTGATATCACAAGTATTGTGCACCATGCAAGTAAATTAGCTGAAAAGCAATGGCAAATGAAAATGTCCTAATAAATAAGCGGGCGTAGCTCAGTGGTAGAGCGCCTCATACTCCAATGAGGAGGTCGCACGGTTCAAATCCTGTCGTCCGCTCCAATAAAGGTGAATCACGAAACATATAATTTACAACATGTTTGTTTATACAATTATTCTATTTCTCATTTTCTTATCAAAAACTATTGGTATAAAAAACATAAAACGACTAGGAAAAATTCTTGAAAGGAAAGCGAATGAAGAAATCAAAAAAGAAAGCTGCTGAAGCAAAAATACATCAACATGAAGATTACCTCGGTCGAGTTTTTGGGTCGCTACATCCAATTGATGCTAAACATAAGAACATAAAGACCCAGAAATTTCATGAAGGCACAGTAAACGGATATCCAAACAAAGTAAGAAAGCGGGTATAACTCAGCGGTAGAGTGCTAGCTTGCCAAGCTGGAAGTCGTGGGTTCGAATCCCGCTATCCGCTCCACTATTAGGGAGAACATTATCATGGATGACGATACTTGGGAAAAAGATTTACCCAGAATTGATGATATCGAAGACATCGTGCGTGGAGAGGATTACGAAAATTATGAAGGTTACTCGCGTGAAAAACCGACAAGACGAAGACAAAGAGATGATATCTCGGAAAGAGAATTGGACGAACTTGCTGATGATGATATGCAACTTATGCACAAAAGATGGAAAAATCGAAGACGAATGGCATGGTTATCATTGATCTCCATGATCTTGTTAACCTTCTTAATTTTATTTACAAATATAGTTTCAGTTGAAAGGTTAAGTGTTTTGGGAAACGTCATTACTTGGTTCTATTTTAGTTGTGCATCTATCATAGGAATGTATATGGGTGCGACAACTTGGGCTGCAGTTAAAGGAAGATAATATATAGAAGAATGCAAATACTCTCGAGTGGTTAGTTGAAGTACAGGTTCATCTTCCACTCCACTTCTTGACATAAAAACATAGGCGTTTTTGTGTCAAGACATTATTTGTGATGTTGAAAGAGTATACGAAGATAGTTAACTTTCCTTTAATATGATTTTTAATTAACGAAAGGAACATATTATGAGTTTACTAAGCAGTGTTGAAGATTTAAAATGTGTTATATGTCCATTTTTTAATAAAAACATTTTTAATCGTAAATGTTTTTTAGATTCAAATACAACAATAACAGATGAAAATTCATACCCCTCAAATTGTCCAATGTTGGATGGAAGAGTTATAACTGTTCAAGCCTTAAATGGCAAGTTGATTATTCAGAGGGATTATGAATAAATGGGTCCGTAGCTCAGCCAGGTGGAGCGCGAGGGTGAAGTCCTCGGTCGTCGTGGGTTCAAATCCTACCGGGCCCACCATTAATATTGAAAGGAAAAACAATGAAATGCTCATTTTGTGGTAAAGATCAAAACGAAGTATTTAAACTAATTGTAGCAAGCGATAAAACTGCAATCTGTGATACATGTGTTATGGATTGTCTTGGTACACTTATTTATCCAGATGAAGATGAAATCTATGAATTACAATTAGAAGATGAAACAACTGAGGATAATAAAAATATAGAGATACGCAGCCAACGGTTGAACTTCCAACCCTCAAAAGGAACGGCAAAACCAGTATTTTTCGATGGAGGAAGTTTATCGTGTGGCAATGCTTCATCTTTTGAAGAAGCAAAAGATGTTGCATGGGAAAAATTGCCAAATAGTGTTAAAGATCAAACGACAAAAGAAGATCTAAAACCCGAAGAATTTAACAAGTCTTGGATCGTTTAATATGGCGGAGGTGGCGGAAAGGATAGACGCGCTGGGTTGTGGCCCCAGTGTCTTGATCAGACGTGTGGGTTCGAGTCCCATTCTTCGCCCCATTTTTAGCAGACCAGAGAAGCCCGAAGATTTGGCCAATCTTCTTCAGGGTAGATGTGGTACTTTGTCAATTGACAAGATAGCTGGTTTTGCGGTCTGCTGATTAATAAGATTATTGTGAAAAAGCGAACAAAATAAGAATAAACGAATTTAAAAGGAAGGTGAAAATTGGAACTAGACGTAGGACAAAATCTAACAGAATTGCTTCAAAGATTAGCAGAAAAGATTGGTACAACTACTGATAAAATTTTCCCGTGGTATGTAAAACAGCAAGTTTTAGAAGGGTATACTTCTATTGTTATAATTTTATCACTTCTTACGGCGTCAATTATGATTATGGCTTATAATTATAAAAAAGCTAATTGGTCAGATAGCGGATTTAATCAACATTCTACAATTACGTTGGCTGGTAGCCTTGTAGCAGTTATGATTATTTTTGCTTTAATTCTAAACGGGTCTGAATACATTACACAAATTCTAAATCCCAATTATCATGCCTTACATAATCTGCTAAAAGATTTAAGTATGAAAGGAACTTGAAAAATGATTTTAACAGATTATCCAAAACTTCAGTGCCCATTCATAAGAAAGAATTTTAAAGTAGATTTAGAAGATTGGGAAAAATATGGAAGAGAACTACAATTGCGATCTCCAGAAGTTTACTTAGCTGTAGATGAAATTAATCCAGGATATGAGTGGGTATTTGAAGATAAAGAAACTATCGCAGTGGAAAAACTGGATGGAAGTAATGTAAAACTTATGACAGAAAATGGAAGACTTGTTGCACTTCAAAATCGAAAAAACATAATTGATCCTCTACAAATTATAAAAGGAAAGACATTTATTATAGAAGGTGTCTTTCAAGCAATTGGAAAAGGTTATGTAAATCATGAGGGAGAACAAGCTGGTGAGTTAATAGGACCAAAAGTTCAAGGCAATCCTTATAAATTATTAACTCATCTGTGGTATCCATTCTTAAAATCAATTAAACATTTATCTTATAGATCATTTCACGAACATGAAAGAACTTTTGAAAATTGGAGTTCTTGGTTTAAAGATTGGCTTCCTTCTCGTTTTGCTACAAAATGTGGCAATGAAGATATTATGGCTGAAGGAGTGATATTCTATAATCTAAAAAGAAAATCTGAGAATAGAGTATACCGTGCTAAACTAAGGCGTGATATGTTTGAGTGGTATTATTCGGATACAATAAGGATCTATGATTACAAGAGCTAAATAAAGGAGTATAGTTTTATGCCGATTTATGAATACCAATGTGAAAAATGCGGATATATTTTTGACGAAGTGACTATGAAAATGGGTCCAATTAAAATGTCAACAAATTGTCCTGAGTGTTCAGCAAATAAAAAACAAGGTATTGCAAAAAAGATAATGTCCAAAGGATCATTTGTGGTCAATGGATATAACTCTCATAATGGTTATACAAGTGCAATGAGATAATTATGAATAAGACAATAATTTCTTATTCTGAATATTCAATATTAATTGATGAATTACTAGAAACAATCAAAGATGGTCTTGATCTATCTAAAATTGAAATGATTTATACATTTATTAGAGGTGGGTTGCCTATAGCAGTTCACCTTTCACATGCACTAAATATTAAAATGTTTTCTGATGAATCTGATATTTATTTTCCAAGCTATCATTCAGATACTATTTTGGTAGTCGATGATATTGCAGATACAGGTAAAACGCTTAATGGTTATCATATGTTATTCCCAACTGCAACATTATTTTATAAACCAAGATCAGTTGTAAAACCCACATTTTATGTAAGGGAAACAACAAACTGGATTGTTTTTCCGTGGGAGTTAGTTAACGAAAAACCAAACAGATAAATTAAGCCCCTGTAGCTCAGTGGAACAGAGCGTCTGGCTACGAACTAGGAGATTTCGTAAGTCCGAGAACAGGTTGAGATAATAACTTTTATAAGGGTGAAAAATGAAAAATTACGAAGAAATAAGTGACCAAATTATCCGGCGAATATGTGAATGTGGGTGGAACGCATATCTAGTTGGTGGAGCGGTCAGAGATGAATTTTTAGGAATAGATGCAAGTGATTATGATGTTGTTACCAACGCCCTTCCTGAAGAACTAGAAATAATATTTCCTGACAGAAGTGTAAAAACATTTGGGGCTAGTTTTCTAGTTACCTCAATTGATAACGTTGATGTTTCAACATATAGATCTGATAGAAACTTTGGTCCTGGCAGAAATAACTGTATTACAGAAGCCTGTCTGACTTTAGATGAAGATCTATCTAGGAGAGATTTCACATTTAACTCTCTTGCGGTATGCCCTTATACTGGAGAAGTAATTGATCCTTTTGACGGGAAAAAAGATCTAAAAAACAAAATTGTAAAATTTGTTGGTGACCCCGAAAAAAGAATCTATGAAGACTATTTAAGAATGATGAGGGCTGCTAGATTTGTATGTTTAATCGAAGGTAAACTGGACTCACAAGCATTTAAAGCTATATATAATAATAGGGGATTAATTAAAGAAATCTCACCAGAGAGAATCAGAATAGAGTTATTAAAGGTAATGAAATATAAGAAACCCAGCATCTTCTTTAATGTCTTATTTGATGTTGGGATATTAAAAATAATATTGCCAGAACTTTATAAAATGTATGGTCACACAGGAGGAAAGTATCATTCTGAAACTGTGGATCGTCATTCTTTAATAACTGGAGATTCACTATCCCATAAAGATCCAATATTAAGATTAGCTGGATATTTACACGATATTGGAAAACCAGATTCATTTGATGGTGAATCATTTATCAATCATGAGAAAATTGGAGCTGATTCTGTTGAAAGTGTTTTGAAAAGATTTCGTTTTACTATAAAAGAAATAGAAAGAATTAAAAATTTAACTCTTTTGCATATGAGATCTATTGATAGTCTAACTACAAATAAAGCTATAAGAAAATTCATGAAGATTCTTTCAGAGCACAATATTTCTTTTAAAGATTGGTTGAAATTAAAGATTGCAGATAAAAAAGCAAATCTTGCAAAAGAAAATTATACAAAACAAGAAATAAAATCTTTAGTATTAAAAGTATATAAATCTAAAAAATTGACTCCAAATGGTGCCTTCGGGGTTGGGGATTTAAAAATTAATGGTAACGATGTTATGCAAATCTTGGATATTGATCCAGGAAAAGAAGTAGGGATAATTCTTAAATATCTAGTTGACATTATTATTGATGAACCAGAAAAGAATGAAAGAGAAATTCTTATTAAACTTATAAAGAATGGGTGAAAAAAATGTCCATATTTAATCGACTGGTTAAAAGAAATTTAATACAAAACTATCCGGGGTTTTTAAAAAATAATATTCACTATGAAGTAATGATGGGCTCGGTTGCTTATGGAGTATCTTCCAACGACTCAGATATAGATGTTTATGGATTTTGTATCCCTCCAAAACATATAATATTTCCTCACTTAAGTGGAGAAATATTTGGTTTTGGGGCACAAAATGAAAGGTTTGAGCAATTTCAGGAACATCATATAGAGGATAAAGAAGGTGAAAAAGAATATGATATAACTATCTATTCTATCATAAAATATTTTCAACTGTGTATGCAAAATAACCCCAATATGATTGACTCTCTATTTGTTCCAAGGAGATGTATTATACATAGTACTCAAATAGGAGAACATGTAAGAGAGCACAGAAAAGAATTTTTACATAAAGGTTCTTGGTTTAAATTTAAAGGTTATGCATATTCACAAGTTCATAAAATGCAAATCAAAAATCCAGAAGTAGGATCTACAAGATATGAGATGGTTCAGCAATATGGATATGATCTGAAGTTTGCTTATCATGTTGTAAGATTGCTCAATGAAATAGAACAAATACTTACTGAACATGACTTGGACCTGGAAAGAAATAGAGAACAGTTAAAATCTATAAGGAGAGGTGAGTGGACTAAAGAACAAATTATAAATTACTTTCACGATAAAGAAAAATATCTTGAAAAACTTTATAGCGAAAGTACATTAAAACATTCACCAAACGAAAATGTAATAAAAGGATTATTAATTGAGTGTTTGGAAATGCATTATGGTTCAATAAAAGACGCAGTTAAAACAGAAATTCCAATTAATAAAATTCTTGATGATATGGATCAGTATATTCAAAAGATAAGAAATTTAATTTAAATTTCTTTTCTTCAATGAAATGCCCCTGTAGCTCAGTGGAAACAGAGCGCCCGGCTACGAACCAGGAGGTCGCAGGTTCAAATCCTGTCAGGGGTTCCACAGATAAGGAGAGTCTATGGCAGAAGAACAAACTTCAAATGGGGAGAAAGATAAAGAAGGGATTAAAGAACTTCTTGAAACTTCTTACCCATTATTGCAAAGACTAAGAGAGATGTGTCCTGGTACTTATAAACATTCACAAGCAATAGCAGCAATGATTGAAGGAATTTCAATTGATCTGAATTTGGACGTTACATTTATGAAAGTGGCTGCTACGTACCATGACATTGGCAAACTTTTAAATCCTAAGTGCTTTACAGAAAATCAGTTAGACGATGAAAACATGCATGATAAACTGGATCCAAAACTCAGTTATCAACTGATTAGTCGTCATGTTTCCGATACAGCATTTATATTATTAAATGAGCAATGTTTTCCCGAAGATCTTATTAGAATTGCAAGTCAACATCACGGAACATCTGTAATGAAATATTTCTTCGATAAATCGGGGAGTGATGTTGATGATTATTTCAGATACAAAGGAGCAAAACCTACTTGTGTAGAAGCAGCAGTTTTAATGATTTGTGATTGTCTTGAAGCAAAGACTCGTGCTGAAGCACAAAAAAGACAGTCATCATTTAACCCGACAATTATTATTGAAGATATAATCAATGAATTATTAATGGATGGACAATTAGATGATGTCTATATGAGACTGGGTGATTTACAAAAAATAAAAGATTCATTAGCCAAAGAACTACAAGGTACTTATCAAAAGAGAGTAGATTATTCAAAAGCAAAGAGTGAAGCACCTGGTGTAAAATCCGAAAAACCGGAGGTAAAGTAAAAGCTAAAAAATATCTAGAGACTAAGATTTGTGTGCTGGGGTACCGAAGTCCGAGGACACTCCTTTGAATGGATTAAGTGTTACTCGAAAGGATGCCCCAGCACAATTATCAATTTTCTCGGGCCGCAGTGGGCGGGGTATAGGGATTCGCGATTTCTATACTGCTAGGTTCGATACTTCCCCGAGAGCCAATCTAACTAAATGGCGGTGTAGCCAAGTGGTCTAAGGCGGCGGTTTGCAAAACCGTTCATCGGGAGTTCAAATCTCTCCACCGCCTCCAAAAATGAAAGGAAAGAAAATGAAGACTTTAGTAACATGCTTGTTTATTTTGTCAATGCTTTTAGTCTATGTTCCATCCTATGCAGAAACCATAACTCTTCCAAATGGTCAGGAATTGAATATTGACGAATTGAGTGATTATGAAATAACTCAAGCTATCAGCACAGCGAAGAAAAGTCTTAAAGCATCTGACTCAGCAAAATCCGCTTTCGGTATGATTAAAGGAAGTAACCCACAAGAACTTGAAGCATGGGCAAAACTCATTACAGGAACAATCAAAACTGTATGTCAGGATTTGAGCATCACTGTGAATGACTTTGTAAAAACTCCTGTTGGGATTGGAATTGCTACATTGATTATATACAAAGTTATGGGTAAGGACATCCTTGAAAATGCCCTTGATCTTGTAATAATGGTTCCTTTGTGGTTTTTAATGACAGGGATCATTCTGTTTTTGGGGTGGTATTGTTATTCTACAAAAACATACTATAATAAAATCTATTTTGATGATAAAGGTAAAAAAATAAAAGAAGGGTTAATCAAAAAGTCAAGATTCCCTTGGGTAGAAAAGGATTGTAAAAAAGGTGAGATGCCTGCCAAGGGAGTTTTTGCAATTGTGTTAATAACA
>Ga0307378_10010689_pt1 | contig 11897 bp, 10 predicted proteins | sample UN1MG_FD_202238 | JGI IMG/M metagenome (GOLD analysis project Ga0307378, IMG submission 202238) | Soil microbial communities from Risofladan, Vaasa, Finland - UN-1 | ecosystem: Environmental > Terrestrial > Soil > Coastal area > Acid sulfate soil | place: Finland: Risofladan, Vaasa | collected...
TTCGAAGGCAGTATCCAACCAGCATGGGACGCCGTCTCATCGAGGAAGCTGGATAGGCTGATCACTATCGGCACTCTCTCGAGAGCATGGATGAATCGCTCGCCGAGGCCATAGACCGGATTAGCGCCATAGACGATCAGCGCATCAACCTGGCCTGCTTCCATATCGCGAACAAGGCTTTCCACCTCGGACCTCGCCGATATGTTCGTGAGCGCATGAGGACGGCTCACATTCCCGGATATGGCGAGCATTGCCGCCGCTCGGGCGGCCTTAGGATAGTTGCCAGGCAATATTAGAGGCGATTTAGCTCCCGCCAAATCCTTTCTGATGGCCTCAATCTCGGTTGGACCCGGCCACGCGATGAATCTCTGGTCGGCATTCGCCGCCGTCATCGAAACGCGAGGGCCTACATAGACGAACCTGGCTCTGACTCCACTCTTCACTGCCCGCATCTCCGCAAACTGACCAGCAAACTCCACCGGCGAAATCCAGGTCTCAAGGAAATCAGCGCCAAACGAAACAAGATAGTCGCTCTTGGAGATATCGAATGAGGGCACGACTCCGCCGGAGACTGCTTTCACGGCTTCATAATCAACGGGCTCATAGATGATGAACCGGTCGGAGCCAAGCGCCTTCAGCCATGTGCGCATGAGCGCATCGAGCGATCCGGTCTGCAGATCTGAGATCATGGCAATGCGCTTGCTGCGGAGCTCAGAACCGATTGTGCCAAGGGCCGTGTCCCATTTCACTCGGTTCAACTTGCCGGAGACTCGGCGCATCGGCCCTTTCACCCTGTCGGGATCATAGAGGCCCTGCAAGGCAGCTTGTCCTCGTGCGCAAAGTCGTCCCTGGTTGATGGGGTGTCCGGGATTCCCCTCGCATTTGGTGACATGCGAATCGTTGTTCCTGACGATCATCCCGCAGCCGGCGGGACATTCGCGGCAACTGGTGGCATACCAGGCCGAAACCCCTGGAATGAGATCGTCCGGCTGGCTTATCGGCGAATTGAGATGATCATAATCCGCCGCAGACATAGTCAATCCGACGGCGGTGACTCCAAGGCCTTTTAGGAAGTTTCGGCGCGAGAGCGGCAATTCGGTCGGCCTCCTGGAAACCGGTTGTAGTTGTTATGCCCCTGCTCGCCGTTTTCTACACCCGCCGCGCCCGTTTTGCCGTCACGATTCGCGGGTAAATAAGGTGTGATCATGAGTCAGAGCATATTCAAACGCCATAGCAACGAGCCGCTGCTCAAGCCTTCTGATATGCCGATTGAGGCCAACGCGGTCTTCAACCCCGGGGTCGTTGAGGTCGGCGGCGAAGTGATCCTTCTCCTGCGGATAGAGGACCAGACCGGCATTTCCCAGATCCGAGTCGCCCGAAGCGCCAATGGAGTTGATGGATGGAAGATCGCCGATAAGCCCCTACTCGAACCCGACTTGCCACAGTATCCGTATGAGGAGTGGGGATGTGAGGACGCTCGTGTCACCCAGATACGCGCTAATGAATGGATAATCGCATATACCGCCTATTCGCGATATGGGCCTGCAGTCGCATTGGCCCTTACCTCAGATTTCGAGGAAGCCGAGCGGCTGGGCATCATGCTCTCGCCGACAAATAAGGATGCAACCGTCTTCCCGGAGAAATTCCATGACTCATGGTTTATGCTCCACCGACCTGTAACGGGCCATGAGGAGGATATCTGGTACGCCAGCTCCCCGACTATGGTCAATTGGAGTCAGCCGGGGATACTCATGGCTCAGCGAGGAGGCCCTTGGTGGGACAGCGTACGAATCGGGGTAGGCGGTCCTCCTTTGAAGACCGATGACGGCTGGCTGCTGATCTATCATGGCGTCAAGCAAATGGGAGTGGACTCGCTATACAGGCTTGGCCTCGCCCTATTGGACAAGGATGATCCTCGAAAGGTCCTCGTTCGAGCTTCTCGATGGATATTCGCCCCCGAGGCGCCATTCGAGATGAATGGTCTGCTGCCGAATGTCGTCTTTACCTGTGGAGCCATCGTCCGAGGCGACGAGGTCTGGATGTACTACGGCGCGGCGGATACGTTCGTCGGTCTGGCGACCGCCAAGCTGTCAGAACTCGTGGACTTCGTGAAACGGCACGACTTCCTCTGCAAGATCAGGCCCGAAAAGGGAATGATGCACTAGCCTTTTTTTCGCCCGAAAAGTTGGATCGAAAGCCTGGAAACCTCTTTGCTGGTCGGCAACCCAGTCTCCACACGAGGACGGACCAATTCCCAGGTGCGTTCAACCAGCAATCCCATTGCCCTCACTGCCTCTGGGACGAGTTCCTGGCCGGGGAAACGTCCGACGTATGGCATCCGGAATCTCGCTTCGGCCCATCGCCGACCCCAGGGAACCAACTCGAAGGGAAGACTGATCCCGGCTCGAATGTGGGAGATATGAGGCTTAATGATCTCCAGTCGGCGGAAGCTCTCCCCGCGGTCGCCAAACTCAAAGTGAAGCGCGATATCCAGATAACGCTGGCGTCTGCGGACAATCCACTCATAATGTACGTTCGCGCAGCCGAACCTCAGGCACATATGGACTCCCGAGCATCTTCCCGACGCCTGCAAGCCCATGCCAAGCTTGTTGAACTCCCCGGCCAATGCTGCCCAGAATGCGGCCCTCGTCTCCTTTCGAGCAAGCTTCGAGGTGTCCTCCTTGTGCGTCACGCTCACGTGGTATCGGCTTGACTCGGGGATCGGGATGACGGTTCTTGGGATCAGGATCACCTGCCGCGAGTCTGATACCTGATACGGGGTCAGTTCCACGCATGAGATGTCAACCCCGTAACCCCTCAGCCACATCACGCAGTTCGTGAGTTCGTGATCCTCGATCGAGCCGGCCGCCAGGATGATCCTTGGACGTCCGAATAGCGCCGGCAGCTTGTCCTCCCCAAGGAATAGACGGAGTTTGTCTTCGGCCTCGCTGGTAGAGCAGCCGTCCGATTCGGCAAGGGCTCTCACCACATCGTCCATCGTCATATCGGAGCACATGGCTGCATAGCGAATCGCCTGCTGATCTGCGAGCGAGCGGTTGGCATCCAATTTAAGCTCGATGATGACGATGGAACCTTTGGAGTCGAGGGCAAGGATATCGAGGCGGCGATTGCTCTTATCAAAACCGCTGAACTCCGAACTGATCACCAGCAGGCGCTCACCCAGGAGGCCCGGGTCTTTGGCAATCCAGCGCTCCAGGTCATCACGCTCCCTTACGCCGATGTCCCTGAAAGACACTGGCCCTAACCTGACCGGCTCTCTTGTCGCTGGGTCTACCACGTAGATCTGATTTGCCATGGGGCTGATTGGCAACGATTAATCGAAGCTCGACAACGAGGATAGCAGGTTTGCGATCAATGGTCAAGCGAGCGAGGGTTGATCCAGGTGTGCCAGTCGGGGCCGATGTCTCCGCGCTTCCGATACCGCTCCATCAGCCTGTCACAACGGCACGAGCCCTCTACTGACTTCTCCGCGAGCGCCTGTATAATGCGAGGAAACTGGGAAACCGCATCGTCCACCGCCCGGCGCTCATCCTCATCCAGCAAGCCCTCGAAGAGAACACCCGGCTCGAACGGCCGCTCCCGCAGACCCTCGGCATAGTTGGTGATGTAACAGATGGAGGCATAGTGCATCTCCAGCTCCTTGGCGAGGAAGACCTCCGGGACGAGGGTCATGCCGACCATGTGTCCGCCGAAGAGCTTAAACTTCCTTATCTCGGCCGGCGTCTCCAATCTAGGACCTTCCGTGCATACGTATGTCCCTCCTGATCGGCATTTCAGCCCCAACTCCGCCATCACATCGGACATCGCCAGGGTGAGGGTGGGGCAGAAAACCGGATTCTGGCGCACGAATCCCCATCCAGTCCCCTTGAAGAAGCTGCATTCGCGAGCCTTCGTCTCGTCAACGATGTCGTCGGGGATCACGAACTGGCCGATCTCCAGGGTCTCATCAATCGCACCCGGCCCGGACCATGAGACGATGTGAGTCGTGCCAAGCTCCTTGAGCGCCCAGACATTCGCGCGATAGTTCACCCACGGGGCAGCAATGGAATAATGATCCTTGCCGTGGCGGGACATGAAGATCGTGCCGTTATCCAGCCGCAGGGCTGGTTGTGATCGGCCGAATGGGGTCTCAATCGGTGATATGTCCTCGCCCGCCTGAGCCAGGCGGTATGCCTGACTCCCACCTATGATCGCAAGTTGATGTTCCTTCATCGTTCTTCCAATATCCGATAGTACGTATCCCGTTTTCGAGGCTCGAATCCTGCCTCAGCGATCGCCCGCCTGAGTCCCTCTTCGCTCATTCGAAAACGGACTCCTGCCGCCGCGACGACATTCTCCTCGATCATCGTGCTGCCGAGGTCGTTCGCGCCGAAATGGAGTGCGATCTGCCCAACCTTCTCTCCCTGGGTAACCCACGACGCCTGGATATTCGGCACGTTGTCCAGGAAAAGCCTTGATGTCGCCAGCGTGCGGAGGTAGTCATATCCGCCCACCGCCTGCCTGTCCGCCGAAGCCTTGGCGAAGGCGGAACCGCCAAGCTCGGTGTTCTCCGGCTGGAAGGTCCATGGTATGAATGCCGTGAAGCCACCCGTCCGATCCTGTAGCTCCCGAATCCTCGCCATGTGCTCGACCCGCTCCCCGAAGGTCTCCCCATGCCCGAACATCATGGTGGCGGTGGTCGGCAGCCCAAGCCTATGAGCGATCTCCATGACCATCAGCCACTCGCCTGCCGAGCACTTATTCGGGCTGAGAGATTGCCTGCTGCCATCGGTCAGTATCTCGGCGCCTCCTCCCGGAATCGAGTCCAAGCCAGCCTCTTTCAGGCGGGCAATAGTCTCCTCCACGCCCAATCCTGAGACCCTGGCAATATGGACTATCTCTGGCGGCGAAAAAGAATGGACATGCACCTTAAACCGATCCTTGATCCCTCGAACGAGCCTTTCATAGTAGGCGATGTCCAGGTCGGGATGGAGCCCCCCTTGCATGAGAATCTGGGTCGCGCCGAGTTCAACCGCCTCCTCGATCTTCAGGTGAATCTCCTCATCGCTGAGCAGGTAGGCGTCCGGCGAATCGGCATCCCGGTAGAACGCGCAGAACCGGCATCCTGAGATGCAAATGTTCGTATAGTTGATGTTACGATCAACGACATACGTCCGGTATGGCTCGGGATGCATTCGGCGGCAGACATCATCGGCGGCGAGCCCGACATCCAGAAGCTCGCCGTTCTCGAATAGCGCAATCGCTTCCTGCGCCGAAATCCGCTTAGACATCGTAAAGCTCCAGCTTATGATCGCCCGATATGAACCCAATCTCCCTCGCCTTCGCTCGGAACAGGTTCAGCGCCTCCAGATGCCGGTCGGTTAGATCGTAGTTCATGGTCTCGCTGAGGTAGTGATAGCAGGTCTGATACGGCAGGCTCAGCCTCTTCGCCTCAGACTCGCCTATCTCTTCGAGCGACCGAAGGCCTTGGGCCTTTGACTTGAGAAGCGTATCTACAAGCTCCGGTTTCGCCAGTCGAGGATTCACCGCCCATACCGCGAAAACGAACGGCAGCTCGGTAAGACCATTCCACTCGCTGCCGAGGTCCAACTCAGCCCACTTATCCTTAGGCGCTTGCATCGTGTTATCGCCGATGGTCACCGCCGCATCGCATATCTCTGTCATTAGATCGAGGATTGGCGGCAGGTTGACAAACTTCGGGGACAGGCCGTAGCACTCCTTCAGAATGACCTTCGCCAGCAGCACCGAAGTCAGCGAACTGGTATCCAGTGCGACGGTTCGGATGGAGTTCAGGTCTCCGTTATGAAACAGCTTCACGCTCTCCGCCGGTCCGATGCACGAAACGCTCATGCCGGGGGCTATCTTCAGATCAGGATTCTGGAAGCATGCGACCGACGAAACCATCGCACACGCGATCTCGCCCGCCTTGAGCATCGCAGCCAGCTTCGATGGGACCTCGTATATCACCTGGTCAGGATCCAAGCCCCAGATGAGCGGCTTGGCGTTCAAGTACGGCACTGAGCCTATCCTCATCTCTTCACCTCATTGTAAAGAGTACCCCGCTCGATGGGTGTCATGCCGGTTTCCGCGATCAATCTTGTGATGTCGGCCACCGTCAATGCCTCGGGCGTATCCGCCCCCGCCGAATGGGTGATCTTCTCCTCGACCACCGTGCCGTCGAAGTCATCCGCCCCGAAATGAAGGGAGACTTGAGCCAACTTGACGCCCAGCATGATCCAGAACGCCTTGATGTGCGGGAAGTTATCGAGCATCAGCCTGGCGATGGCGATGGTCTTCAGATCCTCCATGCCCGACGACCTCTTCCGTCCATTCAGCGAGCCCAGCGCCGTGCCCTCCGAATGGTAGGCGAGCGGTATAAATGCCAGGAATCCACCTGTTTCGTCCTGAAGCTCGCGAAGGCGGATGAGGTGCTCGACTTTCTCCTCAGGCGTTTCGATGTGGCCATAGAGCATGGTCGCGTTGCTTCGGATGCCCAGTTCGTGCGCCGTTCGCATCACCGCCAGCCATCCGTCCGACGACAGTTTTTCCGGGCAAAGCTCCCGCCGTATCCTTGGCGAAAACACCTCAGCCCCGCCGCCGGGAAGCGATCCCAGACCGGCATCCCTCAGCCGAACAAGCGCCTCCCGAACGCTCAATCCAGCCATCCGTGCGATATGATCTATTTCAACCGCCGTGAACGCCTGCAGATGCACATTGGGCATACGGCGCTTAAGCTCGGACAGCATCTCGATATAGTAGTCAAGCGGCCGAGTGGGGTGCAGTCCGCCGACGATATGAAGCTCAGTGAAATCAATCTCCCGCTGAGCGTCCTCGGCCTTCCGGATGATCTCCTCGACCTCCAGCGTGTACGAGCCTTCCTCTCCCTGGCTCCGCGAAAACGCGCAAAACCGGCAGCGGTTCCTGCAGACGTTCGTATAGTTGATATGGCGATTGACGATGTAGTAGGTGAGATCGCCGTTCAGCCGCCGACGAACTACATTCGCCGCCCAGCCGATCGGCAGCAGCGAGTTCGATTTGAACAGCCGGACGCCGTCGTCGAAATCCAGCCGAGCGCCCGACTCGACCTTCTCGACGATGTCGCCGATATCACACTTGACCGCCAGTTCCCTCAAAGCACGTTCTTTCTAACAAGCAGATCAGCCACCGAGAAGATGAAGAACCCAATGCTAACAAACCCGTTGGCGTTGAAGAAGGCGACATTGGCCTTGCTGAAGTCGTCGGGCCTCACCATGCTTTGCTCATAAGCGAGCGCAATCGCCGCCATCGCCAGTCCGATGTAGTAGACGATCCCCAGCCCCATCACAACGCCGAAGAAGCCCAGGAGGATGGCCGTGACCGCATGGAATCCCCTCGAAACCAGAAGGCCGTTCTTCGGGCCGAGCGCCTTGGGGATCGAGAACAGGCCCATCTTGCGGTCGAAATCCAGGTCCTGGAGCGCATAGATAATATCGAACCCGGCGGTCCAGAACATCACCGCCGCCGAGAGGATAACGGGGGCAAGCTCGATCCGTCCCGTGACCGCGATCCATGCGCCGACGGGAGCGATTGCCAGCGACAGTCCCAGCACCAGGTGAGAGAGGTTCGTGAACCGCTTCGTATAGGAGTAGCCGAAGATGACCAGCAGCGCGACCGGCGATAGTGCGAGTGCAAGTTTGTTCAACTTCCATGAGGCTAATATGAACACCAGCGCAGAAACAAAGGTGAATACGGAAACCTGTGCCATGCTGAGCATTCCCTTAGGCAGCGCCCGATTCGCGGTTCGAGGATTGAGCCGATCATAGTGGAGATCGGCGATCCGGTTGAATGCCATCGCGGCGCTCCTCGCTCCCACCATGGCGACCAGAATCCATCCGAGCACCCGGAGGTCCGGCATCCCATTTGCCGCAAGCATGGCGGCGGTGAGAGCGAAAGGAAGCGCGAACACAGTGTGCTCGAACTTGATCATCTCCAGGATGACGCCGATTCGGGAAAGCGCACCGGCCGTCATACTTCGCGCCCTTTCCATTCCAGAACGATGGATTGCTCCAGCCCAAGCTGGCACATTGTCCGAGCGACGATGAATTCGACCAGCTCTTCTATGGTATTCGGTTTGTTGTAGAACGCCGGCGCCGCCGGCAGCACTACCGCTCCTGCCTCAGTCAGAATCGTCAGGTTTCGCAGATGGACCAGACTCAGCGGAGTCTCGCGCACCACCAATATGAGTTTCCTGCGCTCCTTCAGGCAGACATCCGCCGCCCTTGTGACGAGATCATTAGAAATCCCGGCCGCAATCCGCCCCGCAGTCCCCATCGAACACGGTATAATCACCATCCCCTCATGACGCACGGAGCCGCTCGACGGTGGAGACGAAAGGTCGTTCGGCGCGAGGACCTCGATTTTCTCACTCGATGGCAGGCCCTCCGGGAGTTCCGCGCGCATGATGGTCGCGGCGTTCTCGGTGATGGTCAGGTAGATGCGGTCGTAATGCGCCAGCACCGCCTCCAGGAATCGAGCGGCGTACACGCTTCCGCTCGCACCCGTTATCGCGACTACCAGCCTGCGCTCGCTCATAAGCCCAACTTGCCCCAAAGCTCGTCAATCTTCTTCTTGACCTCAGGGCTCATTCGAATCTCGTCCGGCCACCCCCGATCGAAGCCCTCGCCGGGGAGCTTCTTTGTGGCATCTATACCCATCTTGCTCCCGAACCCCGGCAGCCTCGATGCATGATCGAGGATATCAACAGGCCCGGTAACGAACTCTATGTCTCTCTGCGGGTCAATATTGTTCCCCAGCCGCCAGAGGGCTTCGCTCATGTCCTGGACGTTGACCTGCTCATCAAAGATGATCAGTATTTTCGTAAGCGCTATTTGCCCGAGCCCCCAGAATGCGTGCATGACCTTCCGCGCGTGGCCTGGGTAGCGCTTCTTGATCGAGATCAGCGCCATGTTGTGGAAGACGCCCTCGATCGGCAGGCTGATATCCACGAGCTCGGGGAGTTGGAGCTTGATGAGCGGCAAAAAGATTCGCTCGGTCGCCTTCGCCATGAAGCAGTCTTCCATAGGCGGCCGGCCCACAATGGTTGCGGGATAGATCGGCGATTTCCGCCGTGTGATGGCGGTCACGTGGAACACGGGGAATTCTGAGGCCGGCGAGTAGTAGCCCGTGTGATCCCCGAACGGTCCTTCCATCCGCCGCTCGCCGGGATCCACATAGCCCTCGATGATGATCTCGGCATTCGCGGGGACCTCGAGATCCACGGTTTTGCAGCGAACCATCTCGACTGAGCGCTTCCGGATAAACCCGGCGAAAAGCATCTCGTCGAAGTCCTCCGGCAAAGGCGCGGTCGCGGCGTAGGTTAAGGCCGGGTCGCCACCCAGTCCGACTGCCAATTCCATCCGCTTTCCCAATCGCTCATACTCGGCATAATGCCGAGCGCCGACCTTATTCGGATGCCAGTGCATGCCGGTCGTGCGCTCATCATACACATGCATTCGATACATGCCGACGTTGCGCACTCCCGTGTGAGGGTCTTTCGAGAAGACCATCGGCAGTGTGACAAACCGCCCCCCGTCACCAGGCCAGCAATGGAGGATGGGCAGTTCGTCCAGCGAGGCATCGTCCGTCTTCACGATTTGCTGGCAGACGCCCGACTTCACGGTCTTGGGAGCACACGCCGCCAGTTTCCCGAACTTCGGGAGTATGAAGAGCTTGCCCATGGTGCTCGTCGGGACTTCAAGCTTGACTAGGTGAGTAATCTCCTCGGCAATCTCCTCGATATCCTTGACTCCCAATGCCATCGCCATCCGCTCTTTCGAGCCCATGGAGTTGATCAGCACAGGAATGTCAAAGCCCGCCGGCTTCTCGAAAAGGAGCGCGGGTCCGGCGGATTTCATGACTCTGTCGGCGACTTCGGTGATCTCCAGATCAGGGCTGACAGGAGCATGAATCCGCTTGAGTTGTCTATGTTTGTCTAAGCATTGGACGTATTCTTGTAAATCTTTATACATACCTACCGGCCCAGTACAGTCTGAACGCTCTCCTCAAGCGTCTTGATCTCTTCCTTTGAGCTCAAGACGCCGATCTCCAAATGGTAGTCCCGAGTCTCTCCCGGCTTCAGGAATTGGAGAGTTCCCCGCTCGCGCTCCTTCGCCCGGCCCTCGACCCAGCAATTCGCCGGCTCCAGGCCAACAACGTAGGTGCCCTGGTTCGCCATCTTCCACTCGGAGAACTTGGGCAGCTCGTGCTTGGGATACTTCACATAGAAGCCGAATCCCTGCCCGTTGTTGAAGCTTGGGTTGACCAACGCTGCAGTGACGCATCCCTTCGCATCCTCCGCCATCTCCAGGTAATATACCCGCTCGCGAAAGCCCTTAGTCGGCGCTGGGAAGCTGGCATAGAGTTCCTTTTCAATCTCGGCGTCGGCGTCGCGAGGCTTGTAATCAACCACCGGCGCGATGAGCTTGCTTCCATCATCAATGAGCGGGAAACCGGCGTTGATATGATATAGGATCATATGCTCGGTTTCCTGATGACCCAGATTGGTGACCTTGTCGTGGATCCAGATCTTGGACTCGCCCAGTCTTGCGCTGATCCGCCTCGTCAGTTCAAGGTTCTCGCCGAAAACCGTCGTTTCGCGAACCTTCCCTTTCACCCACATGAGGTACGAGCCGCGAACCCACGCCGCATCGCTGCTGATGGAGTGGGCCGGCGTATTCGATACTCGGCCGTGAAGGCCCAGCGCCTTTCCCTGATCAACGCACGGAGCGCCCGCATAGGTCAGCCCGCAGGTCACGACCAATCCGCCGTAGAAGCTCCTCAGCCAGCCTAATGCCGGCTCGTCGAAGTATGCCGGTGAAACATCACCCGTTGACGATCGCCAGGCCAGCGACTGACCGTTGAATGCCGCACTGGAAATGTCTAATCCCCGATCGATCAGAACCGTAAAATCGAGGCCCGAGCCGGTCTTGAACTCGGCCGCTCGCACCCCTCTCTCCACGCCGTCATTCAGCACCACTTGCCGGACACCGGCGATCTGGGAGATGTCCCCCACCCTCGCCAGCAAGCCTTCCTTCGAGTACTCTCTGCCGAATAGCTTAACCATGCAGCCCTCCAAAATCCGATTATGAAAAGGCCGTCCAGCAACAGCTTGAACGGCCCAATGCTGCGCTATTGCCGGATCAGTCCTACTTCGTTTCCTTCAACTTACCCCGAACATACTGGTCAATCGCCCGAGCGGCTTTCTTGCCGGCGCCCATCGCCGTGATGACGGTCGCCGCCCCAGTGACGGCATCTCCTCCCGCGTAGACGCCGGGAATCGAAGTCGCCATCGTTTCCTCGTCAACGACTATCCCGCCCCACTTGGTGGTCTTCAGGTCGGTCTCGCACTCCCGGACAACAGGGTTGGGATTTTGCCCGACTGCGATCACAGCGGTATCCACATCCATGATGAAGTTCGAACCCTCGATCGGAACCGGCCTGCGTCTACCCGAATCATCCGGCTCGCCGAGCTCCATGCGCATGACTTCCATCTGCTTCAGGAAGCCGTTCTCGTCGCCAATGAAGCGCACGGGATTAGTAAGGAGTTGGAACACGACTCCCTCTTCGAGCGCATTCTCGATCTCCTCTTCGCGGGCAGGCATCTCGGTCCGGGAGCGCCGATAAACAATGGCGACTTCCTTCGCACCCATGCGAAGAGAGCATCTTGCCGCGTCCATGGCAACGTTACCAGCCCCGATAACGACCACCTTTTCGCCGATATTGATCGGCGTTGGGTACTCTGGAAACTTGTAAGCTTTCATGAGGTTGATGCGAGTCAGATATTCGTTCGCGGAGTATACGCCGCACAGGTTCTCCCCTGGGATTTTCAGGAACTGCGG